>ERZ773217.426-NODE-426-length-40088-cov-6.228437_pt1 | contig 40088 bp, 28 predicted proteins | sample MGYA00580995_ERZ773217 | MGnify/ENA primary metagenome ERZ773217 (study PRJEB29015, sample SAMEA2737772) | human gut metagenome | biome: human gut; feature: human-associated habitat; material: faeces | place: China | collected 2012 ...
GCGTTGGAGTCGAAAAAGCCCAGCGGGGCCTTCATCACATGGGCCACACCCTGCTTGCGGATATTGGACGCCGTGCGGAAGGCAGCCAGATGGGTACACATCAATCCCGCAAAATACAGGATGATGCCGGCCACCGCAAAGGCGAACGCCAGCCAACCGTATTGGGCGACGCTCTGCGCCTTCGTCCAGTCCGGCGCCACCGCGATCAGGTCCCGGGCTGCCAGCCAGATGCAGATGTAGGGTGCCATGCTCAGCAGCATGGACACCGCCGACAGGGCCAGGCCCAGAAAGGTCAGGCCCTTGTGGCTGCCTGCGTAGCCCAACAGGACGGCCACATCACTCTTTTTCTTCTGCTTCATAAAAAACCTCCTTCTCAAAGTTAGCTAAAACTAACTGTCATCCAAAAAGACAGGGGGCTATCCCCCCATCAATTTCAGCCATCCGGCGGTGTAGAAGTCCCGGAGCTGATCCACATCCCGCATCGCCTGGTCCCGGGGCATGTCGTGAACCACGATCTCAAAGATGCCATTGAACATCCCGCTGGCGATGATATGGCACAGGGATTTGTCCAGCACCGGGATGTCCCGGCCCAGGCGGCGGAGTACCTCCATGTACCGTTGGGTGTATTCCACCTCTGCCTCCACCATGTTGTGGACGAAGTGCTCATAGCTGGTGCCCTCCGCCCGGCACAGGAGCAGCTTGACCGGCTCCCGGTGGGCACAGATGTAATCCACCATCCAGTGGACACAGCCAGAAGACTCCACGCCCATGTGCTCCGGCTGCTGCTCCTCAGGCAGCTCGGCGAAGGAGGTCTGGGCCGCCATGAACTTCCCCATGAGGGCGGCGGCATGGGGCTCCACGATAGAGGCGAACAGGGCCTCCTTGCTGGAAAAATAGCCGTAGAAGGCGCCGGTGGTCACCCCGGCATTCTTCACGATCTGCCGCAGGGAGGCCCCCTGGAAGCCTTTATCCAGGAATTCCGCCATAGCGGCCTCCTGAATTTTTTCCAATGTGGTAACAGATGTTTCTTCCACTGGAATCTCTCCTGTAACATCGTTATATAACGGTGTTATAATACAACCAGCCCCACAATTTGTCAAGGGGGGAAAGCCGAAAAAGCCCGGCGCAAGTGCGCCGGGCTTTTCGATCAAAATCTTTGCCCTGATTTGGGAAGGGGCAGAGCACGCATGCTGTGGAGGCTGACGCCCAGAGTGGACAGGTTGTGGAGCATGGCCGATGTGGCCGGCGGCAGCACACCCGCCGCGCCAAGGCCGATCAGCGCCCCGTTGAACCCGATGACGAATCGGTAGTTGGCTTGGATGCGGTTCATGAGGGCCATGGCCAGCTGTCGCAGCTGCACCAGCTCCCACAGGCTGTCGGCGGCGATGGTGATATCGGCGATCTCTCTGGCGATGGCCGCCCCGTCGCTGATGGCGATGCCTGCATCCGCTTCGGAGAGGGCAGGGGAATCGTTGATGCCGTCTCCCACCATGAGGACTGTGTGCCCCTCCCGCCGCAGGGCTGCCACATACTCCGCCTTGTCCGCCGGAAGCACCCCGGCCCGGAAGTCATCTACCCCCAGCTGGGCCGCAATGGCGGCGGCGGTGCGGGGGCTGTCCCCGGTGAGCATGACAGTCTTTTTCACGCCCAGTCTCCGCAGAGCGGAGAACACATCTTTTGCCTCCTCCCGCAGGGGGTCGGAGATACAGATCACGGCGGAGAGCACTCCGTCGATTGCCAGGTAGAGCTGGGAGAACTCCGGAGGCAGGGTGTCGAACTTTTCCTGCTCGCCTTCCGGAATGCGCACCTTCTCGTCCTCGAAGATAAAATGGGCACTGCCGATGCGCACTTGTTCCCCATCCACCGAGCTGGCGATGCCGTGCGCCACCAGATACTCCACCTTGGCATGGCGTTCCTCATGGCGCAGGCCTCGGCGGCGGGCCGCTTCCACTACGGCGTTGGCCATGGAGTGGGGGAAGTGTTCCTCCAGGCAGGCGGCCAGGCGGAGCATCTCCGCCTCATTCTTGCCGTTGAAGGGGATGATCTGGGCCACCTGGGGACAGGCGTGGGTAAGGGTGCCGGTCTTATCAAAGATGATGGTGTCCGCTTTGGCTGTGGCTTCCAGAAACCTGCCGCCCTTGACGGTGATGTGCTCACGCCCGGCCTCCCGCATGGCAGACATGACTGCCAAAGGCATCGCCAGCTTTAAGGCACAGGAGAAGTCCACCATGAGCACCGACAGGGCTCGGGTCACATTCCGGGTGAGGAGCAAATCCAGCAGGCTCCCGGCGAAGGTATAGGGCACCAGCTTGTCGGCCAGGTTGGACGCCTTGGCTTCAGCGGCAGACTTCATCTGCTCCGACCGCTGGATCATGTCCACAATCTGGTCGTACCGGCCCTGGCCGGATGCTTGCTTCACCTCCAGGGCGCACTCGCCCTCCTCCACCACGGTGCCGGCGTACAGCGCCCCTCCGGGACGCTTGGCCACAGGGACGGACTCGCCTGTGAGGGAGGCTTGATTGACGGTGATCTCACCCTCCGCCACCACGCCGTCCAGAGGGATGACGCCCCCGGCCCGGACCACAACCAGATCGCCGGGCTTCACTTGTCCAATGGAGACCAGTACCTCGTCGTTCCCGTTTTTCAGCCACACCCGGTCTACGTGAAGGGACAAACTCTCCGCCAGGTCGGCCACAGACTTCTTCCTTGTCCAGTCTTCCAGCAGCTCCCCGATCTCCAGCAGGAACATGACGGTGCCGGCGGTGCCAAAGTCCCGGCGGCAGGCCGAAATCCCGATGGACAGGGCATCCAGCAGCTCCACCTTGATCTGACGCCGTCCCAGACAGCGAAGGCCCTTGCGCAGGAAAGGCGCCATGTGCCAAATCACCCGGGCAATCCGCAGCGGCGCAGGCAGGAACAGGGTGGCCGCCGCCTTTACTGCCACCTTACCCACCAGTTTCTCCTGGAACTCCCGGTTCATAGCCCGGGTGCTGTGATCGGGGAGGGCGACAGACGCTTCTGCCCCGGCCCAGGTGAACGCGCCGAGTGCGGAGAGAACCGTTTCCCGCTCCCCTGTAAAGGTCACGATGATACAGCCTGTGCGCTCATGGACAGCGGCTTCCCGGACCCAGGGCTGGCCCTTCAGCCAGGTCTCCAGCAGGTCGGCCTGACGCAAGGTCAGGTTTTTCTGCCGGAGGCGCAGACGTAGCCGCCCCCGGCTCTCGTGTACGATGGTTGCTCGCATACAGGTACTCCTTCCTATGAAAAAGGGAGCCGCTTTCCGGCTCCCTTCCGCAGCTTTTAAGCCTCCTGACCCTCCACCTGGGTTTCGGCCTCCTTGGAGGCCCGGGCCTCATTGATGTCTTTGGCGGAGGCCACAATGTCGGCGGCGTTCTCTTGGACGGCGGTGACCGTCTCCATCACGCTGTCCTTCATCCGCAGGCCGGCGGCGGTGATGTGGATGTAGGCATTCTTGGCATCCTTGCTGGTCAGCAGCTTCACGCCGGCAGAGCCGAACAGAGCACCGCCCACAAAGCAGGCCAGTCTGACGTAATGCTTCATCATAGGATTCTTCCTTTCCGTGATTGGTTATTTGCGTTTGTAACCTGTGATCATCACCATGATCATGCAGATCACGGCGCCCCAGGCCCAGAAGCGATGTTGTTTCATCAAGATCTCCTCCTGTCTGGAAACAAGCCCGTCTCTTCGCGTATTAAAGTATTATAGCAGATGAAACGCCCGGTGTATCACCAAAACAGACGATGTTGTGCCGGTTCAGACATCCTTCCGGTACTTGGCCGGCGTCATACCGTACTGCCGGCGGAAGGCGGCGGTGAACTGGCTGGCACTGCCATATCCGACTGACTGAGCCACCCCCAGAACACTGAGGGAGGAGTCCCGCAGCAGCTCTGCCGCCCGTTCCATCCGCCGCTGCCGCAGCCAGGCGTGGACCGGCAGGCCGTACAGACGGCGGAAAGCATCCTTGAATGTTGTGGCGGAGAGCATGGCCATGCGGCTCAGGGCTGGGATGGTCAGGGGATCGGCCAGGTGATCCTCCATATAACGGCGCGTCTTTCCTAAAACCCGGACTACCTCCCGATCCAGTGCCGGGACCGGGAGGACATTCAGCGCATTTCCCTCTGGGGCGGAGAGCAGATAGAGCAGCTCTGCCGATTTCCACACGCACCAGCGGGCCTGCTCGCTCTGGGGCAGGCAGTCCAGGTTGGCAAAGACCGCCCGGCTCCAGGTGCTGGGCCCCTCTACGGCACAGCCGTTCCGGCTGGCCATCCATCGCCGTACCTGCCCTGTGTCCAGAGAGAGGCCCCCCAGCAGCGCACACAGGGCCTCCAGGCTGTCCCGGGCGCTGCGGGCGTCCACTGCTACCAGGACTCCCTCCAGGGAGGTGCCGGCCTTGGCGGCGGACAGGCTGGAGGCGTCCGTGAGAAGAAGCACCTGCCGGGCACCTGCCGTCAGGGCCGATCCGTCCCGCCGGGTCAGTGTTACCGTCCCGGCAACACAGAACAAGGCCTCGAAATGCAGAGGCTCCAGTCGAAGGGGCAGGGGGAGAGGGCTCTTTTCCAGAGAGAACAGGCAGGCCCGGACGCCGGGCATCACCTGCGACCAGTCTCCACGGTCCGCCAGAACCTCTGCCAGCATCCGTCTGCCTCCTCTCTCTGCTGATCTATGTCCCGGCCGCTTACCGGCCGAACAGCCCCTTCTTCCCCCAGGGTTCTTTCCGAATCTCCCCTGCGTCATAGCCGGTGGCCTGGATGGCTTCCCGCAGGGCTGCCTCATCCAACTCTGTTTCTGCGATCACCGTGGTCTCCTTCTTGCTCCGGGACGAGGTGACTTTCTTCACCGGAAAGGCTCTGCGCACCGCGTCGTTCACATGGCTCTCACACATGCCGCACATCATACCTGTCACCCGCACAGTATATTTCCACATATTCTGCCGCCTCCACTGCTGCTTCTATTAGTTAACGCTAACCGCAGGATAATCTTTTCCTGTCAGGGGAATTGTCCAGGCAATATCAGTCTGGTTTCCCATACAAATCAGTTAGCTAAATCTAACCAAAAACATTATAGAGCCGCATCTTCTGGTTTGTCAAGCCCCGGGACCGCGCAAGCATTGGCACCCGGCATGGTATTCCGGCAGAGACCTCTTAAAACCGGCTACGACCGTCTGGCAAACGGTACGCAAAGCGGCTGCTTTGAGAGAGGGGCGACCATACAAAAGCATTTGAACGGCGTGGCGCTCGAAAGAGGGGAAATTCGGATGTGCCTGCCTTTTATCGGCGTGTTGATTCCGTTTGCAGGAACCGCTTTCCGGCCTGCACCTTACTTTGGCCGGTGTCGGAGCAACGGCTCCCCCGCCCCCGCCAAAAGAGCCGGCAGGTGAAAGGGCCCCACACCCATCTGCGATGCTCCGCCACGATGGCGCTGGATGCATGGTGCCGGGCTAACAAGGAACATGCCCGGAACGAAGGACTTTCCTGCTCTCGACGGCCCTGCAGATTCTGAGCCGTGTTTCAGCCTGCGGCCCGATCTCCAGTTCTGCAGACGGCGGCAGAATCTCCTGGTCCTGCCGGGTTGACGTCTCTTCCAGATCTGATAAATTCGTCCTCGACTATCTGTCTCTTGCAGTTTGGCCTCTTTACCATGGCTGAAAATAGCGATTGCAGTCCTCTTGGGCCTGCTTCAGCGCTTCTTCTGGGGAACATACCCCCAAAACTGCCTGCTGGACATGGGCCGCCAGAATGGTCTCTAGTTGCAGCTCGCTGAAGTTCTGGTAGTAAGTGCTGTTGCTGCGGCGCTGCGCTGTGGGAAAGCTCTTTCGCGCAGTGGAGAGCCAGGGGTATTGCTCGCTGATATCGCGGTTGCTGTATGCGGAACGGCAGGGAGACAGGCCGCCCAGCATCGTGAAGACCGGTGCCACCAAGTCCGCATACAGCCACTCCAAAAACTTGCAGGCAGCCGCAGGGCAGGTGCAGCTCTGGGCGATCCCGATCACGCCGCCGCCCAAAAGCGGCTTTCCGCCAGGGACGGGGGCAAAGCCCAGCTTACCAGCAATTCGGGACATCTGAGAGTTCAGAATGTGGGAGGCATAGTTGATAAACACCACAGTCATGGCGGCCGTTCCATCGGCAAAGCCCTCCAGAGCATTCTTCCAGAAATCATAGATCGTCCGGTCCGAATAAGAATATGTCTCCCGGTAGTTTTCCAGCGCACGCAGCGCCTCCGGCGTATCCAGGGTGATCCGGCCCTGACTATCCAGGAGACGTCCGTTCTCCGCAAAAAGGCGGGGCATGAATTCGCTGGGGCTTACGACAACATTGCCGATGGCTACCGTTGAACCGTACTGTGTGGGGGAGGCGGCATTGCAGCCTCTGGTAAAGAAAGACGCGACACGGTTATAGTCGCGGAAGGTCTTGGGGACAGCAAGCTCTTCCCGGAAGTCCTCATAATACATCCGCTTATATGTGGGGTCGGTGAACAGATCCCGCCGGTAAAACAGCAGTTGGATGCTGGGATCATAGGGAACACAGCAGCGGTTGCCGTGGGCGGTGGTAAAATGCTGCCCCAGCTCCGGAATGGCTTTAGCCAGCAGCCCGTCCCAATCAAAGGGGATCTGGGCAAGGGGACGGTATACCTCCTCTCCAAGCTCATCCAGCCAGGCTACATCCATGCGGATCAAATCATACTGGCTGCGGGCGGGAGACTGGACCACCCGGTAGACATCCCGCAGAGAGGGCAGGACCGTCAGCTCCAGGTGGATGCCGGCGGTTTTCTCGAGATGCGGCGCCAGCCTGGCCAAAGCGGTGGTCGAGGGGGAGGCCATGGTCAGTATTCGTAAAGTTTGAGAATGCAGATGGCCCGGCACCATCTGCGCAGTGCGGAATCCGTCATTTTCCATACGGAGCTTTCCGGGCAGGGCTTTCCCCTGCTCCAGACGGGCCAGCAGCTGTTTCACAATCCGGTGGGCAAGTTGCTTGTAGTCCAGTTCATAAACTGAGGTCTCCGGATCCGTCACAGCGGCCTTTGTGGCCAGCGTAACAAAACGAGGCAGCGGCGCCTGACTGGAGTAGGCGCAGGCTGCCCGGACGGCATCCTCTCTGCGGCGATCCGAGCATATCATATAATCATACGCCTGGCCGCCGTCAAAAAACGCAAAGGCCCGCAGGCCGATCTGATAATTGCGGCAGTCCAGAAAGTTGACGGCTTCCTTATTCTGGCAGTGCGTACGGACACCCCTGATAAACAGAGCAGCATCCGGCAGCTCCGCGGCCTCTGTAAAGACGCCGATTCGGGCAGCACCTTGAGAGCAGACATAGTCCGCAATCTCCCGGCCAGCCCGCTCAGGATCAAAACCTGCGTACATCACATCCGGCTGTTCCGGACCTTCCCGCTGCAAAAAAACCAGCGGCAGGTCCGGAGCTTCGGCCCGGTAGTGGGACAATGCATCCGTCAGGCAGGTACTGGTAATGATCGCGCTGAAACGGGCGTTCAATGCTTCCGTCAGCAGGGACAGTTCTCTGCTCTCCATAGAACGGGTGGAATAGAGCTGTACAGAATATCCTCTCTGTGAAAACTCGCTTTGAAAGACCTCATACATAGCCGCCCAGTGGGTGTACTCGATCCCCGGAAGCATAACCGCGATTGCCCGGTCCTTTCCCAGCCGCAGACTTTGGGCCTTGGCATTGACCTTATAGCCCAGCTTTTCCGCCGCCTGCCAGACCAAACGAATCTTTTCTACACTGACATTTCCGCGGCCGTTGATGACATTGGATACGGTTCCGTGGGAGACACCGGCCTCCCTTGCAATATCTTTGATAGTAGGCATCCCGGCGCCTCCTTCCGCTGATCTGTTTTTATTGTACTATGTGAGTTTGTTCCTGGCAAGAGCACTTCTCGCCAAAACGAAATAGTAAAATTGAACAGAATAAGGACTTATATTCTATATGTTTTGTAAGAAACGTGTAAATAGTACTGAAAAAATCCAAAAAAGAAATTGACACGTTCCAATTTTGGTGGTACGGTAACAATAGAAACTCGCAATTCTCAGCTTCGATTTTTCAATTTTGGATGAAAAGGAGATGTCATTGATGAAGAAGTTTCTCAGCCTAGCACTTTCTGTTTTGATGCTTCTGTCGCTGCTGGCCGGGTGCGGCGGTGGTTCCTCCACAGACGACGGCGCCCAGCAGAACGGAGGCAGCGAGACGGCGGAGACCGGTGGAAAACTGGTCGTGTACTCCGCGCTGAACGAGGACAACACCATTGCGATGGCGGAGCAGTTTGAAAAGGACACCGGCATTGAGGTCGAGTATATCTCCCTGGGCGGCGGCGACGCTGTGGCCCGCGTCCAGGCGGAAATGAGCAACCCACAGGCGGATTTCCTGGTGGGCGGCTCCGTGGACCTGTACGGCTCCCTGGCGGAGGCTGGGGCGCTGCTGGAATACGACTCCCCCAACAACGATGACCTGGATGCGCGCTTCAATGACCCCAATCATCTCTGGCAGGGCTGGTACATGGGCGTTTTGAGCATCATCATCAACGAGGAGCGATTCCAGGAGGAACTGGCCTCTCAGGGCCTGGCGGAGCCCGCCACCTGGGACGATCTGCTGGATCCGGCCTATGACGATGTATTTGTCTGGGCCAATCCCACTACTGCGGGCGGTGCCTACATCGCCACCGCCTGCCAGATTTTCCGCCTGGGTGAAGACGCCGCTTGGGATTACCTGAAGGCGCTGGACCAGAACGTCCACCACTATTATCAGGGTGCCGGGGACGTCATCAGCCCCGTGGCAACCGGCGAGTTCATCGCCTCCATCGCCTGGGCCCACGACAGCTTCAAGACCCAGCAGGAGGGCTACCCCCTCAAGCTCATCATTCCGGAGCAGACCGCCTATGAGATTGGCGGCGCGGCCATCATCAACGGCGGCCCCAACACAGAGAATGCCAAGATCTTCATGGACTGGCTGCTGACCAAGGAGGCCCAGGAGCTGAACGTGGAGTCCTCCTACCGCTATCCCGTCCGCACAGACGTGGCTGCACCCGAGGGCCTGCCGGCGCTGGAGGATGTGGATCTGGTGGACTACGACCGGGACCAGGCCACCGCGATGCGGGAGTCCGTCCTGGAAAAGTTTGAGGCGGAAATCATGGCAAACCGCACCTAACCGGTAGCAGGAAAGTGCCTGCCTGCAAGAGCAGGCAGGCACTTTTGCAATTTACAATTACGGAGCTGGAAGGAGGAGTCCCTATGGTCGCGGGCACGTCCGCACGGGAATCCGTCAAAGAAATGAAGCGGTTGAAAAATGAACCGCTCCTGCTGCTGGTCATCATCGCCATTATCCTGTTTGTGGGAATATTTGTGATCTATCCAGTGGTCAAGGTCATCCTGTTCCCCGATGGGGGGACCTATCTGGAGCTGTTCAACCGGCCCCGCTGGCTCACCGCCATCAAAAACAGCCTGTTCATGACCCTGGTCTCCACCATCTCCTGCACGGCGGTGGCATTTCTGTTCGCCTATGTCATCGCCCGCCTGGATGTGCCCTGCAAAGGGCTGTTCCGATTTATTACACTGCTTCCCATTGTCTCTCCGCCCTTTATCGTGGCGCTGAGCTATATCCTGCTCTTCGGCGTCCAGGGGATCATCACAAAAGGCCTGCTGGGACTCCATGTGGATATCTATGGCCGCCTGGGACTGTGGATCGTCCAGACTGTCACCTTCTTCCCCTACGCCTACTCGGTGATCTACGGCGTGATGAAGGGCATCTCCACCAATCTGGAGTATGCAGCCTACAACATGGGCGCCACCCGGTGGCAGGTGTTCCGGGATGTGTTCTGGCCCCTGTGCCGCCCCGGCGTGGCCGGCGGCGCCCTCATCGCGGCCATCAACGTCCTGACGGATTTCGGCAACCCCATCATGATCGGCGGCGATCTGGCCCTGCTGCCCACGGAGGCGTATATGCAGATCAACGGCTGGTACGACATGAGTACAGCTTCCGTCCTGGCGGTGGCACTGCTGATCCCGGCCGTGGCGCTGTTCCTGGTGAACCGCTTCTGGGTGGGCAGGCGGTCCTATGTTACCATTACCGGCAAGGAGATTTCGCTAAATCCCTTTCCGGTCCCCAAGTGGGTGAAGTGGACCCTGTTCACGCTGACCATGCTGATCTCCCTGTTCGTCCTTCTGGTGTACGGCACCCTTTTCTACGGGGCCTTCACCAAGACCTGGGGATATGACTGGTCCTTCACCTGGGAGAACCTGCAGTACGTGTTCCTGAAAGGGGAACAGATCTGGAACTCCATCAAATACGGCCTCCTGGCGTCTTTAGGCGCCGCGCTGCTGGCCATGGTCCTGGCCTACATCGTACAGAAGAAGCAGGTAGGCCTCAACAAGTTTCTGGACTTCCTGGCCATCCTGCCCGGTGCCATTCCCGGTATGTTTCTGGGCATCGGATTTGTGCTGGCGTTCAACGGCGGCTGGCTGTCCCTGACGGGGACGGGCGCCATCATGGTGCTGGCGCTGCTGTTCTGGAATCTGCCCACCTGTTACAGTGCGGCAACAGCAGGCCTGCAGCAGATCGGCGCCTCGGTGGAGGACGCGGCCCTGAATCTGGGAGCCAACAGCTTCCGCTCTTTCAAGGATGTCATCATTCCGCTGCTGAAGGCGCCGTTTCTCTCGGGCTTCGTGCTGTCCTTCCTGCGGTCGGTTACCTGCCTCAGCGTGGTGATCTTCCTCTACGCGCCCTCCACCACCGTGGGCACCATCTCTGTGATGGTCCTCGTGCAGAGCGGACAGTGGGGCGAGGCGGCGGCGTTTACTGTGGTGCTCATCACCATCGCGTTTACCGTGCTGCGGCTGGCTCAGTGGCTCCTGGGCCGCCAGGGCATCAAGCTGGAACTGTAAAGGGAGGCGGAACGTATGGATGCTTATATTGAATTTCGGAACGTCGTCAAGAAGTTCGACGACTTTGTGGCTCTGGACCATGTGTCCTTACAGATCCCAAAGGGGGCGTTCGTGACGCTGCTGGGCCCCTCCGGCTGCGGCAAGACCACCCTGATGCGCCAGCTGGCGGGGTTTTCCGAGCCGGAGGAGGGCGACGTCCTGGTGGACGGCAAGCGGATGAACGGGTTGCCGCCCTTCAAGCGCAATACGCCGCTGGTGTTCCAGGAGTATGCGCTGTTTCCCCACATGACGGTGTATGAGAACATCTCCTACGGCCTGAAGCTGAAAAAGGCGCCCAAGGAGGAAAAGGACCGCAAGGTGGCGGAGATGCTGGAGATGTTCAACCTCCAGGGACTGGATGGGCGGTTCCCGAAGCAGCTCTCCGGCGGCCAGCAGCAGCGGGTGGCCTTTGCCCGGGCGCTGGTGATGGGGCAGGAGATCCTGCTGCTGGATGAGCCCCTCAGCAACCTGGACGCCAAACTCCGGGTGGAGGTGCGGACGGAGCTGCGGCAGATCCAGCAGAAGTTCGGGATCACCACCATGTACGTCACCCACGATCAGGACGAAGCCTTGTCCATGTCAGACATCATCGCCGTGATGCGCAGGGGCCGCATCGAGCAGAGCGGCAGCCCCTGGGAAATCTACTTCCGCCCCGCCACCCGCTTTGTGGCGGACTTCGTCGGCACGGTGAACTTCCTGGAGGGTACGGCCCATCGGGAGGCAGACGGCAGCCTGTCCGTGGACCACAGGGGTATGCGCCTCCGGGTGGACGAGGACACGGACCTTCAGGGCGGCGAGCCGGTGACTCTGGTGGTCCGCCCGGAGGGTATCAGCCTGATGGGGCTGGAAGAGACTGTCCCGGAGGGCACGGCGCTGCGCGGCACCATTGAAAATTACAGCTTCCTGGGTCGTATGATCCGCTACTGGGTGCGGGTAGGGGAGGAGGTCTTTGTCATTGATGACGCCAATGTGGACCTCACCGGCGCCCGGACAGGGGATGTGCAGCTTCGTTTGGATACTCGCAAGCTCCACGTGCTGAAAGGCGGTGGTGCGGATGCTGCTGGTTGACTTTATCAATGTGGGCTATGGCGACGCGATCCTGCTGCGGGAGACGGAGACACCCTTCGCCATGCTGGTGGACTGCGGGGACGCTCGCATCGGGCGCTCCCGACCGGACGGACGGCGGATCACTGCGGCGGACTACCTGCGCCGGGAGGGGATCCGGGAGCTGGACCTGCTGGTGCTGACCCACCTCCACTTGGACCACGCCGGCGGACTGACTCATTTGCTGCCGGGAGTCCGGGTGCGGGAATTCTGGACCAACTACCTCCCGCCGGAGGAGATGTGGGGTCACACACTCCCGGCAGTGCCGGGAGCTCCAGCCGGCGCCCGGTGTCTGATGACCTCTATGGGGATTTATGTAAAAGCCCTGGCCCATCTGCGAAGCCAGAAGACGGAGATCCGGCTGATCCGGACGCCCTGTGATTGCCGGCGGCTGACGGAGACATTGTCTGCCGGTGTTTTTCTGGAGGATGAAGAACTCCGGCTGCGGCAGGCTTCCATCTGGGACGCCGTCCTTTCTGGCGCGGGCAGCAGCGGGGACCTGGAGGCGCTTGACGGCTTTATCAACAACACCAGTATCCGCCTGCGGCTATCCTATGCCGGGCAGGAGATTGAGCTGCCGGGGGATGTGTATGCCTCCTGCTGGGAGCGGCACCAGCTCCCGCCCTGCACCCTCATAAAGCTGCCCCACCATGGGCACGGGGACGCCTTGACATCCCGACTTCTGGAGATGCTGCGGCCACGGTACGCCGTTATCTCGGTCTCGGATGATCGGACAGATGACTGCCCCAGCAAAAAAATTATTCAGATTTTGTCGCAGTTTGGCGTTGAATGCTTTTTTACGGATGCAGTACCGTGTCAGTATGCTCCGGATCAGCCTCATGCTGCCATACGTTTTCGGATTGAAAAGGGAGTTCTTATGGTATCGGACGTGTAAAAAGATGTGGGGGGAGGGAACCGCTCTGAACACTGGACCCCAACGATTTATCAGGATGTGAACGACTCCTGCCTGACGCACGCCGATATTCCCGCCAGGTTGGATTACAATGGGGGCTGGCGCGGAGACAACAAGTGAGAGAATCTCAAAAATTATTCCCGGATTCCTTCTGCATATTGTTCTATATGAGAGACTTTGTTCCACTATTTTATGGAATACGACGTTTATTACCCGCGGGGCATACCGAGGGCATCTTGACAGCATTTCCCGTATCCAAAGCGGTTGTAACCTGGACGGATCAGCCCATCTCCACCGATGGGGTACAGGTTTCCGCCATCATCGCGTGTCAATGCATGAGCCGGAAGCGGCTTACGTGCAGACTGCAGGGCATTCGGGCAGAAATGCGATTGCGGCTTCGAGAAAAGGGCAGGCGCTTCGGCGCCTGTCACTTTCCTAAAATTAGGAATGCGCACAAAAAATCAGGATATGTACGTGGAAGGAGTCCCGTTCTGCCCGTCGTGGCGGGATAGAATGCTGCTTCCGGCCTGACGCCTGCTGTCATACGCTTTCTGCTTTTTTGCGTCACAGTTGGCCGACGCGATACCGCCCGGAGGAGACTCTGCGCTCTTGTACCGGGACGTTTTTTGCCTTTTACGGGGCCATGTAAAACAAGCCCAAATTGGTCTGGCAGACCCAACCTGGCTTTATAGCTGTTTGAAACAGCATCGGCTCATAGATGGAAATCTCAGGCTTATCTCTGCCGCACCTTGAGCAGTGGGCATTGCCCCTTTTTCTCTGCCTTTTCAAAGTGGACACAGGCTACCGCCTGGTATTGCATTCCGCTTCTCTCCCGGCTGATTTCCAAAGAAATCAGCCGGGTTTCCTGCGCCTTCAAAGAATTAGATGGCATCTGGAAGAATTTTTGCGTGGTTTTGCCGTATTTTGAGCTGCTGTGATAAGCATTTGTTGGCTTCATAGCCGAGACGATGATCTGGTGAATGCTTCGCGCTGTCTTAGGGCTCAAGCCCTTGAATGCTCTCTTGCTCCGGCTCCAGCCCACCCGGCCCTTTTCCGTGTCGCTTACACCTTTTACAGCAACATAACAGACGGCGCCGCGGTGTCATTCTCAAACTGCGGGTTTTAAATGTTGCAGAAAAAATATTATGTTAAGAAGTATGGCGGCTGTGGAGCGGGTTTATCACTCCGCGGCATGAGTAGGCGCGTAAGTCTCCCCATATACAATAGCATTGTTTTGCCGGACGGTTCATCATGCCCTTGGGCGCTTTTTGTAAGTGTAATTTACGAAAGAAGCTTGTATTCTGGCGCGTTTGCAAGACGCTGTCTGATAAGTGCGGTATATATGCACATGGGCATGGACATCCGGCGTGAGCCCGGCAGAGAAGTGCTCCCGGCATCTTGAGCGTCGCCCCGATAGCTCTCTCCCCACGAACCGGGACGATGGAGGGGCCTGTCCGTGCGGCGGTTTGCATATACGCCGACAGCCGGAAAATCCGCAAAAATGATTCAGCACCTTTTCTTTTCGACAAAATACGATATAATAAAGAAAAACGCCTGTTCCACAGCCGGGACGCTGCCTCTCCGATTGCATGGAATGGATTCGGTGGGATTTGCCGGCGGGAGCTGTTTGAAATTCAGAACACTGCGTATGGGGAGGAGACTCATGATTTCGCTGTTTCTTGTTGAGGATGAGCGGATTGCCCGGGAGAGTATCCGAGACAATGTTCCTTGGCAGGAACACGATATCCTGTTCCTGGGGGATGCGCCGGATGGAGAAGTCGCTCTGCCGCAGCTCCTGGAAAAACGGCCGGATATTCTGCTGACGGACATCAAGATGCCGTTTATGGACGGCCTGGAGCTGGCCCGGATCGTGCGGAAGGAGCTGCCGGATACCCGCATCATCATCCTCAGCGGACACAATGAATTTGAATATGCCAGAAAGGCCATCACCCTGGGCGTAAATGACTATCTGCTCAAGCCTGTCTCCAGCAGGGATATTCTGGAAGCCGTGGACCGCAGCAAGGCGCAGATTTTGGAATGCCGCGCACGGCGGATTGAGCGGCAGAGCCATAGCATCACACAGCGGGAGCTCTTTTTCAGCAATCTGTACAGCGGCATCCTGATGGGACCGGCGCAGATGTTCCAGCGTGCGGCGCAGCTCGGGATCTCTTTGGCTGCAGGAGCCTACCAGATCATCCTGACGGAGCTGGACGGTGTGATACCGGATCGGGAGGCGTTGCGGGACAAGCTGTATGCCGCGCCAATGGCATACGGCTCCGGCTTTGATGGGGAGCGGGCCACGTTCCTGCTGCTGGCGGAAGACGCGGCCGGGCTTCCCCCGAAATTGCGGGAGTTCTCTGCATGGCTGGATGCGCTGGCCGGGCAGGAGGGACTGAGCGTGCATCTGCTGCCTGGAAAACAGGCGGCCCGGCTCAGCGACCTGCCGAAAGCATACCATCTGCTGACGATTCAGAAAAAGCAGCGGGAGTCCGCAGACAGCAAGACGCTGTCCCACTCCACCTCCTTCCAGCGGGACACCCTGCTGGACTTTTTGCGGACTGGGAAGCCGTCTGCACTTCCGTCATTTTGGGCCCACTACCGGCCGACCATCGAGTCCGGGTATTCCTCCTTTGTCTATCGCTGCTATCTCTATACAGAGCTTTTCTTTGTGGTCCATGAGTTCTGCCAGGAAAACCGGATCCCCCTTCCGGAATCCCTGCGCCAGGAGGATCTGCTGGAAAAGCGTATTCTGCTGACGAATTCCGTAGATGATTTCCTGACGCTGGCTTGCCAGCTCTGCGAAGAGGTGATGGAGGTCCGCCCCGGGGGCAGCCGGCACACGCCCTCCGCAGAGCAAGCCAGAGCGTATATCGACCGCCACTATATGGACCCGGAGCTGTCCCTCTCCTCGGTTGCGAATGCAGTGTCTGTAAGCCCCAACCACCTCAGCACGCTTTTCAAATCCAAAATTGGCGTCGGGTTCAGTGAATATCTGACGGAGGTCCGAATTCGCCAGGCCAAACGCCTGCTGATTACCAGCGATCTGCGGGTCAGTGAGGTCGGAGAACGGGTGGGGTATCAGAATATGGAGTATTTCAGCATGCTGTTCAAGAAAAACACCGGGCAGACGCCCAGCCAGTACCGCCGCTCCCACACGCTATGAGACGGATGAGTCGTGCAGCCGGCGCCCTGAAAACCGCCCTGGGCCGCCGTGGGAGCATACGGAGCAAGATCCTGGCGGGGTTTACGGTCATCCTGGTGGGGATGTTGAGTATCAACCTGCTGGTTATCGGCCTGTCCCACCACTTTTTGGGAGAATACCATATCCTGGCGGAGCGGGTCATTTCCGCAAACAAGCTGATCCCCACTGTCCGGGATGACGTGAGCCTGGACGCCTATTATCTGGTGGCGGGGCGCCGCACCCTGGAGACGACCCAGCTCTTCCACCACATGGAGGAAATTCGCCAGGGGCTGTATCTGCTGAAGCAGGAGAACAATTCTGAAAACGGCCGGATCCAGCTGCAGATTGCCACGCGCACCTTCGGCACCCTGCAGCGGTACTGTCAGAAGCTGGGGCAGGAGATTGATGCGGACGTGTCCCTGGAACTGCAGAATGTGACGCTGGAGCAGATTCGGGATGTCTCCGCCCTGGTGTACAACCAGATTGAGGAATACATTTATCTGGAGCTGCTCTGGGGGGAGTCCATTGATCAGATGCTCCAGACCGGATTTCAGCTGCTGCTGCTGGGGGATCTGGCGGCGGTGGTGCTGATGGTGGCGGTTCTGGCATTTTTGCTGATGCGCATCAACCGGACCATCAACGACCCCATCCAGGCGCTGGTGGAAAACACCCGGCGGCTGGCGGAGGGCGACTTTGATGCCCTGATGGAAGATGCCGGGGAGAATGAGGTCACCATCCTCAACAAGAGCTTCAACCGCATGGCGGCAAAACTCCAGCGCCTGATGGAAAAAGTGGAGGAGGACACCCGCACCCAGGAGCAGCTGGAGCTGCGGCTGCTTCAGGAACAGATCAATCCCCACTTTCTCTACAACACGCTGGAGATCATCGTCTGGCTGGCGGAGTCCGGGGATAAGGAGCAGGTCATTCAGGTGGTCCAGTCCCTCTCCCGGTTTTTCCGGGTGGTCCTCAGCAAAGGCCGCGCAGTGGTGTCCCTTCAGGAGGAGCTGTCCTGCATCCAAAGCTATCTCTATATTCAGAAAGTGCGCTATGCCGATATCCTGAACTATGAGATCCAGGCGGAGCCCGAAGCCTTGGACTGCCGGATCCAAAAGCTGAGCCTGCAGCCCCTTGTGGAAAACGCGCTGTACCACGGCATTGAAAAGAAGCGGGGGGGCGGCACCATCCGCGTCTGCGCCGATGTGAAGGACGGCTGCCTGGTGGTTCAGGTGGCGGACGACGGCTGCGGCATGACGCCTGAGAAATTGGAGGAAGTGCAACGGGAGGTGGCCGGAGATCTCGGTCAGATCTCCGAGGGCGGGTTTGGGCTGCCCAATATCCAAAAGCGCATTCAGCTGGCCTATGGAGCGGATTACGGCATTCACGTGAGTTCTCGGCTGGGCTGCGGGACCCGGGTCACGCTACAGATTCCGGCAAAATCGTAAAAAAGCTGAGAAGCAGCAGAAAAAAGCAAAAGTCCGGCTTTCCGGCCGGACTTTTTTCTGTAAAATTCAAATAAAAACCCGTTGGAGCGCCTCTTTTCAAAGGTGGAGGCGTCTTGTATATTATTTAACACAGGGCGCGAGACCGCCCATTCGGAAGATGAAGAAAGCGAGAAAGGATTGAAAGGTATGAAACTGAAGAAATGGTTGACCGGCGTTTTGGCCGCTGCGATGGCCCTGTCTCTGGCCGCCTGCAGTGATGGAGGCGCGGAAAGCGCCGATGCCGGCAGTGAGGACAGCATCACCCTTGGATTTGCCCAGGTCGGTTCTGAGAGCGAGTGGCGCACTGCCAACACCGACAACATCAAGGCTGCCGCGGAGGCCGCCGGCGTGACCCTCCAGTTCTCCGACGCACAGCAGAAGCAGGAGAACCAGATCAAGGCCATCCGCTCCTTCATCGCATCTGACGTGGATGTGATCTCCTTCTGCCCCATCGTGGAGACCGGCTGGGATACGGTCCTGCAGGAGGCCAAGGACGCCGGGATCCCGGTGGTCCTGGTGGACCGCGGCGTGACTGCGGACCCCTCTCTGTATGTGACCCACATCTTTGCCGACGCCCTGAAGGAGGGTGCCAATGCCTTCAATTGGGTTGACGAGTATATGACTGCTGAGGGCAAGACTCCCCGTGCCGGCGGCGATCAGTTCCAGGTGGCGATTCTGGAGGGCACGGTCGGCTCCTCCGTGGCCGCCGACCGCCTGCAGGGCTTCAACGATGCCATGGCCGAATCCCCCAACAGCGGCAAGTACAACGTCATCTGTTCCCAGACCGGTGAGTACACCCGTGCCAAGGGCATGGAGGTCATGGAGTCCTTCCTGAAGTCCGACGGGGACAAGATCGATATTCTCTTCTCCTGCAACGGCGATATGGCTCTGGGCGCTATTCAGGCCATTGAGGCTGCCGGACTGAAGCCCGGTGAGGACATCGTCATCGTCTCCATCGACGCCGCCAAGGGCGAGTTCAACGCTATGATCGAGGGCAAGATGAACTGCGCCGTGGAGCACACCCCCAACTTCGGCGAGACCCTGATGGAAACCGCCAAGAAGATTGTGGCCGGCGAAGAAGTACCCGCCACCATTGAGCTGGAAGAGGGGATCTTCCCCGCTGACATTGCCGAGCAGGAGCTGCCCAACCGCACCTATTGACCGGCTTTCGCCAACCGTTCCATGATCCCGCGGGCGGGGGATGTCCTCCCCGCCCGCGGACTGTTTTGCCCTGGCTCCCCAGGGCCTCCGGCGGGATGCCAGACCCGCCGAATCCAAGACAAAGGATGTGATGACCTGTGGCAGAAGAAGCCCTGTTGACAATGCGGGGAATCTGTAAATACTTCCCCGGCGTCCGCGCGCTGGAGAATGTGGATTTCACCCTGCACTCCGGTGAAGTCCACGCGCTGGTCGGCGAAAACGGCGCGGGAAAATCCACCCTGATTAAGGTCCTGACCGGCGTCCACGCAAAGGACGGCGGCAAGATCGCCATGGAGGGCAGGCCCATTTCCCCCTCCAGCCCGCTGGAGGCCATGAAGTGCGGCATTTCCACCGTGTATCAGGAGGTCAACCTGTGCCCCAATCTGAGCGTGGCGGAGAACATCTTTATCGGCCGTGAGCCAAAAAAGGCGGGCGGCATCGACTGGAAGACCATCAACCGCCGGGCCGCGGAGCTGCTGACTACGCTGAATCTGAACATTGACGTGACAAAGACGCTGGGGAGCTACTCGGTGGCCGTCCAGCAGATGATTGCCATTGCCCGTGCGGTGGATGTGGACGCAAAGGTGCTGATCCTGGACGAGCCCACCTCCTCCCTGGATGAGGAGGAGACCCAGCGCCTGTTCGCAGTGGTCCGCAAGCTGAAGGCCCAGGGCCTGGGGGTCATCTTTGTCTCCCACTTCCTGGATCAGATCTATGAGCTCTGCGACCGGATCACGGTGCTGCGCAACGGTGAGCTGGTGGGCGCCTATGCCGTGGCGGAGCTGCCCCGGGTGGAGCTGATCTCCAAGATGATCGGCAAGGAGCTGGGGGATATTCAGAGCATGGGCAAAAACACCGCCCTGTGCGGGGACGAGGTGCTGATCGAGGCCGACGGACTCTCCGCGTTCGGCCGTATCCAGGATTTTGACCTGCAGATCCACAGGGGCGAAGTCGTGGGCTTTGCCGGCCTGTTGGGCTCAGGCCGCACGGAAACGGCAGAGCTTCTGGCCGGCGTGGCCAAGCCCGAACAGGGCGCACTGCGGATGAACGGCCGGGAAGTCCATTTCAACTCCCCCCTGGACGCCATGCACCACAAGATCGCCTTCTGCCCGGAGGACCGGAAGATCCAGGGCATCATCGGGGACCTCTCCGTCCGGGAGAACATCATCATCGGCCTTCAGGCCAAAAAGGGCATGTGGAACCACATCCCCCTGAAGGAGCAGGAGCGGATCGCCGACGAGTACATCAAGCTGCTGCAGATCAAGGTCTCCTCTCCGGAGCAGCTGATCCGCAACCTCTCCGGCGGCAACCAGCAGAAGGCCATCATCGCCCGCTGGCTGGTGACGCAGCCGGATCTGCTGATCCTGGATGAGCCCACCCGCGGCATCGACATCGGCACCAAGACGGAGATCCAGAAAATGGTGATCCAGCTGGCCCGGGAGCAGCACATGTCCATCATCTTCATCTCCAGCGAGATTGACGAGATGACCCGCACCTGCACACGCCTGGCAGTCCTGCGGGACCGGCGGAAGGTGGCGGAACTGACCGGCGACGACATCAACTCCGACCGGGTGATGGCAGCCATTGCAGGAGGTGCCTGAATGATGGGAAAAGTGAAAAAGGTGACGTCCAACCACCTGTTTCTGCCGCTGTTTGCCCTGGCTCTGCTGCTGGTGTTCAACGCGTTTGCCACCCCCGGCTTTTTTGCCATTGAGTTCCAGAACGGCCAGTTTTACGGGCGCATTATTGACATTCTCAACCGGGCTTCGATCCTGGTGATCTTGTCTATGGGCATGACCTTCGTCATCGCCACCGGGGGCATCGACATCTCCCAGGGCTCTGTCATCGCCATCTCCGGCGCCATCTGCTGCTCCCTGATCGGCGGAGCAGGGGACGGCACCGCCAATATGCCGCTGCTGCCGGCCTGTCTGATCGCCGTGCTGGTCTGCGCCCTGTGCGGCGTGTGGAACGGCTTCCTGGTCTCCAAGCTGAAGATCCAGCCCATGGTGGCCACACTGATCCTGCTGACCGCCGGACGAGGCATCGCCATGCTGATTACCAAGGGGCAGAATGTCACCGTGTACTATGAGCCCTTCACCTACATCGGCACCACCATTCCCGGCAGCCCCCTGCCTACCACCATCTTCATTGCCGCCCTCATGGTGCTGTTTGTGGTTCTGATCCAGAAAAAGACGTCTGTGGGACTGTTCGTCCAGGCGGTGGGCATCAATGCCAACGCCGCCCGGCGCACGGGCCTCAAGGTCTCCTCCATCATCTTTATGGTGTACGTCTTCTCCGGCATCTGCGCCGGCATTGCCGGACTGATGGAATCCTCCATGATCGCGGCGGCGGACCCCAACAACGCCGGCCTCAACATGGAGATGGACGCCATCTTGTCCGTGGCCTTGGGCGGAACGCTTCTCAGCGGCGGTAAATTCTACATCGGCGGCTCCATCATCGGCGCCATCACCATCCAGACGATGACCACCACGCTGTACGCGCTGGGCGTCTCCTCGGAGCAGCTGCCGGTATACAAGGCCCTTGTGGTCATTTTGATCTGCCTCCTCCAGTCCGAAAAATTCAAGGGTGTTCTGGAGAAGCGCACAGCAGAAAAGGCGGTGAAGCAGAGATGAAGCAGAAGAGCAGCCTGAAAGACCGCCTGGTCGGTTCCCGGTATTTTTCCTTCGGCATCACCCTGAGCCTGTTCGTGCTGCTGTATGTGGTCGGCATGATGAACTACCGGGGCTTCATGAAGCCCCAGGTGTTCTGCAACCTGCTGATCGACAACGCGGCCCTGATTATTGCCACCATCGGCATCACCTTTGTCCTGCTGATCGGCGGGATTGACATCTCCATCGGCTCTGTGGTGGCGCTGACCTGTATGTCGTCGGCGCAGATGCTGCAGAACACGGGCCTGCCCGCGCCCGCCGTCATCCTGATCGTGCTGGCCATGGGGGCTGTGTTCGGCCTGGTCCAGGGCTGGCTGATTACGGAATTCAACATGCAGCCCTTCATTGTCACGCTGGCGGGGCAGTTCTTCGCCCGCGGCATGACGGCGATCATCTCCCGGGAGACGATTGTTATTGACAATCCCGTGTACACCTCGCTGGCGTCCGCACGGATCTATGTCCTGCCCGGCGGATTCATCTCCGTGGGCGTGGTGATCGCGCTGGTGACGCTGGTTGCGGCCACATTGGTGCTGAAGTTCACCCGGTTCGGCCGGAACATCTACGCGCTGGGCGGAAATGAGATGTCTGCGCAGCTGATGGGCCTTCCCACCAAACGGACGAAAATCCTCGCCTACGTGGTGTGCGGCTTCTGCTCGGCGCTGGCCGGTGTGGTCTACTCCCTCATCATGCTCTCCGGGTATCCCCTCCACGCCGTCAGCATGGAGATGGACGCCATCGCCTCCTCCGTGATCGGCGGCACGCTGATGTCCGGCGGCGTGGCCTTCCTGCCAGGCACCCTTCTCGGCGTGCTGATCCAGGGTGTGATTCAAACCTTCATCACCTTCCAGGGGACGCTCTCCGCCTGGTGGACGCGCATCATCATCGCCCTGCTGCTGTGCCTGTTCATTGTGATCCAGGCGGTGGTCAGCCGCAGCCGGCAGCGCCTTAACTCTGAGCACTGATTTTTCCCAATCTTCTTTTCTTCTTTTTTCCGGCACAGTCACCAGGCACGTCCTGGTGGCTGTGTCCATTTCAGGAGGTTTCGGCATGGACGCTTTACTCATCAAAACCGGCGGGCTGCTGCTGATCGTGGCGCTGGGATACCTTCTCAAGAGACGGGGCGTCTTTCAGCAGGGCGATGCCCGTCTGCTGTCCAGGATCATCGTCAACCTGACGCTGCCGGGGGCTCTCCTCTCCAGCTTCAGCGCGTTCAGGCTGGTTCCGTCCCTGCTGGCGGTTCTCGCCGCGGCAGCAGCCGCCAATGTCCTGCTGCTGGCTGTCTCCGCCCTGGTGACCCGGAGGCGGCCGGGGCCCGTCCGGGCGCTCTACCTGCTCAACGCCCCCAGCTACAATATCGGCACCTTTGTCCTGCCCTTTGTGCAGAGCTTTCTGCCGCCGGACATGCTGCTGGCCGTCTCCATGTTTGACGCGGGCAACAGCCCCTTCAACTGCGGCGGCGCCTATGCGCTGACGGCCGCCCTCACCGGCGGGGAGCGCCTGACGGTCCGCTCTGTTCTGGGCAGAATGCTCCGCTCCGTGCCCTTCGACACCTTTTTGGTCATCCTGCTCCTGGGGCTGCTCGGCCTGCGCCTGCCGCAGCCGGTTTACACCGTGGCGGGGATGTTCGGCCAGGCCAACGCCTTTCTGGCGATGCTGATGATCGGATTGCTGCTGGAGCCGCGGATTCCGCAGGAGAGCCGGTCCGACGTTCTGCGGGTGGTCCTGCTGCGCTATGGATTCGGCCTGGCGGCCTCCGCCGTCTGCTGGATGCTGCCGCTGCCTGCCGGGATCCGGCAGGTGCTGGCGCTGAGCCTTCTGGCGCCGGTGCCCTCTGTCTCCCTGGCCTACTGTGAGCGGTGCGGCTGTGATTCCGGCGCCGTGGGGGCGATCCACTCCCTCTGCATCCCCATCAGCCTGGCCTTTACGCTGCTGGTGTGCCTGATGTGATGGCGCCCGCTGCGTTGTGCTCCGGGCCGCGGCTGTTGGGAAGATGGACGCTTGCGCGTCTGGATTTATGGGCTGTTTCTGCCGGAGCGGCCTGGCGGCCCTTTGCGTCCTGTAAAAAATTCTTGGCTGTTGTCCTGGAGGGCGTAAGTCTGACAGGGAGACAGCTGTCCCGGAGAGGAGGGCGCAGATTTCCAGCTTCGCTCCCGGAGGGGGAGGAAAAGAAGAGTCATTCGTATGGAGGTCAACAGCGGCCACACACTCTATCTATGCTGGTTCGACCTTGGAAGTCTGGGCGCGAAGTAAATATGCCCCCCGGCTCTAAAGAGCCGGGGGGCGCAACAGTTTTCAGGTAATTCTTTACTTGGAAACGGTCACGGTGATATCGGTGGCAATTGCGCCGACATCGCTGATTGTGATGGTCTGGGTCTTGTTTCCGGTAGCATCACCAGTTCCGTTAGCAGTGACAGGGACCTTGGAACCGTCAGTGCTGTTAGCATTGAACTTGCTGCCGAAGGTGCTGGTGTTGTGAGTCAGAACGATCTTAACCTGACCGTTCGCCGCAACATACTCAGAACCCTCTGCAATTTCCACACTGATGGTTTTAGCATCAACCAGAGCCTGGACATCAGCGTCCAGCTTCAGGTTGACAACATAAACCTGGGTGGCCGTCACGGTGGCGTTCTTCACAGTGCCGCCATTGGGCTTGGTGTAAGTCCACTTTGCGCCATTATTATCCTCAACGGAGATATCGGTGCAGCCCTTGTCCTGCAGGATGGCGATGATGTCATCCTCACTCAGAGTGATCTTGCCGGCCTCACGGTAGTACTCGATGGTAGTGGTGGAGCCCAGGGACACATCACGGACCTCGATATCCTTGCTCAGCTCGGGCTTATCCTCGTCGGAGGACTTGTCATCGACTTCCTCGATCACCAGGAACTCGACCAGGTACTCGTCCACAACAGCGTAGACCTTGTCGTTGCTGTCCTTGGAGACAGAGCGGTAAGAGCTGGACTCAATGTTGCCATCCTCGTCCACATAGAAGAACTTGGCGTCATCGGCCACAGAGATGGTCTCGTTCTTGTCCTTGGTATCCAGGATAACGGTGTAGTCAGCAGAGACCTTATCCACGCCGGAGCCGGTCAGATACTGCTTGGTAGAGCCATCGGTATAAGTGGTATAAGCATTCAGCTTGGTGATAACGCCATACTTGTCGACAGAATAGCTCTTGAACATGCCGTTCTGGGTCTTGCCGAGGCTCTCGTCGACCTTCACGGTCTTGACTTCACCGTTGACAACAGCCTGGTACTCGTAGTAGTCGCCATCCTTGTCATGGATCAGGTTGGAGACGGACTCCTTGGCCAGGAACAGGGTATCCTTGCTGCTGTCCTCAATGATGGAGCTATCCTGCACGAAGATAAACATGACAGTAGCCATCTTGCCGGACTTGCAGTAAGCAAATGCTTCGACTTTGGCGCTGGAAGAAGCGCTGATGGTGGGAGCGTTCTTGATGCCGGTATAGACGCTGTAATCGTCGTTGCTATCGTCATACACCACGAACACCGTACTGCTGTTGGAAGTCACAGTCGTACCACGGGTCAGGGTGATGCCGGCCTTGTCGTTGATCATGGAGAAGTCGGTCACGCCGTCAGTATACGCACTACTACCATCGCCGAAGTTGACCTCATTGTTGCTGTCAGTCTCGTAGACCTTCTTGGAATCGACAGGCTTCAGGGTGTAGTCGCCATCTTCGTCCACACGATAGGTAACGATGGTGGCATTGGTGATCTTATCTTTGCCGTTGCTATAGTTCTCAGTGGTGTCAACGACCTTCTCAGTGCCGTCGGCGAACACCAGCAGAGCGCGGTTGCTGGAGAAGTTGCTCTTATCCTGGGTGTCGACCAGCAGGGCGTAGTCACCGATCTCGTCGTTCTGCTCGACATAGATCATGTAGCCATAGGCATCCAGATAAACAGTGTATTCCTCATCCACGCTGACATTGCCGATGTCCTCGCCAGCGATCATCTTAGAGGCGTTGTACTTGGTGCCGCCGATGGTGAGGGCTTTCTTCACGTCCTCGTCCTTCACGCTGTTCTCAGCGCGGGTTACGGTACCAGTGACCTCCTCAGCCAAAGCCACAGACTTGACTTCATCAGCAGACTGGGAGTAGGTGTACAGGACATAGGCGTCGTCCTCGAAGGTCTCGGCGGTCTCAAAGTCCTCGACACCATTTGCACCGTCGGGCTTCACATCCTCAACAGCGATCTCCACATAGGCGTCCTTGTTGCCCTTGGCAGCCACGGAACGGTTGATGGTGCCCACATAGGTGTTCACCATAGTGATCACGACGGTGTCGTCGTCATCATCATAGAAGACCTCGGTCAGAACGCCGTTGGCGCCGAACTCGGTGTCGTCGTCGTTCTTGGTGATGTCAACAGCCGCATTCTTCAGCTCAGCGCCGTCCTCATAGACGGTGACGTCCTTCTTGTCCACGCTGCTGCCCAGGTCCAGGTCGGCATAGATATCGTCCACGGCGACCTTGGCGGTGTAAGAAGCGTCAGCCTCCTTGGCGTAGGTGCCGATCTTCTCGGCCTTCAGACGCCACACGTTGGCGGGACGGGCGAAATCATCCGTGCCGTCGGACAGCTTCAGATCGTCGAAGTAACGCTCGGCGAACTGCATCTTGTTGTCCTCGCTGATGCTCTCGTTCTTGTCGTTGTTGACAACATCCTTCCGGCTGGAAGTGGTGTTGATGGTGATGTCACCCACAACGATGGTGTTCTGCTGGTCATACTCCACCATGGTGGCCTGCAGCATGTTGAACGCATACAGGGCAGCCTCCTGGCGGGTCACGGCCTTGGAGCCCACGAACTCGTCGTTGCCGTCGTCCAGGCCAATGCCCACGGCCTGCTTGATGACGGACACGGTCCAGTTGGGGCCGGTGTAGCCCTCGATGGAGCTGTCATAGCCCAGAGCGCCCAGCAGCATCTTCATGAACGCGTTGCCGCTCAGGGTGCCGGTGGGACGGAAGGTGCCGTCAGCATAGCCGCTGATGATACCCTGCTGAGAGCAGTAGGTGATGTAGCCCGCGAAGGTGTTGGTCACGGGAACATCCTTGAAGGGGGCGGTGCTGGCCGCCAGAGCAGATGCAGTGGTGGGGCCCAGGATCAGGTTGCAGATGATCTTGGCGGCCGCGCCACGGGTCAGGACATCATCGGGACGGAAGTCGCCGTCGGAATAACCGTCGACAACACCCAGGGCAGAGATCACATCCACAGCTTCTTTGTAGGTGATCTCGCTGCCGTCCGTGAAGTCCTTGGCGCCCGCGCTGACAGTGACCAGAGACATGGTCATCACCAGAGCAAGCACCAGTGAAAGAAATTTCTTCATTCGGATTTCTCCTCCTTTAAAAGATTTGCAGAGAGCTTTTGAGGTCCAATCTCCGGACCGGCTTCATATGCGCAGGGGTGTCTCTTCCCGTTGCTCCGGCCCAGAGCGGACCACAGAAGTTCCTTTCTGCGCGTTCACTTTACCCCAGGAGAATGCTGCTGTCTACGATTTGCCGGGTTTTGTTAAAAAAGTGAAATAATTACTGGATTTCTTGCGCTTGCCATGAAAAGCAAGTGTAACCGATGAAAAAGTTCCCAAACAAAGGGGCGATTCCGGCAGGTCTCCTCATAGGGGCAAAAAGAAAGATGCCGTGAAAACAGATTCTCTGCTGCCACGGCATCTTTCTTCTGCTATGTGGGATGCATTGCCCAACAGGCTACGATTCTTTCAGATAGTATTTCTGGCCGACTTTAATCAGGTTTCCAGAATCTACTTCATGCTTGAGCAGCGCGGAGCATTGCTCGGTTTCAATCTGCAGGGCGGTGGTGATGTCCTTCCGACAGGCAAAGCCCTCCTTCTTCAGATATTCGTAGAGGGCTTCCTGCTGTCGTTCCGGCGGAACTACGGAATCCGGTAAGTAGTATTTATAGCCCACGCGGACCAGGAGACCCTTATCCAGCATGGCACGCAGCCGCTGATACGCAGCGGATTTGGTCTGGCCATATAATTCCATGATCTGGCTGCGTGTGATAGGGCCACTGCGGCGAATCGCCTCTGTGATCTTTTGTTCCCAATTGCTCTTTTCGTATCTGGTCCAGAGATCTCGCAACGTCCAGTTCTCCATGCCGCCGCGGATCAGGGCGGTTCTTGTGATCCTAGACACCCGCGAAACGTCCATGGGTTTTTTTGACTCGGCGGAGAGCAGGACATGGAGATCCTCCGTCCGCTTCTGGAGCCGCTTTGCCAATATTCTTTTGGCTGCCGCTGTCAGCGGTACCTCTCCTTCCGGCAGGTGAATCAGATTCTTCTCCAGATCCACCTGATCCCAAGTCAAGGACACAATGTTTTTAGCGGTCAGCCCCATGCTCCAAGTAAGCCAGAGTACCAAGCCGGCAGGAGTGTCTTTTTCCGCCTGCAAAATCTTCCACAGCTTGAACTCATCGATGTCCCCGGACTTCTCACTATGCTTGGGGCCAGCTCTTCCGTTCGGCAGATACTGGGCAAAATGCAATTGTAAAGACCGGATCTCCATACCGGTGATACGAGCCACATAGGACCAGTCGTGTTGTTCCAGTTGTCGAATTATATAGTCATGGCGCAGATCGACCAGACGCACGTTCGTTTGCCCTACCTCGTCAAGAACCCTGCGCGCTATCCGGGAGATTGCCTGGGGTTGCATTTGCTTATGGTAGCGATCAGAGCAGATCACGCAGTTATTTGTGGAATTCCCGGTGAGAAATGTCCATTTTCTGTACACGGAACGCAGGTAATCTGCCAGCATTTGAGTAATGGGAATCGTCCGAGCTGGCAACTGGAGTTGATTTCGTTCAAAATCCACCTGATCCCAAGTCAGGTTCGTGATCTCATCCCGTAGCAGTCCCGCCTGCCATGCAAGACGCACAGCCACACCGGCGGCATCGCTGGCGTGGCTTCCCAGAAGTCGTTCCATGGCCGCCGTATCCGGCCGATTCACAAAAAATTCTCGCATACGGCCCCTCCGTGCCCCGAATTCCCTGCCTGATGCAAATCGAAACTTGCTTGGGCGATTATTCGTCGACGGACGGGCTTAGAGAAACTTCACTGAACAGTTCCTGCCGCTTCCCTTTGCTCGCTGCCTCGTCACGGAATTATCATTCCGTCGCTGATTCATATGAAAGGGATTGGCGGGTCAAAGGGAAAAGACACAAAAAAAGCCCGTACTATCTGCACGGGCGAAAAAAACGATATTAGAACCAAGGCCGGACAGAATTTAACGTTTCCCCGGCTTTTTTCTGCTGCCCGGAGAGGCAAAACCCTCTTGTGGGCAGGCGCCCTATGTGATAAAATGTAATTGCAGATATGTAGGATAAATTGTTTTTTGCGATTATTTGTGTCGGAATGATAATTCCGTGATTACGATATCAGCCCCAGCCGGTCAAGCGTTCGCTGGTGCTCTGCGCCAGAAGTCAGCAGATAGATGCGCGTCGTTTCGATGCTGCTGTGGCCCAACAGGTCGGACAGTTTGACGATGTCCCGACAGGCCCGGTAAAACACGGTGGCAAACATGTGCCGCAGATTGTGGGGGAACACCTTGCCCGGCATCACGCCGGCGTATTTGCAAAGGCTCTTCATCTCCGCCCAGATCTGGCGGCGGCCCAGTTCTTTTCCGCTTTTGGTGCGAAAGATCGCACCAGAGGCGGTCTTTTGCTTTTGGGCATATTTGAGCAGCTTGCGGCAGAGTTTCCCCGGCAGCAGGATCACGCGGATTTTGCCTTTGAGGGAGACTTCGGCCTTGCCCTGCCGCACGGCTTCCACTGTGATATAGCGGACTTCGCTGACCCGGATGCCGGTGGCCCCGATGGTCTCCACCAGCAAGCCCAGCCGCTCCCGGCCCAGACGGCAAGCCGCGTCCAGCAGGCTCTGATAATCGGATTTTGTCAGCTCCCGGCCGGCATCCCGGAACAGCCGCCGCTGGATTTTCAGGAATTTCACCCGGCAGTCGTTTAGATCAAGGTACGCCAACAGGCTGTTTAAGGCAGAGAGCATGGCATTGATACTGGCGGGGGCGTAGCCCTGCTCCGCCAGATAGGCTTTCCACTCTGCGGTCAGCTCCTTGCAGATTTCGCGATCACCCAGCCAGCAGGCGAATGCCCGGATATCCCGAAGATACTTTTCCATGGTGGCTGCGCTCTTCTCCTCCAGCAGAAGGTGACGGGCAAACGCCTGTATTTGCAGGGGTGTCAGTTTGTGTTCGGACATAGGGGGGCCTCCTTGCATGATTTCATGCCAACATTGTACAGGAACGGCAGAGACAGCAAAGCCCACAGCGGTAACTGCCGCTGTGGGCTTGTGAATCCTGGTCCCGCAATGGTAGGATTGCCACCGGTTTCCAGAAAATATACGGGTTGCCCTATCTGCTTATCATGGGATTCTTCTCTTCACGAGTTATGGAAGCAAATATGATACCATACTGCTCCAGAGGCCGATGGGAATATCCGAAACACAACGAGGCTGCGTGCAGAAAAATATGCGTAAGCTGTTGATTACGAGTAGATTTTGCCTTTGTTCACAGCATCGAAATGCCGATGGCCGGCAGAGCGGGTTTTCCTTACGCAATTCTTCTGCCCCTCCGGCCGCGCAAAGTGGGTCCGGGCTTCCGCATGGAACTGCCCCTGGCTATAGCCGGGGACGATGCTTTCCCTGCCGAAAGGTGGGGGGCTTTTGGGATCGTCCGCCCCAAATCCTGTAAAAATTCTTTTTATTCCCCTGAAACGATGGTACTCTGAAACACGAATATACCTGTGAAAGGCGGTGAGGCGATGGAGCGGGAACAGACATGGATCAGGGCTATCCAGCGGCGAAACTCCCGGGAGGCGGCGGAGCAGCTGATCCAGACCTACTATGACGAAATCTACCGCTTCGTCTACCGTCAGACCGGCAGCAAGGAGGACGCCATGGACCTGACCCAGTCCGTCTTCATCGCAGTCCTGCGGGCATTGCCCGGCTACCGGGCGGAGCGGGCGTCCTTCCGCACCTGGCTGTACCGCATCGCCGCCAACAAAGTCATCGACACCCGCCGGAAGGCCCGGCCGGTCTCTATTCCTATTCAGGAAATGGAGCTCCCTGCAGCAGAGGACTTTGTGGCCCGCGTCCATGACCGGGCCCTGCTGGAGACCATCGAAGGCTATGTCTCCGGCCTGGACCCCGGGGAGCAGGCGGTGTTCCGCCTGCGGATCTACGGGGAAAAGACCTTCCCGGAGATCGCTGCCGCCATGGGAGAGCCGGAGGCGGCAGTGAAATCCAGATACTACCGCCTGATCGGGCGGCTGCGAAAGGAGTTTGGAGCAGATGGATAATCAAAAAATTTCCATGCCCACAGAGGCGGAAAAACAGCGGGCCATTGCCCGGATTCTGGATGCAGGCCTGCCCCGCCGGGTCGCCTTTGGCCGGGAGCTGCGGGAGGTTTTGCAGCGCATCGGCCCCCGCGCGCTGCTGTTTGGCGTGGGGGACTGTTTGGCCTTGTCCCTGCTGATCTGGGCCCTGTGCCTGCTGTCGGCGCTTTTTGTGGCCGGTTCCACCGGCTCTTTGGCACCGGCCCTGTTCCTGTTTTCTCCCCTGCTCTATGCCGCCCTCTCCCTGCTGACTGCCTGGAAGAACCTGCAGACCGGCATTTGGGAGTGGACCTGGACCTTCCAGGTCTCCGCCCGGATGGTGGCGGCCCTGCAGATGCTGTGCTTCGGCGGGGTGTCCGTACTGGTGTGTGTCCCGGCAAATATGCTGTTGTGGACCTTCACCGGGCAGGAGATGCCCCTGGGCTGGATGCTGGCACTGTCTCTGGCCAGCCTGTTTCTGTATGGCGCTCTCTCCCTGCTGTGCCAGCGGCTGCGGGGACCTGCCGGGTGGCTGGCGGCGCCGACCGGCTGGGTTCTGATGGGCCTGATTCCCCTGATCTGGCCCCGGACGGCGGAGTGGCTGACGGCCATCCCCACCGTAGTGTTCTGCCTGCTGGCCGCGGCCGGGATTACTCTGTACCTTTTGGAACTGCGCTGCTTCTGCCGGCGCCCGATGGAAGGAGGCGTCTCCTATGCTCTCCGTTGAGCACGTCACGAAAACCTATGGGAAGTTCACCGCTTTGGAGGACATTTCCCTGACCTTCACTCCCGGCGTCTACGGTCTGCTGGCACCCAATGGGGCGGGCAAGACCACCCTCATCAAGATGCTCACCACCCTGCTGTTCCCCACCAAGGGACAGATCCTGTGGGAGGGAGAAGACATCCGGGCCTTGGGGGCGGAATACCGGGGCCTGCTGGGGTATCTCCCCCAGCAGTTCGGGTACTATCCCAGCTACACGCCCCGGCAATTCCTCCGGTATGCCGCCGCCCTCCAGTGCATCCCGAAGCGGGAGGCGGACGGCCGCATTGACCACCTGCTGGAGACAGTGGGACTTGGGGATGCTGCGGACAAAAAAATGAAGAAGTTCTCCGGCGGGATGCTCCAGCGGGTGGGCATCGCCGTAGCCATGCTGAACGACCCGAAGCTGCTGATCCTGGACGAGCCCACCGCTGGGCTGGACCCCCGGGAGCGGGTGCGGTTCCGCAATTTGATCCACACGCTGGCTGAGGATCGGATCGTGATTCTCTCCACCCACATCGTCTCAGACATTGAGACCATCGCCGGGCAAATCGTCATGTTCAAGGATCACCGCCTCTACTGCTGCGACAGCCCTGCCCGCATCTGCGCCCGGTTCCAGGGCAGGGTATTCCAGCTTCCTGCCGGGATGCCCCTGGCCCCGGGACAGTTCCTGCTCAGCGAAGGACAGGGGGCGGATGGCCCGGTGCTCCGGGTGCTCTGCGAGACGCCCCCTGTCAATGGAACGCCGGTAACGCCGGGGTTGGAGGATGCGTTTCTCGCCATCTACCGGGAGGAACAGACATGAATCTGGCGGTCTATGAGTGGCGGAAGCTCTTCCGCCTGCCCGCCCTGTGGGCCTTCCTGGCCCTGTGTCTGGCCTTTAACGGGCTGCTGATCGCCACGCTCTCCCCCTATGACCGGGCGTTCTTCAACGAGACTTCCCAAACGGCAAAGGCCTTGGGCCAGCGGGTTGATGAAGACTTTCTTGCCGGGCTGGACGCTATACCCGCCACAGAGAACCGGGATTTGCTGCGTCAATCTGTCACCGGGATGGAGGACATTTTCGAGACGTATGACACCGGGGAACTCTCGGATTTCTATGCCGGTGTGGTGGAGAAATCCCCTCTGGCAGTTACCTGGATGACCTGGAAATATGATCTGCTGGCGAGCCGGGTGGAGCACCTGGCCCAGACTGACGCGGCGCTGGATTTGTACGCCGGCCTGGCCACCTACGGCAGCCACCAGTTCCTCTTCGGCGCGCTGTTCCGGGCCATTCTCTGTGAGAGCGCCATTCTGGCCATGCTGGGGACGCTGTATCTGCTGGGCTACGAGGGGATGCACCGCGCAGAGGGCCTGGCCTGCGCCTCCCGAACGGGACGGAAACTACGGCGGGTGAAGGTCCTGGCGGCTCTCCAGGCGTCGGCGGCGCTGTACGGCCTGCTGGCGTTCTGCACCCTGGTGCCCTACTTCCTGCTGTACGACTACAGCGGAATCTGGAATGCCAGCGTGTCCAGCCAGTTCAACTATTTCTCGGACATGCTGGTGGTCCGGCCCTTCCTCACCTGGGGGGACTTCACGGTGGGTCAGTACCTGGCCGCTGCCCTAGCCCTGGGCGCGGTGCTGACGGCGGTATTCTCCCTGCTGGCGTCGGTGTGCGGCACGCTGGTGCGAAGCCCCTATCTGGCGGCCTTGGCGCTGTGCCTGGTGTGCTTCGGCGGACTGGGACTGGTCTCCGTTCTGGGGGAGCTGGGCTGGTGGGCGGCCTATTTGATTGCCTGTTTCCAGCCGGTAACGGTCTGGCTCTCCTGCAGCGCCTGGTTCACGGAGCTGGGACTGAACGCCGTCCTCCCCTGGCAGGAGACCATCGCAAGCGGGCTGAACCTGCTGCTTTTGGGCGGCGGAGTCCTGTTGGCTCTCGGTTGGTTTGACAGAAAGGACGTGTCCTGATGGAACTTTTGAAATGGGAGCTGCGGAAGATCTGGCGGCCCGGCATCCTGGCGGCCATCCTGCTGCTGGGGGCGGTATACTACTGGATGTTCCCACAGTTCTATATCGAGCACTTTTGCAACGGTCCCCAGTCGGAGGCCCAGTTCGATCTGGCCTCCGACTGGGTGGAGCGGTATGGCCCCACCCTGGAACCGGAAGAACGGGCAGAACTGGACGAGCAGATGGCAGGGGAGATCACGGCCTTTGACACACAGATCACCGCCATCCCGGAAGCTGCGGCAGCGGGGCTGACGGACTATAAATCTTTTCTCTCCTTTCGGGGGGACTACCTGAACGGCATACGCAACACTGATGGACAGGCAGATATGGATGTGGAGGCCCTGCTCTACCGGGTGTACGGCGGCACCAACTGGTACCGGATCGAGGCGCTGGCGGATACTCTGGAGACCTATGATACCCAGGAGGATCACCGCGCTCTGATTGTCTCCAACCGACAGCAATTGGCCCAGCCGGAGGCCATGGTCCGGCGGGAGGCGGAGCTGGCAAGCTCGGATATGACCCATTCCCTGCTGCCGTCCTCTGTGAAATACTCCACTCAGGAGTACGGCAAGGATCTGGCGGTATGGTGCGTACTCAGCATCGTGCTCCTGCTCTCCCCCACCCTGGTGCGGGACCGGCTGCGGAACACCCGGCCCATGCAGTGGGCCTCCCGGCGGGGGCGGTCCGTTTTGAACGTCCAGATGGGAGCTGCCCTGCTCTCTGCGCTGGTGCTGGCGGTGGTGAATATAACAGTCTATGTCATTCCGTTCCTGGCCCAGGGGCCCCTGCAATTTGCCGCCTGCGGCCTGGACGGCATCTGGGAGTGGGGCACTCCCTGGTTCGACTGGACCTACGGCACCTATCTGCTGGTGCTGGCGGGGCTGATTTTGGCCCTGTCCCTGGGGGCCGCCGGGCTGACGGCCTTTCTCTCCCAGTACAGCGGCAACTACATCGCCATGCTGCTGAAGGCCGTTCCCCTGTTCGTGGCGGTGGGGGCCGTGCTGGGCTCCTGGCTTCTGGATCGGCCCTTCACGTTCCGCCCCCTCTGGGACGGCTACGGCCCCTGGGTGCCCAAGGGTGCGGAGGCGGTGGCCGCCGCAGTCCTGCTGGCTTTGGGACTTGGCCTGTGTGCCCTAGCCTGCCGGCGGCAGCGAAAGAGGGAACTATGATAAAGGAAATTTTATTTTCTCTTAAATTTTATCTCTACAAGTATGATCCGGATTGTGACCCGGAACGATGAAATAGCGCGGAGTGGAGCGCAGCAGCCTTCTAGTCTTGGCCCGTTTGGGGTCTAAAAACACTTCGGCGCCGGCCGTCCAAAGTAGGCGTGGGCCTCTCAGCGCTTGGCTGCTGCCGGCAAGCCAAATGCTCCGCGCGTCCTACCGGGAGCGGAATTTAATGACATTGGGCCAAAGCTCCCTCCCGCCTCATTGGCTTACAGGAGGCCAGTCCATTCCTCTGTGCCGTTGTCCATATCATAACTGTGAGCGTTGGTGGCCTCCATAAGTAGGCCCAATGGGTCCCTTCCACATCGGAGAACCGCCGCAGTTCATCAGTATGGCGGTCCATATACGCTGTGTTGGCGCTGCGGCCCAACATTCGGTTAACGATAGCAGTTACCTGTGCCCGGGTGATAGAATATATGGCCGGAACGTACCATCGGAAAATCCGCCGATCCAGCCGTACTGGGCGGCGCTGGTCACTTGGGTACAAAACCAGTCATCCTCGTTCGCGTCGGAGAAGAGGCTGGTTCCACCGGGCGTCTCGTTGGCAAAGCGTATGGCGATCACTGCGAATTGGGCCTGGGTGATATCCCGATTGGGCTGAAATGCGCCGTCGGAGTAGCCCTGTATGATGCCCAGGGATAACAGCAGAGGCGCGCCACATATCATCTGGAACATCTGTGCAACGTATCGGTGATAGACACGTTCTTTTCCAATAGTAGGTTGTAGAACATCTGCGCCGCCTGGCCCCGGGTCATCTGCCGGCCGGGGGCGAAAGAGCCGCCTGTGAATCCGTCGAGATAAACCGTATGGTCTCTGGTATTCAACCAGCTGGACACGTCGGTGTTATCAGGATCGGCGATCGGCTGAGTGGCCTTAAATACCACCTTGATGGTGTGGTTGGCCCGCACGTTCTCAAAGGTATAGTGACTGATAGCGCCTACGCTCTCGCCATCTACCAGCACATTAAAAATCCGGTAACCGTCGCCGGCCATAATGTGGAAGGCCCGGTCGCCGCCCCGGCTGACGTTGGCGCGCCCGGAGGGGGTGATGGAGCCGACTTGGCCTGTCTCGGCGGTGATGGCGCGGGATCCGCTGGTCCTATTGGGCCGCTTTTTTCTGTTCTGGCAGCTCATCCCAACCGACGGCCAGCTGCTCCGTGTCCAGCAGACGGTCGTAAGCCTGTTCCGCCAGCAGCCGCACGCCGCGGTCGATCTCTGCCTGGGTGACCAGATACAGCTTTCGCAAGCACCGGGGATTGCACTTCTCCGGCGCTACACGGGCCGCACCAGACAGACTCTGGATGTCCCCCGTCACCTGTGTCCGCCGCAGGGGCCGCCTGCTTCTGGTGACGAACACCGGCCCTGCCGTCAGCCCCTGCCGGCGACAATAGGATAGCAGCTCTGCCTGCAGACACCTTGGCAACTGGACACGCCGCTGCTCACCGCCGGAGACAGCTGGTGTGCGTCCACTCTGCACGGCCTCCACAGTGATCTGAGGCAGTTCTCCGACATGGGCTCCTGTCAGGGCAATTGCTTTCACCAAAAGATACGTTCTCTCCTTTTCCAGCGCCCGGGCAGCAGACAGCAGCCGCAGATATTCCGTTCGGGTCAGTTCCGACTGGGGTGCCGTTTCCGTCTCCAGCTGTCCGGTCAGCTGCAGATCCCGGCGGCCCAAGTAGTCCAGCAGGCCGTTAGCGGCGGAGATGTTTGTGTTCACTGTGGCCGGGGCATATCCCTCTGCCAGCAGAGCCTGCCGCCATGTCTCCAGAGTATTCAGGACGATTTGCTTGTCAGGCGGCAGATAGTCGTAGAATGTCTTCAGTTTTGCGGCGTAAAACCGCACGGTCTCTTCCCGGCGCCCTCGGTGATTCAGATCCTCCAAATAGGCCCGGATGCTCTCTTCACTTACCGTTACACCGATTGCTTTCAGCGGTGCTGCCGCCTTTTGACACACCGCGCCTGTTCTCTGCATTGCTCCTCCCCCTATCAACGAAATCAACATTTTGAATACGTCCGCGGGCAAAGTAAGACCTGGAGCGTATGATTTCAGGAGAGAATCCGCTTCTAAAACACGCTCCAGACCTCGTTGGGGCAGAGAAAAGAGGGCCGAGAAAAATCCTTTTTCCCGGCCTGATTTTGTGCGTCCCAATTGGGGGGAGTCCCTTGCGGTTCCTTTCAAACCGTGCTATAATAAAAGCAATTTATGTAAGAAAAATGGGGGCCGTTGAAATTCTTTGTGACAAAATGTTGATTTTGACCTACGAAACCAGCCCCAGACGTTCCAGTTGCCGGGCGTGCTCCGCTCCGGAGGTCACAAGGTAGATACGAGTGGTTTCAATGGAACTGTGGCCCAGCACATCGGCCAGCCGCACGATGTCCTTGCAGGCCCGGTAGAAAATGGTGGCGAACAAGTGCCGCAGATTGTGAGGAAACACCTTGGCAGATTCCACTCCGGCGGACTTGCACAGCCGTTTCAGCTCTGTCCAAATCTGGCGGCGGCTCAGAGAGGTTCCGTTTCTGGTGAGAAAAATCTCGCCTGAAACGGTTTTGTGTTTTCTGGCGTATTTCAGCAGTTTGCGGCAAAGCTTGCCCGGCAGCAGGATGGTGCGAATTTTTCCCTTGAGGGAGATCTCGGTCCGACCCCGCTGGGCGGCCTCCACGGTGATATACCGCACCTCGGACACCCGGATACCGGTAGCGCAGATGGCCTCCATCAACAGGGCCAGCCGCTCCTGCCCACGCGCTCTTGCCGCGGCCAGCAACCGCTCGTACTCCTGGCGGGTCAGTTCACGGCCTGCGTCGCGGAACAGGCGGCGCTGGACTTTCAAAAATTTTGCCCGGCACTCGTCCCAGCCCAGAAAATGAAACAGTCCGTTAAGTGCAGCCAGCATAGAATTAATGGTCACCGGGGCGTAGTCTTTAGAGAGCAGGTGATCCCTCCATTCGGCAACCAGTTCCCTGGAAACTGGTCTGCCGTCCAGCCAGCCGGCAAAGGCCCTGATATCCCGGAGATACTTTTCAATGGTGCCGGGGCTCCGCTCCTCCCTCCGCAGATGTGCCGTATATGACGCGAGTTGTGCCGGGTCGATTGTCCGCTCAGGCATTTCTATAACCTCCTACAAATAATTTCCTTTATTTTATCTTGCAGGAGGCAGCTTATGCAGTACTAAGAGCCCTCCAAAGTCCATTCAAAGTCTGGTTTCATTTTTTGTTTTCTGTAGTATACGTGAACTTGTAACGGGCGGTCCGTTATGCGTTTTTTGCTGTGTGTTTTTTGAAGCAGATGGCCGGCCGATGAACGTAAAGATTTCAGATATTGCCGCTCCCCATAAAAGGCCCGGCTGATAGAGCAATTGGGATTCTGGTTGCCTCTCTGATCCGGCAGCCAATCAACTTGCAAGGGGTTTGGATGGGACGGATTGCCCTGTGTGCCTGCCGCATTTCTGGTCAGAGTGTCAGTGCGACCGGAGGCTGCTTTGCTCTGCCCGTATAGGAAAATATGGCCTATACAGACTGCGGTTTGCTGTTTGAAGCCAGTATGGCATCCGCTATGATGTCCGCCATAGTTTTAAGAATAGAAATTTTGTGGAGGAAGTGATCTGCGTCACCTGGGCAAAGCGGCAAGACGCCAAAACCGGTATTTAGCAGGATGTTCGCCCCTCCTTTCGTTGTGATCTTGTGCTTCCCATAGCCTGCCCCGGAATGATAAAAGCCGCCGTAGAGTGGACACGACCTCCGGGGGTGGGCGATTTCGGGGCTAAACACACTTGGAAAGCACGGTGTATCGGATGGAGAATTCTGCCTCAGCTTATCACCTGAAAGGCGTTGTACAGGTCCGCCTCCGCAACCGCAAAACTGTCTGATTTGCGATCAATCAAGCTGGTTTTCCCGGCTTTTGGCATCAAAAAGCTCGGACCAGATCGGGAGGCACTTCCGCCTGTCCCGAACCCCAAACTATACAGGACAAAAAACGAGGCTCAGAAGCATTTTCTGCATCTGAGCCTCCTGCTGTTTTCGGTTTCAGAACCATTTGCCGGGACTTTTTCCATGGCTTTTTCCGCCTCTTTTGGGACCGATGGTGTGGCGTGGGACTAGGTGTCCAAGGTCAATCCCACACTGAAATATCAGAGTGGCGAATGCGCGGCGTAGGCCGTGGAACCTCGCCTTCAACAGCCGCCCGCTTCAGAACCCCGTGGAACATGTGCGGGACGCTGTACAGGGAGACCGGTCCGCCGGTGTGGGAGGGGAATACCCAAGGGCTGCTGCCGCTTTTCCCTTCGGCCTTTGAAAAACGCTCAAGCGGGCGGCAGATGGCCAAATAGACACGCCTCTGCAACGGCGGAACGATGGTCCAAAACCGGTCCCGGACCGCCTGGAGAGGAACTCTGCCCCTCCCGCAAGGCGCATAGCGGCCGAAAGGCAGTCACGTGGGGCATTACCCGCGGGTGTTCTGCGGCTGTTTGGCGGAGTGCCCGCCAATTTCTGCCGGATCGGACGGATGGTGAACCGCGGGCTGCCGTCGCGTCGTCTGGCGGCCCTGGTCATCAGCTCAGCTATCTCCGTGGTGCGGAGACCGCGCTCCTCCGGCTGACGATGCGGAACACCAAGAAGTCCGATTCGTACAGCGCTTCGCAGCTGCCGGACGGTAGCACGGCAAGTACGATCACAGTTGTGCATTGAGGAACAGCGTCAGGTCATCGCGGCTTTTGCAACTGGTCCCTTTGACGTGGCTTCCCTCCTGTCGGCCTGTTTCTTCTCACAGATTCAGACGTTTGGGGCGGTGCCTATGAACCGCCTCGTTTATACAGAATCAGGTGCCTTTGACGATTCCGAACAATAGAATCCAGAGACACATGCAAAGTGAACGCGCCTTGATTTGATGTTCTCGCCAGGAAACGGTCCTCTGTAAAAGTTTACTCTTCCGGACGCTCTCTGCTTTCCGTTGAAAATACGCGGCCCTTCCATAAGAAATTGCCTTTGGGAATGCTGAATTGAAATCATCTCTGTTCTATGCCTCTGTTCCGTTCAGCTTCCACCGGGCGCTCTCACTCTGGAGCTCCACCATGCGGCGGTAGAGGCCGCCGCGCTCCATCAGCTCCGCCGGAGTTCCCTGCTCGGCTACATGGCCGTTTTCCAGCACCACGATGTGGTCCGCCCCGGCCACGGTACGCATCCGGTGGGCGATGACCAGCACCGTCTTGCCGGCCAGCAGGCGGGAGAGGGCTCCCTGCACCTTGGTCTCGTTCTCTACATCCAGGCTGGCGGTGGCCTCGTCCAGCA
>ERZ773217.432-NODE-432-length-39834-cov-7.853189_pt1 | contig 39834 bp, 39 predicted proteins | sample MGYA00580995_ERZ773217 | MGnify/ENA primary metagenome ERZ773217 (study PRJEB29015, sample SAMEA2737772) | human gut metagenome | biome: human gut; feature: human-associated habitat; material: faeces | place: China | collected 2012 ...
CGGCATAGTAGATGGTTATGAGGGGAAATTCCTGGTTGATCCGGACATGGATACTCTGGAAGGTTATTTTAAAAAGAAGGCTCATGACGATGAGCAGAAGAAACTGCTTCAGGAATTGAAAGGAAAAGAAAATATAACAAAAAACGGACAAAAGATTAACTTATATGCGAATATTGGCAGTCCTAATGATCTGATATCTGTTATGGAAAATGATGCGGGTGGCATCGGACTATTCCGATCAGAATTTTTATATCTGGAGTCCACAACTTATCCAACGGAGGAAGAGCAGTTCGAGGCATATAAAAAAGTTGTAGAAACTATGGGTGGCAAGAAAGTCATTATTCGTACCCTTGATATTGGGGCAGATAAACAGATTGAATATTTTGAACTAGATAAAGAGGATAATCCGGCATTGGGCTATCGTGCAATCCGTATCTGTTTGACCAGACCTGATATTTTCCGCACGCAGCTTCGTGCTTTGTTTCGTGCAAGTGCGTATGGTAATCTTGCAATCATGTATCCGATGATTATTTCTGTAAAAGAAGTAAGGCAGATCAAGGAAATCTCTAAATCGGTGCGGGAGGAATTGAAAGCAGAAGGCATTGAAGTAGGTAATGTAGAAGAAGGCATTATGATTGAAACGCCTGCAGCAGCTGTAATGAGCGATGAGTTGGCGAAAGAGGTAGATTTTTTCAGCATCGGAACGAATGATCTGACCCAATATACGTTGGCGATTGACCGTCAGAATGCAAAATTAGATTCTTTCTATGATGCCCACCATCCAGCTGTGCTGCGGCTGATCCAGATGGTAACGGAAAATGCACACAAAGCAGGCATATGGTCTGGTATTTGTGGTGAACTTGGAGCGGATACTGAGTTGACGGAAACCTTCCTAAAGATGGGACTGGATGAATTGTCTGTATCCCCGGGTTGCATTTTGCCGGTGCGAAAGGTAGTCAGAGAAGTAGAGTGATAACAAAATAGCCCTCTCTTCTTAGGAGTATTGAAGATGTAAAAGAATTTGTAAATACTGTAAGTAAAATAGAAGGAGATGCTACTCTTTCTGGTGGAAGATACATTGTCGATGCAAAATCGATTATGGGTATTTTCAGTTTAGATTTAACAAAGCAACTCAAACAGGATATGGTATCCTGTTTTTGAACGGATGAGAGTAAAAAATGAGATTGTGATATCAATTCCTGGATTGGACATGTATCCTGAACGAAGAAAGATTTTCTGTAATGGTCAAAAAATTTTTTTGACTGTAAAGGAATATGAATTGCTTTATTTATTGTCAGCAAATCCGGGAAAAGTAATGACATACGAACAAATGTATGAGAATGTATGGAAAGATTATGCACAGAATATTAGGAACAGTACAATTAGTTATCATGTAAACAATATAAGAAAAAAATTTCTTTTGTGTTGCCAGCAGCATTATTTGAAATTCGATGTGTTAGGGAAGTAGGTTATTGCCTTGAAGTTAATTCTAAATAGTATCTAACAACGGTCTGTCATTTTGAGGTGGCAGACTGTTTCTTTTTGTCTAAACTTGCGATATTCCATTACAAAATCATTTGAAATCCTAGATAATTCCATTTTTTATTTCAGTATACTACTCCTATTGACATATAGTGGGAGGAGAATGCTGTCATGTGCTTATATCAGTTGCATTCCTTGAAAAGGGGGATGAAGTATTAAAGGGTATATTGGGAAATTACTAACTGAAAAGTAACCGTCAAATAATAATACGGTCAGATATAGAATTACCCCAGCCCTTTGCGAGTTGGAGTAATTTACTATAATTCACATGCGATTTTTGATAGATTGGAGTTTTTCACTCCAAGGGCCAGTTCTGCGGAGACTGTTTCAAGTTGGACCTGTTGACAAGCTAAAGAGAACTGGCTTTCTGTATGGTATACTTATTATATCAATTGCAGGAGGTCATTTTTTATGATAGAAAAACAAAGCGGACAAATCTAGATGGTAATCCTCGATATGGAGGCTATGATCCCAGAGGATCATCTTCTGAGACAGATTAAAGATTGTGTAAATTTTGATTTCATATACGAAAAAGCGGCCCCCTATTATTCCTATGTTGGAAGAAAATCTATTGATCCGGTTGTTCTGATAAAAATGCTGTTGATCGGCTATCTTTATGGAATCAAATCCGAGCGGAGACTTAAGGAGGAAGTGTAGCTTAACCTTGCTTACCGCTGGTTTTGTGGACTTGATCTTATGCATAGAGTACCGGATCACTCAACTTTTAGCCAAAATAGAAGAAGACGTTTTAAGGAAGCCGGCATATTACGAGAAATTTTTAATGAGATCGTACTGAAGTGTATAGAGCTTGGGATCGTATCTGGAGAAACCGGCGTTGCTGATGGTTCATTTCTTCCGTCTAATGTATCCTGGGACAGCCGCTATGAGGCAGTTGAGACGATTAACCGTTCCACTGTAAAATATATGGAAGAACTGGAAGCAGAACTTTCTTCTATGCCTAGTTATAAGAAGCCGGAGCTTGTAAAAAACGAAAAAGAATCTTTATAAAGCCGAACCGATCCAGAGTGTGGTTATATCCATCGGGCTCGTAAAAAGGGGCTGGGTTATCTGACAGAGATGACAGTAGATACCAGACATGGCATTATTACCGGGGTGGATTGTTATCCTGCGAACCAGCGGGAAAGTGATAGTATCCTGGAGCATTTGAAGGGACAGCCCTGTAAATATCAGGAAATTGGATTAGATGACGGATATGATATAGGAGTGTACACAGAGGGTTAGAGTTATTAGGGATCAATGGTTATACGGCTATACGGGAATATCAGAACAACGCAATGAAAAAAGGATTCTGTTATGAGGAATAAACAGATCGTTTCGTATGCAGCCAGGGAGAATATTTAGAGTTCCAGAAATTAATCTATAAAAAGTCAACGCAGAACTATTACCGTTTATATAGCTGTTCAAAAAAACAATGTAAAAACTGCCCAGGTTTTTCCGCTTGTGCCCTGGATCTTGGTACAGTCAGAATCAATGCCAGCGCCTATTATCCCTCTTTTTATCGAAATAGCCAGAAAGTGGGAACCAGCGATTATTTGAGGATCATGCGGCTTAGGAGGATATGGGCGGAAGGAACATTCGCAGTTTTAAAACGAGAACATAAATTGAATAAAATTCAGAAAAGGGGCCTTCAGAAAGCGATGGAAGAATGCCTCTTATCGGCAATAGCATTAAATCTAAAAAGACTGATCAAAGCGGTGTGAATAACCGGATTTATCAGCCTCTTTATGCTATTTCAGAAAAAAGTATACAAAAATAAACCTAGAAAAAGGGTTTGTCAACAGGTCCCAAGTTTTGTGTAAACAGAAAAAACTGATATAAGATATGTCGTTAGTTACTAAGGGCAGAGCCTAATTTTAAAGGTGGTTTTCAGCCATGCCTGACCTGGCTTCATTTTCTGGGAGAAAATCCGGCCCATATCCTCTGAATACTTGGCCTGCTGGTATTTGAAGAGCATCTGTCCATCCGGCAGCAGTCCCAGAATTTCAATTTTACCTGTTACATGGGACATGGCATAGCGGATGGTCTTACCCTGACCATTTTGCATAGCCTTGGCGCCCTCCACGATTTTGTACCCTTCCTCCAGAGGAACCTGAAACTGAGCTTTCACCCCGGATACAGGGCGGCATTGAAAAATATAATAAGGAGTAATGCCCCAGCGTGTCAGTCCTTTCAGAAGTGCGCCTAAGGTCTGACTGTTGTCATTGACGCCTTTTAAAAGCACAGTCTGGTTTTTTACCATAATTCCTGCTTTTAAGAGCTTCTGGATTCCTTTGTATGCTTCTGGAGTTAATTCCTGTGAATGGTTAAACTGAGTGACGACGTATATCTGTTTTTTCTGATTGTAGAAATTGAGAATATCTAAAAGCTCCTGGTCTTCATAAATTCTCATTGGAAGAACCACCGGGACCCTGGTGCCGAAACGAATTAAATCCAGATGGTCGATTGGGCTAAATAGTTCCAGATACCGTTTGATGGTAGCATTGCTGTTCATAAACGAATCTCCGCCGGAAATAAGTATATTGCTGATTTCCGTATGCTTCCTGACGTAGCCGGCCATCTCCTCGACGTTATCGGATGTTTCGTCATCTGAGATTCCTACCAGCCGCTTTCTGAAGCAGTGCCTGCAATACATTGCGCAGCAGTGAGTAGATAGAATCAAAGCAGTCTGTTTATATTTATGCTGCAACCCCGGCAGAACGGTGTTGTCTGTCTCTCCGCTTGTATCAAAGGCTCCGCTTAAGTCCGTTTCTTTAATAGAAGGCACAGACATTCGAAAGATTGGATCTTTCTCAGGATTAGACCAGTCGATTAGATTAAAATAGTAGGTTGGAATTGTCATCGGAAAACGTTCAAGGATTGCTTCCAGGTGTGTTTCTTGCTCGTTGGTAAGGTGGAGCCGTTCTTTGAGTTCACCAGCTTTTGTAATATTGGCTTTCAGTAGTTCTTTCCAAGTCATATCATCATCCCCTTTTCCATATACTATTACGACTATATCAAATAAAAAAGCCATTTATATGAATAAACCCTTAAGAAAAAATAAATATTTTTGTGAATATATCATATTCCCTAACCGTTTTCTAACATTTTTCCATGCTCTTTTCTGGATAATGATGGTATTTATTTCTGCTGAAAATATGTGTAATTCCAGTTGTTTTACATATAATTTACATAGACTTTACATTGAAAACTGGAAACTATATTGACGATGGGTGAAATATCCCGTATAATGAGTATGTGTAAAGAAAGTGTAAATATAATGTAAATAATAAGAAAAGAGGCTGCATATATCATGAAATATGCCTGTACGATGAACGCCGCCGATGTTAATATGTGAGGCGTAACCTGCGATTTTAGAGATTAAAATGGCAGGCTATGCCTTATTTTTACGGCTATTTTAGAATTCTTCATATATTCATATCCGAAAAATGGTAATGTAGTAACCTGACAATTTCTATCAGACAAAAGGAGAAAGTACATGGGAGTAGAATTGGTATTGAGCTTGCTGGGAGGGTTGGGGCTGTTTCTGTACGGAATGCAGATGATGAGTACAAACCTGGAGGCAGTGGCAGGCAACCGGATGAAGCAGATTCTGGAGCGGCTTACGGCAAACCGTTTTTTAGGTGTTTTTGTGGGGGCAGGAATCACAGCCTTGATTCAATCATCCTCTGCAACGACGGTTATGACTGTTGGCTTTGTTAATTCGGGCCTTATGTCTCTGCGGCAGGCGGTCTGGATTATTATGGGAGCCAACATTGGCACTACGATTACCGGTCAGCTGATTGCCCTGGATGTCGGCGTTCTGGCGCCACTTATTGCCTTTGCCGGCATTATATTGCTGATTTTTGTGAAGAATAAAAAAATACAGCATATAGGAGGAATCGTGGCCGGTATCGGTGTGCTGTTTATTGGCATGGGTATGATGAGCGACGCTATGGTTCCCCTGCGGGATTCCCCAACCTTTGTTGAGCTGATGACTAAGTTTTCCAATCCGCTGCTTGGAATTATTGTTGGAGCCGTATTTACTGCTATTATTCAGTCATCTTCGGCATCTGTAGGAATTCTTCAGGCCCTGGCTATGGGGGGAGTTATTAATCTTCACAGCGCGGTGTTTGTTCTGTTTGGACAGAATATCGGCACATGTATTACTGCTCTTTTGGCTTCCATTGGTACAAGCAGGAACGCAAAGCGGGCTACTATGATTCATTTTATGTTTAATGTGATTGGAACGGTGATATTTGTTACCCTCTGTATCCTTACCCCCTTTACTGATTTTATAATCAGTCTTACACCGGACAATCCTGTGGCTCAAATTGCCAACGTTCATACAATATTTAATATCACAACTACAGTGATTCTCTTGCCCTTCGGTACGATGCTGGAGAAGCTGGCTACTATGATGCTGCCGGATAAGGCAGTACCAGTGAAGGATACCGATCGCTGGTTTGAGGATTTGATGGCTTCTAAGCATCATCTGGGCATTTCCACTATTGCGATTAATCAAATTCATGAGGAGATTACCGCTATGCTGGACACAGCTGCCGTAAATGTTTCCGAGAGCTTTAAGGCAGTGGCAGAAGGAACGGAAGGCGGTATTGAAGCTATAGCTGCTAGGGAGGAAGAGATAGACTTAAGTAATATGAGATTGTCCAAGAAAATCTCCAAAATACTTGTCCTGGATCAGACTCCTAAGGATATTGACACCTTGAACCGTATGTATACTATATTAGGAAATATTGAGCGCATTGGGGATCATGCCATGAATCTGGCGGAATATGCGGAGACGATAGAAGAAAAGAAGCTGAGTTTTTCTGAATATGCAAAAAAGGAAATTGCTGCCATGGAGAGCAGCTGCAGAGAGGGTATGGACTATCTGCACAAAGCTGCAATGGGGGATTCGGAGTTCAGCCTGTCTGGGGTAGTTGAGGTAGAGCAGCGTATTGATGATATTACCCGTAGATTCCGCCAGAACCAAATAGACCGAATGAGGGAAGGCAACTGCAGTGTAGAGTCTTCCATTCTCTATTCGGAAATGCTTACAGATTATGAAAGAATCGGTGATCACATGCTGAACATTGCCCAAGCCTATGCAGCCATAGACTGGTCAGGGGAGAGAGGGCAGACAACTGCCACCTCAATGGATTGAGGTAATAGGGAAAGAGGCCGGGAATTAAAATAAACAGACAAGAAAACAGGAGGAGCCTGAAGTTTATCAGGAGCCTCCTGTTTTGAGTCAATGGCTTTAGACAGAGGAGTGCGTAGGAGTTTCCCAGGTTAATAACAAAGACTGGGGAACAGAAAGTTTAAAGTGACTTTTGGAATATTCTTTTTGGGCTTTGGAGGGTAGTTACCGTTTGGTGGCCGCAGGAAGATTCCAGCAGTACTTGGTAGCAAGCATACGAACCAGTATAATCAACAGCGCACTGATAATCATGGCTCCATCCCCTGAAATGTGTTTCGACAAAAACACATAGCATAAAGCTCCGGCAAGAGAAGCGCAGGCATATACGTGTTTTCGCAGGATATAAGGCGTCTGACCTGCCATAATATCTCTGAGGACACCGCCGCCTACGCCTGTCAGCACTCCCAGAAACACAGACAAGAAATGGTAATCCCCGTATCCAGACAGAACCGCCGTATCAATACCCGTCACTGTAAATGCAGCCAGGCCTATGGCATCGAAAATATTCATTAGCTTTTCATAAGCTGCGATATAGCAGCTTTCCAATATTTGCTGATTAAGCCTTACAATGATAAAGAGAATCATTACCGTTATAAAAGCAGTAAATACATAGACCGGATTGACAAACAGGCTGGGAGGAACGGCTCCGAGTATAATATCTCTGAGCATACCCCCTCCCACTGCAGTGGTTACTCCCAAAACTACCACGCCCAGGAGATCCAATTCTTTCTTTATGGCAGCCATAGCGCCGGAGGAGGCAAAGGCAATGGTTCCGATAACTTCTATTACAAAAAAAATTGATACCTTCAATTCCATAGGAATACCCGCTTTCTTTGCCGCTAGGGTAGCTGCTAAAGAAGGAAAATGTTATGCTCCTTGCAGGCCTTTCGCATTTCCTTCGGCCAGATGCTGGCCTGAACCTCTCCGATATGGGCGCGATCCAGAAGAAGCATGCAGAGCCTGGACTGACCGATACCGCCGCCTATGGTGCAGGGAAGCTCGCCGTCTAAGAGCATTTTATGATAAGGCAGGCTTCTTCTGTCACTGCATCCGGCTTTCTCAAGCTGCTTTGCAAGGGATACCTCATCGACGCGTATGCCCATGCTGGAAATCTCCAGAGCGCAGTTTAAGTGTTCGAACCAAAACAGGATATCTCCGTTTAATTTCCAGTCGTCGTAGTCTGGCGCGCGTCCGTCATGTGGCTTTCCTCCTGCTAATTTGTCCCCAATTTGCATAAGAAATACACAGCCGTGCTCCCTGGTAATAAGATTTTCCCGTTCCTTGGGAGTTTTATCTGGATACAAATTCTCCAGTTCCTGAGTTGTGATAAAGTAAATGTCCTTGGGAAGAAGCTTTACTGCTTCCGGGTATTTGTACCATACCTCATGCTGCATATGTCTGATAATTTTAAATATCTGGCGTACGGTAGCTTTTAAGGTGTCCAGATTGCGTTCTTCCTTAGTGATAACCTTTTCCCAGTCCCACTGATCCACATAGCAGGAGTGGAGGTTATCAAGCTTCTCATCTCTGCGAATGGCGTTCATGTTGGTGTAGAGGCCCTCTCCTGGCTGAAAGCCATATTCCTTAAGAGCCATTCTCTTCCATTTGGCCAGGGAATGAACCACTTCCAGAGTTTCACCCGGCAGTTCCGGCATATCGAAGGCAACGGGCCGCTCGGTGCCGTTTAGGTTATCGTTGAGACCGCTGCTGTGCTCTACAAAGAGAGGGGCGGAAATACGCTCCAAATTCATTTCCCTTCCCAGCTCTTTCTGGAAGGTGTCCCTTATATATTTGATAGCGTCCTGGGTTTCCCGGATGGTCAGCCGGGGATCATAGTGTTCAGGTAGTTTGAGTTCCATTTACAATCCTCCAAATAATAAATTAACATATGCTCTTTATAGTACCATTAATGGAAAAAAGGCGCAAGAGTTAAAAAGAAAAAAATGCTTTCGCGCTGCATAGATTATTCAAATAAATCCTCTAGCTTTTTCCGGATGGCTTTACGCCGCTTCTTTGTGCTCTCTGGGTCCAGAGTAAAGCTTCCTTTTTCTTCTTTTAGAATATCTCCTTCTTTTACCTCATTCGGAAGCATTGTTCTGGGAATAGTTATTATTTTTTTTTGTTCGTTTTCACATACAGCCAGACCTTCCTCCAGTCTGTCAATGATATACCTCATATGGCTGCGCCTCCTTTTTGGGTTGGTTTTGATTCACTTATGGATTACACTGCTTGCAGGGCTCATATCCCATTGTTATCAGAGTAGCTCTGTTTTCAGTAATACTCTGACGGTTCGAAGAGTTCATGGTGACTGCAGATTGGCAGGTGGGGAGGTGGAATTTCTTTGTATTGGTGTTAAGGATGTAGGCTTGGGCAGAATCGTGTGGCAGGGAGCCTGAATCCTGGGGAATCGGAGCTCCGGTATTGATGGCTTTAGCTAAGGGGGCTGCCTTATGGTTTGCTTCGGGCATGTTAGCGCTTCCGATACTCCAGGCTATGGAACTGCCGTTACAGACTGCTACGATCGTGCCCTCTTGGTCAGTTCTGAATATTTGTATTCCTCTCTTTTCCAGCTTTTCCAGGGTTTCCAGATGGGGATGCCCATAGGAATTGTCTTTACCGCATTGTATCACGGCATAGGAGGGGGAGACCTCATTTAAAAATGCATCACTGGTAGAGGTGCTGCTTCCATGGTGTCCAACCTTAAGGATATCAGCCGAAAGATCTTGGCTGTACTTTAGAATATCAGCCTCAGCATCTGCTTTTGCATCTCCGCACATCACCAGATGGTTATCTTTATAGGAGAGCCTTACTCCTATCGACCAGTTGTTCAGATCTTCTCCGTAGTCCTTGACGGGGGCCAGAATCTGAAAGGAGGCATTGCCTAAGGTATAGGTATCCCCTGCCTTCGGCATTGTAATTTTCATCCCTTTATTTGTAATCACATCCAGCAAATCCTCAAAGGTTTTGGAGGTGTGCTCTACTGGAGGAAGGAGTATCCTTCCGACCGGAAATTCACGAAGTACATCATCCAGACCGCCGATATGATCGGAGTGGGGATGGGTGCCGACGACATAATCCAGTGAAGAGACACCCGCATTTGTAAGGTAGGAGACCACTGTCTGTCCCTGGTCGTTTTCTCCTGCGTCAATGAGCAAAAAATGTCCCTTCGATTCAGCAAGAATGCAGTCTCCCTGGCCTACGTTAATAAAATGTACCTTAAGATCCTGCCAGGAGGCCTGGTTATCAGGAGCAGGATCGGCTTGTCCGGAGGATGTGGCAGGGGAAGGAGATGAGGATCGCTGACAGCTGCCCAGGCTCAAAGCGATGGTTATCAGAAGAAATTGTATAAATATTCGTATAGGATTGCTGTATTTCATAGAAGCTTGTCAGCCTTTCTGATCATTTTATTCCTGCCGGTAGTCAAAGACGGGTATATAGGAGATGCTCCGTCCGCTGGGGCATGATGCGGGTGCCTGGAAGCAATTTGTAGGGGAATTGCCTCTGCATGATTAACAGTATAACCCAGAGCAAACCGTTCGTAAAGTGCTTTCTGCCCAAAGCATGGCAAACCTGATATTACTTAATCGTATCAACACTCAGCTTCGTTTACAGTTTGTTCATTCATGGATTCATCGTAGCCGGAAAGAAAAAACAGGTTGTATATAGGTTGTATATTATGAGAAATGTTGTCATATAATAGTAATAAATGGAGCGGCCTTGGACTGTAGGAAGCGGCGCCTCCGACGCTGGGGCAGATTCAGAAAAGAAAATACGAAAAAGGAGCGTGTAGTTTATGGCACGGGGAGTAAGAAAATCACCAATAGAAAAGCTGCAGGGTGAACTAAAGGATGTACAGGCATCCATTGCGCAATATGAGGATTGTCTGGAGACTTTAAAGGAAAAGGCCAAGGTTTTAGAAAGCCAGATTCAACTTGAAGAATTCAAGTCTGTAAATGAAATGTTGAAGGAAAGGGACATGACGATGGATGACTTAAAGGAAATGCTGGCAGGGGAAAGATAATCATAGGTCTTGTATTCTGTAGAGCTTCATAGAAAAAACGGCTCCGATTGCTTTTATGCCTTGCTCATTCAGCAGTGTGAATGGGATTCAAGGAAGCCCTCTCCCGTCACAGATTACATAGATCTGTAGTAGTTTCATATGTCTGCCTTGCATCTGAAAACAGAGGAAGGACGATGACAGAGAGATAGAGCGTCTTTTCCTGTCCAAAGCCAGAGAGAGGATGAAGCGGACGGAGCAGTGGTTATTCTGGAGAGCATATAAGGAAAATACTATGGGATAGAATATCTGTGCTGTTAGAGAAGAAACTGAAGGATGAGCTGGAACAGGTGCCTGTCCGGTGTGGAGCGAATCTGCATACCGAACAGGCCTTTATTTTAACTATCCGCGATAGCGGTTCAGACATGCGTAAATTTCCTGAACCCGAGGCATACAAAGTCCCATAGCGCTGTAGGAGGAATCACTGATGGCAGTAAGGCCGCCCTTTTCGATCTCTTTGAGCAGAAGGTTGACAGCTTCGGTTATGCTGTACCTCTCTAAAAACTGATGTTCAGCGCAATAGCGCATCATCTGTGCCAGCGCATTGGTCTGCTCTCCATCTACCAGCTGCTCCACAAACCTTAAGTCTAGCGGAGACTTGCCTATTTGCAGCGAGTCTTTCCCATAGACTTTTACCTTAATACGCTCATCCCGGCTGTCATGACGCTGACCGGGGCGGTTCCGTCTGCCCGTTTCTCCGGTTTTATAGCGATCTGGAATAGGGCTAGCTGCGTAAGAAGTGAGGCCGCAGATTTCTGAGGCGTGCTTGCCTTTTATATTCGTTTCGGGTGTCTTTTCTGGATATAGTCTTCTTCCGGTTGAGGGCAGCGCAAAGCCGGGCGCTGAGGCGATAGGTTCTGCTCCGTAGGATTGGCAGAATGCCTTGGTTCGTTCTGTTATATCATATGGAACATAGCAATCCATCTGAATAATTCGGTCTGCAATATAAAAGTATGCCCCGGAGCTTCCCGCAACCATAATAGTGGACACGCCCTCATGCTCAAAGAGCTGTCTGGCCCGCTCAATAAAGGGGGTAATAGGTTCCTTGGAACGGCTGATGATTTTTTGCATCAAATCATCCCGAACCATAAAGTTGGTGGCCGAGGTATCTTCATCAATGAGGAAAGAACGGCTGCCAGCTTCTATGCCCTCAATTACGGCGGCAGCCTGGGAGGTACTGCCGCTGGCATCCTCTGTAGAGAAGGAATGAGTATCCTTTTTATTAGGCAAATCATTAATAAACAGAGAAATATCCATATTCTGAATACTTCGGCCATCCTCTGCCCGAAGCTTCATAGCTGTCTCGTCTGTAATCACATATTCCCTGCCATCTCCTGCAATATGATTGTAAACGCCTGCCTCTAATGCCTTTAAAAGGGTGGATTTTCCATGATAGCCTCCACCTACAATCAGGGTAATGCCCCTGGGAATGCCCATACCCGTAATTGTTCCATGATTGGGAAGATCCAGTCTAACCCGGAGAGACTCAGGGGAGGTAAAAGGAATGCTCTCTTTCATGGGTCTGCTGGAAATGCCGCTTTCCCTAGGTAAAATCGCGCCATCGGCCACAAAGGAAACCAGGCTGAGACGCTGTAGCTCTCTCCGTATATAATTCTGATCCTCTGCCAACTCAGCCACAGCCTTTACCTCCTGGGGATGCCGGCTTTTGTAATAGAATACCTGCTTCACACACCGGGGCAGAAAATCAAAGAGAATCCGGATCAGCTCACCGGAATTAATGGTTCTGCCATTGGCCGGGAAACCGGCCTCAAACCGGGCGGTTATACCCTTAGAGCCGCATTCGCAGGCAGTTCTGCTTAAAATCTCTGCTCCCGGATGGCTTGTGGCAATCAGTCCGCTTTTGCCGGAGCCCTTAGCCTTGAAATTATATTTTGCAATCTCCTGATGGAATTGCCGTACCAGATAGTCCTCCAGGGCCGTCTGCTTCCAAGGAGTGTCAAAAAGGGATGAAGGATACCCTGCCTTTTGGTGGGGAACAAAAACGCTTAACTTGGAGGGTGAGGCAAAGGGATCGCCCTGTACGTGATCAATGGAGAGAAGGTAGTCGGAGAAATTATAGACTCCTCTGGTATCCTTGTAAGCAGGGTAACTCCTCCTGTCAATGGATTCCAGCAAGTTTCGCAAATCAACAGATGATTTCATAGTTTAACGCACCTTTTAACCTGCCGGGGCAGGCTCCTTTACTGTTATTATCCCAAAGGCAGACATCCAGGGCAAGGAAACCTGGCTGCATCTGCTGTCTCTGGGGAGAAATCCCTGGCAGCTTGCTGCGGGGATTTCTTTCACAGCTTTTATTGTATAGCAGGACAAGGGAAAATGCAAGCAGCAGAGCCTTGCGCGGAACGATAAATGAACAAGCCGTAAATAAATTTTTTATGCACTTTGGTTGTTGTCCTATGTTAGAGGAGACATTGAAGAATCCAGGCTTCCATGGTATAATATCGCCAGATATTATACTGAGCCGGTTCAGTGACCCGCCAAAGCGGGTCAAAATACCAAGTTGAATCATGCGCCCCCCCCTAGAGAATATGGTATACTAGCCCTGGGATGGTATTATCGGCAACAGCCAAAGGAATATAGATAGTAAAAACGAGAAGAAAGCAGATGAACACAGATGAATGACAGAAATGCGCAAAAGAAAGAGATACGTACAGCTATATCTAAGGCAGAGAAGGTTCTCATTGGAATCGGCGGCGAGTGGCGGCTGAGGGAGGATGGAAAGAAGGTTCGCAGCCGCAGGTTGAAGGATGAGGCCCAGCGCGCTTTGCGAGAGGGATATGAGAGCCTGTACCGGCTGATAAAGGATAAAGATTACTACATAGTCACTACATTAACAGACGGAGCCATATACGATACAGAATTGGCTTCTTCCCGCATTGTGGCTCCCTGTGGAAATATACACTGGCGTCAGTGCTCCAAAGCCTGCACAAAGGATATTTGGGAGGAAGGAGAGGTCCCCTCGGATGTCTGTCCCTACTGCGGAGCTCCTATGACGGGAAATACCCTAGAGGCGGAAGACTACATAGAGGAAGGATATTTGCCTCGCTGGGAGGCTTACAAGCAATGGCAGGCGGGAACGTTGAACCGGAGATTGGTGATTCTGGAACTGGGAGAAGGCTTTAAGCTTCCTACGGTGATCCGGTGGCCCTTTGAGAAGATAGCGTTTTTTAACCAGAAGTCTGCCTTTTTCCGTATCCATAAAAGCCTCAGCCAGATTCCAAAGGAGGTGGAGGAGAGAGCCTGGGGAATCGGAGCGGATTCCCTGGAATGGATACGGGGGATGGTATAAGCAATACACATGTTTGGACCAGGCTCTGCTGCTCCAGAAAAGGGCCGTATGAAGGAAGCAGGAAGGCTGCTCCGTTAACACCTTGACTTTATTGCTTTACTATGATAAAATATTCGAAATTAAGAGCAGCTGTCCGGCAGGAGGATACGCTGGATCATCACAATCATAGAAGCGAGGTCTGAATATATGATTGCAATTATCGATTATGACGCAGGCAATCTGCGGAGCGTGGAGAATGCCCTCCTATTTCTTGGTGAGACCCCTGTTATCACAAGAGACAGGAACAATCTCCTGAAGGCGGATAAGATCATTCTGCCGGGAGTCGGTTCCTTTGGCGATGCTATGGGACGCCTGCAACAGTATGGGCTGGCAGACATTATACGGGAGTCAGCTAAAAAGGGAACCCCATTTTTAGGCATCTGCCTTGGGCTTCAGCTGTTATTTAACAGCAGCCAGGAGAGCCCTGGGGTAGCGGGGCTTGGCCTTCTTCAGGGACAAATCCTGAAAATTCCGGACAGTAAAGGACTGAAGATTCCGCATATGGGATGGAATTCCCTGGAGGTAGCTCCTGGATCTGCCCTGTTTAAAGGCATAGCCACCGGAGCCTATGTCTATTTTGTTCACTCTTATTATCTGCAGGCAGAGAACGAGGAGATCGTTGCGGCATCCGCTGAGTACGGAGTTCATATCCATGCAGCCGTAGAGAGGGGAAATATTTTTGGATGCCAGTTCCACCCGGAAAAAAGCGGCCAGGAGGGTCTTGCCATCCTGAAGAACTTTATAGAGCTTTAAAGAGTGTGCAAAGCAGGCAGATAGGAGAGAAAACATGTTTACCAAACGAATTATCCCATGTCTGGATGTAAACAATGGACGTGTTGTAAAAGGCGTAAATTTTGTGAACCTGAGGGATGCGGGAGATCCAGTTGAGATAGGGGCAGCCTATGGCAGGGCAGGGGCTGACGAGCTGGTATTTTTGGATATCACAGCTTCATCAGATAATCGCAGCACAGTAGTGGATATGGTGCGCAAGGTGGCAGAGAACGTATTTATTCCCTTTACTGTAGGTGGCGGTATTCGCTCTGTGGAGGATTTTCGCATGCTTCTTCGGGAGGGGGCAGACAAAATATCCATTAATTCCTCAGCGATTGATAATCCGTCCCTCATATCTGATGCGGCTATGAAATTCGGACGCCAGTGTGTGGTGGTGGCCATTGATGCCAGGCGCAGAACCGGCGGAGCAGGCTGGAACATTTATAAGCATGGAGGGAGGGTGGATGTGGGGATGGACGCAGTAGAATGGGCGATGAAGGCCGATTCCCTGGGAGCAGGAGAGATCCTTCTCACAAGTATGGACTGTGACGGCACCAAGGCAGGATATGATAATGAGCTTACCTCTCTGATAGCAGAAAATGTTTCGATACCGGTAATCGCCTCAGGAGGCGCCGGAAAAATGGAGCACTTTTATGACGCTCTTACTTACGGAAAAGCAGACGCAGCGCTGGCAGCCTCCCTCTTTCATTATAAGGAGCTGGAGATACGAACCTTGAAAGAATACCTGTGGAAACGGGGAGTACCTGTCCGCCTGTAGCGATCCATATTGTATATGAGAAGCCGCCGTTCCAAAGAAAAAAGTCTGGAACAGCGGTTTTTTAGAAATAATTTTGTATATATTCGTTGTTTCCTGTCGCTTCCTATGCTAAAATATAAAATTATGGACATTATGTTTTAGGAAAAGGAGATGCTCAAAATGGCCGCGATTGATAATGACTGGCTTCAGCCTTTAAGCGGGGAGTTCAAAAAGCCTTATTATAAGAAATTATATGATACAGTAAAAAGGGAGTACCAGACCAGAAGAATATACCCTGAGCCTGACGACATTTTTAATGCCTTTGCGTTTACACCATTGGAAAAAGTAAAGGTAGTAATTTTAGGACAAGATCCATATCACAACGACGGTCAGGCTCATGGCCTGTGCTTCTCCGTAAAGCCAGATGTGGAGATTCCTCCTTCCCTGGTAAACATATATCAGGAGCTTCATGATGATCTGGGGTGCTACATTCCTAATAATGGGTATTTAAAAAAATGGGCGGATCAAGGAGTTATGCTTCTAAATACCGTTCTTACCGTGCGTGCTCATCAGGCTAACTCCCATCACGATATTGGCTGGGAGGAATTTACGGATGCGGCCATCCGTATTCTCAATCAACAGGATAAGCCTATCGTATTCATCCTCTGGGGAAGGCCGGCCCAGTCTAAGAAGCCTATGCTGACAAATCCCAGGCATCTGATTCTGGAGGCTCCTCATCCCAGTCCCTTGTCTGCCTTTAGAGGATTTTTTGGAAGCAGGCCTTTCAGCCGGACCAATGACTTTTTGACTGGTCATGGTTTGGAGCCAATAGACTGGCAGATAGAAAATGTATAAGAGAAAACAGGTATAGAGACAGATTTGATTACATACAATGTACAGCGTAGCAGGTCAATTCTTTAAGGGGCGCAGAAATGACGGAAGGCTCCATTTTCTGCAGTTCAGGCAGAAAGCTGCCGGCAGCGTGTGCGGTAAGGAGTGTTTATGACATTAGTTGAAATATTGAAGATAATTGTGCTGGGAATTGTGGAGGGCTTTACAGAATGGCTGCCCATCAGCAGCACCGGTCATATGATCCTGGTAGATGAGATTATCCGTTTGAATCAGCCGGATGCATTCAAGGAGGTATTTTTGGTGGTTATCCAGCTGGGGGCTATTTTGGCAGTTGTGGTAATGTTTTTCCACAAGCTGAATCCCTTTAGCCCTTCTAAGAGCAGCAGGCAGAAGGAGGCCACCTGGGCACTCTGGATCAAGATAGTGATAGCCTGCCTGCCCGCTGCTGTGTTCGGTTTTTTCCTGGACAGCTGGATGGAAGCTCATCTTTTCAACGCCTATGTGGTGGCGGCGGCCCTGATTTTATACGGCGTACTCTTTATCGTACTGGAAAACAGCAGTGTCTGCGCCAATCCTCATATTAATAAGGTTGGTCAAATTTCTGCAAAGACAGCATTTTACATCGGTATGATTCAGCTTCTGGCTTTGATTCCGGGAACCTCCCGTTCCGGCTCCACGATTTTGGGAGCGATGCTTTTGGGCTGTTCAAGAGGGGCGGCGGCAGAGTTTTCCTTTTTTCTTGGGATTCCAGTTATGTTCGGAGCCAGCTTGTTAAAAATTGTAAAATATTTTGCAGCAGGCAATGTATTTACCGGTCCTCAGACATTCTACACAATTTTAGGAATGTTAATCGCCTTTGGGGTGTCGGTTTATTCGATTCAGTTTCTTATGAGCTATGTGCGGAAGCATGATTTCAAATTCTTCGGATATTACCGAATCATACTTGGAGTGATTGTACTTGCTTACTTTGGAATTACGGCCCTGGCAAGCTGACAGAAAGGACCGCCTTTCAACCGGAAGAAGCTCTGGGGGAAGGACGGTCCTTGGCTGTGTATGTGCAACTAGATTAATCCAGATTTTCCGCAATTTCATACAAAAGTCTTCTGGAAGCCTCCCATCCCAGACAGGGGTCCGTAATGGACTGGCCATAGCAATGATGGCCGATTTTCTGGCTTCCCGGTTCGATGTAGCTTTCAATCATCAGGCCCTTTACAAGCCGCTTGATATCAGAGGCATGCCTGCGACTGTGAAGAACCTCCTTGGCAATGCGAATCTGCTCTATGTACTGCTTGTTGGAGTTGGCATGATTGGTATCAATAATGCAGGCAGGATTTGCCAGATTTCTCTGGGCGTATAATTCATAGAGCAGGCGCAGATCTTCATAGTGGTAGTTGGGGATACACTGTCCTCGCTTGTTTACTGCGCCTCTGAGAATGGTATGGGACAGGGGATTGCCTGGACACTGCACTTCAAAGCCTCGGAAAATAAAATCGTGGGGAAGCTGTGCCGCAACTACGGAGTTAAGCATCACAGTCAGATCGCCGCTGGTAGGATTCTTCATACCAACCGGAACGTCGCAGCCGCTGGCTACCAGACGGTGGAACTGATTCTCCACAGAGCGGGCCCCTACTGCTATGTAGGACATCATATCTGATAAATAGTCCAGGTTTTCGGGATAGAGCATCTCGTCTGCAGTTGAAAATCCGGTTTCCTGTAATATGCGCATGTGCATGTGGCGGATGGCGAGGATACCCTCGAACATATCCGGTTTTTTTTCCGGATCTGGCTGATGAATCATGCCCATATAGCCCTCTCCTGTGGTTCTGGGCTTATTGGTGTAAATCCTGGGAATGATAATCAGCTTATCCCTCGTATCCTCCTGAACCTTCACCAGGCGGTTTACATAGTCGCAAACGGCTTCTTCATTATCTGCGGAACAGGGGCCGATAATTACCAGAAATTTACTGCTTTCCCCAGTAAATATTTTTTTTATTTCCTCGTCTCGTTCCTTTTTGAGAGCTGCAAGTTTTGGAGCCAGTGGAAACTGCTCTCTGATTTCTGCCGGGGTAGGCAGCAGGTTAATAAATGTAAATCCCATATTGTAAGTCCTCCGATTGTGCCGCCCGGGTTTCTGTCAGGGCGTTTTCACCTTAATACTTTATCTCAATGCTTCATTATAGTATAGAATCGGATATTCGTAAATAGTGATGTTTATGAAAATGTTCACGGCTATAGAAAAATTTGGAATAGGCAATGGAGTGAGCGGAGAATTTAGGAGGATAAGCTGGTGGGACGGAGGATAAAAAATCAACTTTAAACTTGCAAACAGGGGTTGACAAATTGCTAAACACTATCTATAATGGAGGATAATTTCATGAATTGGCTATGACGAGAACAAGTAGTGATTTGCAGATCCAAACAGAAAGCTGCCGGATGATGAGAGGCGCATGGAGAGCAGGCCATGAATACATCTTTGAGCTTCGCACTGAAGGGCGCTGCAGGTTATTTGCAGAGATGCTTTGTAGGCTGCGGCGTATCCCGCACACGTTACAGTGCTAGAGTATTAGAGCCGGTATGGCGTTCAGTACTTGAAGAGGCAGGCAGTGTGAGCTGACTGTGAACAATAGGTGGTAACACGGAGGCGTATGCTCCGTCCTTTTGATAGAGAGGACGGGGCTTTTTTGCTTCTAAAGAAAGAGACATTGCTGCTGTAACCGGCCCAGCAGCCGCTTTCTGGAAAGCAATCACCCTCCGGGAGAGATTTATGTTGCCGTAGGGAGCCGGCAGGATGGACTTGATTGTACGGTATTCTCTAAGGCAGTTAAAAAACGTAAGAATCTAAGCCCTTGCATGAAACAGGAAGTATGGTAAAATATTTAATGTAGGAACAGGAGAGAAAGAGATGCAGATTTATGAAGAATTAATTGCCAGAGGTCTGATTGCTCAGGTAACCAACGAGGAAGAGATTAAAAAGATGGTGAATGAGGGAAAGGCTGTATTTTATATCGGCTTTGATCCAACGGCTGACAGCCTTCATGTAGGGCATTTTATGGCTCTGTGCCTAATGAAGCGCCTTCAGATGGCAGGTAACAGGCCTATCGCCTTAATCGGAGGCGGAACCGGGATGGTAGGAGACCCTTCCGGACGTTCCGATTTGCGTACCATGATGACCCCTGAAACCATCCAGCATAACTGCGACTGTTTTAAGAAGCAGATGAGCCGTTTTATCGACTTTTCAGAAGGAAAGGCCATGATGGTGAATAACGCAGAGTGGCTGATGGGGCTGAATTACATCGAATTTCTGAGAGAGGTAGGCCCGCATTTTTCTGTCAATAATATGCTGAGAGCCGAGTGCTACAAGCAGAGGATGGAAAAAGGCTTAAGCTTTCTGGAATTTAACTACATGATTATGCAGAGCTATGATTTCTACGAGCTGTTCCGGCGTTACGGCTGCAATATGCAGTTCGGCGGCGATGACCAGTGGAGCAATATGTTAGGCGGAACAGAGCTGATTCGCCGCAAGTTAGGAAAGGATGCCCACGCTATGACCATCACCCTCCTTTTAAATTCTGAGGGAAAGAAAATGGGCAAGACTCAGTCCGGCGCGGTATGGCTTGACCCGAATAAAACCTCGCCTTTCGATTTCTACCAGTATTGGAGGAACGTAGGCGATGCGGATGTGCTTAAGTGCCTGCGTATGCTTACCTTTCTTCCTCTGGAACAGATTGACCAGATGGATGCATGGGAAGGGAGTCAGTTAAATCAGGCTAAGGAAATTCTGGCTTATGAGCTTACCAGCCTGGTTCACGGTGAGGAAGAGGCCATGAAAGCGCAGGAGGGAGCAAGAGCTCTCTTTGTGGCAGGGGAAAGTACAGAAAATATGCCGGCCTGTGAGCTGACAGAGGAGGATTTCAGAGACGGCTTTATTGACATTTTAAGTGTACTTCACAAGTCCGGCCTGGCTGCTTCCCGTTCTGAAGCAAGAAGAAATGTTGAGCAGGGAGGAGTTTGTGCAGGCGGCAATACGGTTAAGGATGTAAAGGCTGTATTTGCGAAGGAGCAGTTTGGGGGAGAGGGCCTTGTGTTTAAGAGGGGGAAGAAGAGCTTTATGAAGGTAGTTGTAAGATAAGCTTCCTGAAAGAAAATAGGGATTCTCTAATATGAAGTGAAAATGTAGAGAGGAGGATGCGGATGAAGCGGTATGAGTCTGTAAAACGTTTAAGCGTGCTGCTTGCGGCTGCGGTTATAAGTATGGCCGCTGCCTTTGTCTCAGAGGCAAGGGCTGTATCCAATACAGAGGTGCCAGTTACCCTGCATCTGGACATGAACAGCAGAAAGACCTCCATTTATGATGGATATTCGTCCTATCTGCTGGGCAACCGGGTTTCAGAGATCGATACCTTCATAGTTACCAGAGACAACAATAACGTGAATCTGGATGATGTGATTCTGAATTATTATCTGATTACCTATGGCGGCAACACCCAGAAATACTTGGAATGTACCGTTTACGGCCTAAAGGAAGGACAGCATTATCCGGTGATACGGCCGGAGACTGTGGAAAGGGAGACGGCCTCAGGTCAGCTGTATGAGAACCTGGAGCGAAGCTATATGGTGGAGCTTATGCTGGGAGATGCTAAGAAGCAGTATTATTTTCTGGTATATCCTGAGTCGGAGATGAATGAATACCGAAATATTCTCCTTGGAAAATGGGTTCAGAGCAGTGCGGGCTGGCAGTACCGGTATCAGGATGAAAATCTGACTTCCTGGGCGTTGATTAACGGTCAGTGGTATTATTTTGGTACAGACGGTATTATGAAGACGGGGTGGCAGGAGTACAAGGGCCAATGGTTTTATCTGGATCCGGAGTCAGGAGTGATGCGCTCCAACTGCAGGATTAATGGCTATGAGCTGGACAGCAACGGCGTCAGGATTTAGGAGGAAAACCGGCAAAAAGGTAGTAACGAAAAGAGAATCCACAAATTTAGAAGAGGGCAGTTCTAAAACAGGTCTTTTCAAAAAGTATAAAAAACGGTTCCAGCAGCTATAGAAGCAATTTGGAACCGTTTTTGCTACTTCTCAAGAGGAACCGCATCCTTTTTCGGCAGCTTGCGCCGTATTTTGCGGAAAGTCACCATATGGGCCAGAGCCGTTATGCTCCAGGATACAGGATAGGACAGATAAAGAACATCCAAGGACCGGTGGGCCGCAAAGACGGTAAATACCCACAGCACCCGGATGCCGCAGGCTCCCGTCAGAGACACGAACATAGGAATAATGGAATAACCCAGCCCCCGCAGGCTGCCAACCATACAATCCATAATACCACAAAGGAAGTAGGTTCCGCATATGATTGTCAATCGAAGCATGCCGTAATGGATCACCTCTGTGTCAGAGGAATAAATTCTCAGGAGATAATTTCCACCCAGAACGGCTCCTAGCCCCAGGATTATGCCTACCAGGGTAACTACACCCAGACAGATATAAAGAATCCGGTTAATACGGCTGTATTTTTTGCCGCCCAGGTTCTGGCTGGTAAAGCTTAAGTTGGTCTGGTACACTGAATTCATAGCTGTATAGACAAAGCCCTCAATATTGGATGACGCCGTGTTCCCTGCCATAGCGATGGAACCGAAGGAATTAACGGAGGACTGAATCAGTACATTGGAAATGGAAAAGATAGCTCCCTGCATCCCAGCCGGGAGACCTATTTTCACAATCCGTACTAGCTTTTGCTTATGGATATGGAGCTTTCTAAGGGAGAGCCTGAGGGGCCCTGGAGCCTCCGACAGGCTTTTGATAACCAGTATGGCCGAGATATGCTCTGATAGAACTGTTGCCCAGCCTACGCCGTCTACGCCCATCCCGAAGCCTATGACAAACACCAGATTCAGACATACATTCACCACCCCGGCAGCAAAGAGAAAGTACAGGGGACGCCTGGTGTCCCCCACTGATCGTAGTATGGCTGATCCGAAGTTGTAGGTCATCAGTGCCGGCATTCCCAGGAAGTAAATCCGCATATAGAGCACAGCCTGATCCAGTACATCATCCGGTGTTCCCATAAGATGGAGAAGGGGCCTTGCTGCGCAGAGGCCAAGAATGATCAGAAAGAGACCGCTTATAAGGCTGGTGGCAATGGCTGTGTGGATCGTTTCGTTAACATCCTTGGACTGCTGTCCGCCATAGTATGTTCCAACTAAAACATTGACGCCAACAGACAGGCCCAGGAACACATTAATCAGTAGGTTAATAAGAGCCGAGGTAGAGCCAACGGCGGCCAGAGCCGTGCTGCCTGTAAACCGTCCAACCACAATGATATCAGCCGCATTGAATAGAAGCTGGAGGATGCCTGACAGCATTAAGGGCAGAGTAAACATAAGAATTTTGCCCAGCAGTGTTCCGCTGCACATATCTATTTCATATGACTTTTTCATTTGGTAAATTCCTCCTGTTATTCATATTGCTCCAGAATGCTTCAGGGTTTTCTTGCGTTCTTTTCAGTGTAGCACAAGGCATGGATTTTTACAATGGATTCTGATGCGGATTTTAATGGGCTTTTTCATGAGAAATTTTCTTGACAATCGGCTTTTTGTCCGGTAAAATGTAGCAAGTGGTAAGGGAGTAGTTGACATGCCCCGGCATGTAATAAAGTCAACACACTGATAGTGATTCTATCTGGCTTTATTTTAAATAATGAGACTTATCTATGGCGTGCTGTGCCATAGATGGGTCTTTTTTTATGTGCTTTCCCATATATTAAACCAATACCAAGGAGGAACTGTTATGTCATTAACTGAGTTATTCATAATCGCTGTGGGTTTGTCTATGGACGCTTTTGCTGTAGCTGTCTGTAAGGGACTGGCTATGCCCAGGATGAATTGGAAAGGCGCCTGTGTCGTAGGCCTGTATTTTGGTGGTTTTCAGGCAGTCATGCCTTTTTTAGGCTATGTTCTCGGCTCCAGCTTTAGCCTGAGTATCCGGGCTTATGATCATTGGATTGCGTTTCTACTGCTGGTCATAATTGGGGGGAATATGGTAAAGGAAGCCCTGAGTCATGAGGAGGAATATACAGATAGCTCCCTGGATATGAAACATATGACGCTGCTGGCTGTTGCTACCAGCATTGACGCCCTGGCCGTAGGCGTAACCTTTTCGTTTTTAAACGTGGATATCCTTCCTGCCGTATCATTTATAGGCGTTGTGACCTTCTCTCTGTCTATGATTGGCGTTAAGACAGGAAATGTCTTTGGCTGCAGATACAAGTCTAAGGCAGAGCTGGCTGGAGGACTGATACTTATCCTGATGGGTATGAAAATACTTCTGGAACACCTAGGGTTTTTACCATTTTAGAGACTCAATATTGAAACAGGATGGAAAACATAAGGTGTATTTTTCAAAAGTAAATGTTTTTGAAATAATATTCTGAATATTTGGCGAATAATAAGGATATAAACGGTAAATAATATAAAATAATTTAAACAATTATAATAAATTGATTCAATATAAAAATAACCTAAAAAATATAGGAAAAAATAAAAAAAGCATTGACAAATATCGGTTTGTTTATTATAATAAAGATAACAAAAGACAGAGAAAAAGAAACATAAGAGCTGTAGACCATCAGTTCACAAAAGCAATAAAATCCAAGCAAAGGAGGTACGGACCACCAAAGACGAAACTTTGTTTAATATATAGCTTCAAAGAGATTTAGCCGTATATTAAACCAGGAGAAACCATTCTGCTAAATGAAGCAACCTCAGATAGTTGAAAGCAATTCCGAAATTGATGGAAATTAATTGATTCAATCGATTGGAAAGATTCTAAGAAGAAACGTTTCAAATAGCATGCATTGATACGTAATGGGTAATGATATTTTCAACCACTATCTAAAGAGTATAACAGCAATCGTTGCGGATTCGGCTTCGTAATAGGACGAGAAAGTATTAGGAAGGTCGAAAAGGGTGATACCGGATAGTAAATAAGCAGAGGGAAAATGGATTAACCGTAAGTAAGCAAATGCGGAGGATGAGGGAGCGCAGGCAGCAGAGGGGTGTAATAATTTCATATATAAAAAGAAACGATTGTTTCGGAAAAGAGAGGCTGAGTCCAATGGACATCGTAGTCAGAAAGCGGGTATCGTAATCGAGAGGCAGTAAGTCGAAGATTTCGGTACTCGCTTTCAATTTGTGTTTTACAGACAGAGGAGAAGTATGTGCGCCAAAGCCGCCGGCTTTGCGCTTTTTTTGATTTATTGTGTCAGCTGCGGCAGCCTGGATAACGTGGGGAATGCGGATGGTGATTTCCCTACATTGTGGAAGTAAAAACGAATCGTCGCTCTATAGACCCTCCAAATGAAAGGGGGGCGTATATTCTTTGCCTGCGCTGCTTTTTTGCTGCATATACCCTTGGGTGAGTCCGAGACTGACGGCGGTATCAATAACCCTGTTGTATTCGTAGGTAGTAATATGGCGGTTAAGCTCCGGGCAATCCTTATTTGAACCATAGGGAGTATACTGACTCATAAGGCTCAGTAGGTATTGGCCTTCAGGCAGGTGCGTCTTGATCCAGTGCAGTAGGGCGATGGAATCATCCTTATGGCTGGGAAGGACGAGATGGCGGATGATGACCCCGGATTCCAGAAGGGGTAAGGCTGCAGAGGAGGATCTATAAGGGCTGCTGATCGTCTGTTCAGCCTTCCAGACAGGGGAGCCGGTCTGCTCTATCATTTGAAGGATAGCCTCTGACGCGGTTTCAAAGTAGTCTCCGGCCTGTGAATATCTGATGCCCAGACGATTGTCAAAGTATTTAAAGTCAGGCAGCCATATATCTACATAATCTTTTAACGCCTTTACAGTTTGTGTTCGCTCATATCCGCCGGAATTATATACCACAGGAATGTGTAGCTTGTGTCGTACCTTATCCAGAGCGGCTGTAATATGGGGCAGAAATTGGGTGGCTGTGACCAGATTGATATTATAGGCGCCCTGGCTTTGAAGATTTAGAAAGATCTGAGCAAGCGCGTCAGCGGTTATTTCTTTACCGAAGTTTTCTCTGCTTATGGCATGATTCTGACAGAAACAGCAGCGGAGGGTACAGCCAGAGAAAAAGACAGTTCCGCTGCCTCCAGGCCCTTCAGCCGGGCCGCTTAAGGCAGGCTCCTCCCAATGGTGAAGCGCGGCTCTGGCAGCCCTTAGCTTATGGTTCAGGCCGCAAAAGCCTGGTCTGCTGCTGCGGTCTGCCCCGCAGCGTCTGGGGCAGAGCTGGCAGTTGGCATAGGTTTTAAAGGATAGAAAATCTGAATGATGGCTATTAATATCCATAGAGGCTCCTGATTCATGGTATACTAGCTCCAGAGCGGCTATGCCGCTGCCAGTCGAAAATGAACCTAAAAATGACAGGGCTTCAAGCCTGCTGTTCAGGGAGGCGGTGCTGTTCTCTGTATTCCCTGGGGGACACGCCGTATTCTTTTTTAAAGGCCCGAAAAAAGCTGGTGTAATCCTTAAATCCATATTGATGATATATATGGCCTATGGGCTGATCTGAGAGAACGGCGTTTTTGCTGGCATGGAGGCGTTTTTTTAAAATATATTGGTGGAGTGGAATGCCCATATTGTCTTTAAAAATGTGGGAGATATGGTATTTACTCACATAGAAAAAGGCCGAAAGGCTGTCCAGGCTTAAATTCTCCTCCAGATGCTGGTTAATATAGTCGCAAATGCTCAGATACAAGACATTTTCATAGACAGCAGACGCTGGGTTCAGACTATCATAGAGCAGCCGGTTCACATAAACCAGAAAGGATAAGGCAGAAAGCTCTGAAGCCAGATGGCAAAAGGGCCGTGCGCTTTTGGTTTCCTCGATCAGCTCTGTCAGCTTCCCCTGAATCTCCTGGGCGGTGATGTAATCGGTGGGCAGGCGGTAGGCTTGGCTGCTGTCCGCATAGTCAAATGCGTAGGCTATATCCGGGTTCCACTGCCTAAGCTTTGCGTAATAGGATTCTCCCAACCAGAATACGAAACGGCGGTAGGGCTTGTCAAAGGACAAAAATTCAGGATAGTGCGGAAGACCAGGAGGAATCAGAAGACAGTCTCCATACGCCAGCTTGTAAGCTTTTTCTCCGATATGGTATTGAACGTCCCCTTCCAGGAAAAAATAAAATTCGTAGTAGTTATGTGCATGGGCGTCCACAGATTTCAGAGCAGCATCCCTATAGTAGAACAGCTCGAAATCTGAGGACTGCATATACTGTCGTGTGCTGAAATCTGAGGAAAGCTTTTTTTTCACTGGGAGGGCCTCCTTCTTACTTATTCAATTAATCTTAGCACGAAACAACAATATTTGCAATATGCACAACAAGTAACACTATAGACGACAGGCTTCAATCTGCTATAATGAAAGCAGATTGAAGGGCAAGTGAAACCAGCGGCATGCTGCTTTGGTTGGTGTGAAGGGCGTAAGGAAAAGATGACAGGTATCACATGTAAGAGGCCAGAGCATGCCCGCTAAGGGCTTATAACAAGGAGGAGTTACACATGAAGTTATCATTCAGATGGTACGGGGAAGATGATAAAGTGACCCTGGAGCACATCCGCCAGATCCCAGGTATGAAGTCCATCGTTACAGCAGTTTATGATGTGCCTGTGGGTCAGGTTTGGAGCCGTGAGAGCATTGCCAGGCTGAAAACGCAGGTAGAGAATGCAGGTCTTGGCTTTGACGTAATTGAGTCCATTCCGGTTCATGAGGATATTAAGCTGGGCAAGCCGGCCAGAGACAGATATATTGACAATTATTGTGAGAACGTGCGCCGTGTGGCTGAGGCCGGAGTCAAGTGTATCTGTTATAATTTCATGCCTGTATTCGATTGGACAAGAACGCAGCTTGATCACAGGCTGGCAGATGGCTCCACCTCTCTGGTATACTATCAGGAGCAGGTAGATGCAGTAAACCCATTAAACAGCGAAAGCGATTTAACCCTTCCGGGCTGGGATTCCAGCTACACAAGAGATGAATTAAAGGCCGTAGTGGAGGAATATCATAGTCTGACTGAGGAAATGCTGTGGGATCATTTAAAATATTTCCTGGAGCGGGTGATTCCCGTAGCTGCGGAGTTGGATGTAAATATGGCTATCCATGAGGATGACCCATGCTGGAGTATATTCGGACTGCCCAGAATTATTACTTGTGAGGAAAATCTGGATAAATTTTTAAAGCTGGTAGATGATAAGCACAATGGCATTACTCTGTGCACCGGTTCTCTGGGCTGTTCTTCCCAAAATGATGTGGTAAGAATGGCAGCAAAGTATGCGTCTATGGGAAGAATTCATTTTGCTCATATGAGAAATGTGAAGGTATTGGACAATGGATTTGAGGAGAGAGCGCACCTTTCCGCCTGCGGCTCCCTGGATATGTTCGGTATTGTCAAGGCACTTGTTGATAATGGCTTTGATGGCTACGTCAGACCAGATCACGGACGCATGATCTGGGGGGAGACAGGGCGCGCAGGCTATGGGCTTTATGACAGGGCCTTGGGCGCTACCTATTTAAATGGTCTTTTCGAGGCAGCTGAACGGATGAATGAATAAGGGTATCGAGGCGCAAAAACGTTTCGTGACACTATGCAGCTTTATATCCTGAGTGGTGAAATGGATATAAGCATTAAAAGGAGATGTAGCAAAATCGGTTCATGAAGATGGTGCATAAAAAATCACGGTTCCAGCAGCTATAAAAATCAACTGGAACCGTGATTTTGTTGAGAGAGGCAGATTTTTGTATAATCTGCTATCGTATTTTTATTTTGAAGCGTATCTGATGAAACGAAGCTCACTCAGGTGCGTACAGTGAAAGGCAGCCTATGGGATTCGGAATTGATCGAAGAGGAAAGACAGTGGTAATTCCCGGTGCCTAATCCATTACTCTCTGGAAATATACCGAGGCAATCCATGCTCCGTTACATGCTTCACCTCTCCCTGAATCAACGGCAGCCCATAGCTTAAAAATTCCGGCCTAATATCCCTGTGATTTTCCGTAATCCATTCCACCGGAAATTTTTTTTCCTTATTACATACATTTCCTACATCTGTAGCTCCATACTCCACCTTATACCCAGCTCCAATCCGGCGCTTAAACGTAACCATTTTTCCTGTTTCTCCCAGAAGCCCTAATTTTACAGCTGTGCGCCCTGCCTCTACTGCTTCCTCCACATCCCTGCCAGATGCAAGAAGCCCGCTGCATCTCTGATTTACATTTAACTCAACGGATCGAACCTTTACCTGGAACCGGTTTCGTACATAGCTTTCCAGCAGCTTTCCGCAGCCTGTAAGCATTTTATGGCCAAAGTTATCTACCTGCGCTTCATTTGAATATTCGCAGATAAGTCTCCCGGATCTGTCCTGAATCCCCTCCGACACACATACAACGACATTCGGCTGCTTAGCAAGGGCTTCCTCCAGATCCTTAAAAAAACGCTCCATCTCAAAGGGTACCTCAGGCATATAAATCAATAAAGGATTATCCTCCGGAAAACGCCTTGCCAGACAGCTTGCCGCCGTAACCCATCCTGCATGCCTTCCCATCAGCTCCACAATGGTAACAGCGGGCTTCTGATAGACTGCCGCGTCAAGTGAAATCTCCCGTACCGTAGAAGCTACATACTTTGCCGCGCTTCCGTATCCCGGAGTATGATCCGTCACCGGCAGATCGTTGTCAATGGTTTTGGGAACACCGATAAACACAATATCTTCATGGAGCAGCTTCGCACAGCGCGAAAGCTTATCCACCGTATCCATAGAATCATTTCCCCCGATGTAAAGGCAGATACCGATATCCAGGGCCTTAAACTTTTCAAAAAGAAGTCCATATACGGAGGCATCCAGGTGTTCCGGCAGTTTAAAGCGGCAGGAGCCAAGATAAGCCGCAGGCGTCTGCTTTAAAAGCTGTAAATCCTCAGAACTCAATGTATCTAAAAGGTCTACGTAATTTCCTGAGAGAAAACCCTCCACCCCGTTAACCATGCCATAAACGGTACCCATCATATGGGAATGGGTCATCCAGCCGTCAATTACACCATATAAGCTGGAATTAATTACAGCCGTAGGCCCGCCGGACTGGCCCACCAGAATATTTTTTTTCATAATCTGTTTCCTCCTATGTTAGACTTGCTAGAGCGTGTTTAAACATTGATTCCCGCTATTGTATAGCGGTTGTGCGCTACAGCAGCACAGGAGGAGCTCATTGTTCAAACATGCTCTATGAGTATATAATAAATAACTAGACAATGCAACGTACTCTTATAAGTATCCATGAGAAATTGTTTATATCCTGCTTTGCAACAACCTGGTATACGCTGCTAATTGCTTTTGGAGGATACTGTGGCTGTTGGTATTCGTTATAGCGAAGGTATTCAATATTTATAATATAATTTATTCTTAATCTATCAATAACTGGCTCTCGTGGAGCTTAAAAAATACAGGAGATAGCAATGATAGATTATACACCATTCTGGAGAACGCTGGAGAAATCTGATGAAAACTGGTATACGCTGACGAAAAAGCACAAGCTGTCAGATAGTACCCTGCACAGGCTGAAGCATAATAAGGATATTTCCATGAAAACAGTTAACGATTTGTGCAGAATACTGAATTGTGAGATTAAGGACATCGCGACCTATGTACCCTCAGATAAGGATCAGGCCTTATAGCCTTTATATGAGGTGTATCCTATTGAAGAGAATAGACAGGCACCTCTCTTTGATTCAATAGTATGAGAACAGAATTTTAGTCCAGAATATTGATGTAGGTAATGAGCAGTGCAAAAGTGAGCGCTGTTGCATCTATCTTAGGTTTGTCAGGATCTTTGTTATGAACGGGGAAAGGAATTGAAAAGAAGTGAGAAGAATGATGAAAAAACTGACAGTCTGTGTTCTGGCTGCTGCTGTTGGGATAAGCATGACGGGCTGTGGTGCGATTACCTCAGGGAAACGGATTATCCGTATCTCTCATGGTCAGTCGGAAACCCATCCGGAGCATATTGGGCTTCTGGCCTTTAAGGAGTATGTAGAGAAACGCCTGGGGGATAAGTATGAGGTACAGATATTTCCCAATGAAATTCTGGGTTCCAGCCAGAAGGCCATTGAGCTGACGCAGACGGGAGCCATTGATTTTGTGGTGGCGGGAACTGCCAATCTGGAAACCTTTGCAAGCGTATATGAAATATTCAGCATGCCGTATCTATTTGATTCCGAAGAGGTGTATAAGTCTGTTATGCAGGATACGGAATATATGGAGCAGGTCTACGCTTCCACCGATGAGGCCGGATTCCGTGTTGTAACCTGGTATAACGCAGGTACAAGAAACTTCTATTCTAAAACTCCGATTCATATCCCGGATGATTTAAAGGGGAAAAAGATCAGAGTGCAGCCAAGCCCTGCCAGCGTGTCCATGGTCAATGCCTTTGGCGCAGCTGCGGCTCCTATGGGCTTTGGAGAGGTTTATACAGCAATTCAGCAGGGAGTGATTGACGGAGCGGAGAACAATGAACTGGCTCTTACAAATAACAAGCATGGGGAGGTTGCAAAGTATTATGCTTATAACAAGCATCAGATGGTTCCGGATATGCTGGTAGCGAACCTTAAATTCTTAAATAGCTTAAGTCCTGATGAATATGGCATTTTCGAGGAAGCGGCAGCCTTGTCTACACAGGTGGAACTGGAAGAGTGGGACAAGAGCATTCAGGAAGCCAAGAATATCGCTGTGAAGGATATGGGAGTGGAATTTATTGATGTAGATGTGGAGGTATTTAAACAGAGGGTTCTGCCTCTTCATGAAAAGATGCTGAAGGAAAATCCTAAGATTGCAGATCTATACAGACACATTCAGGAAGCCAATGAGAAAGGGAAGGGAGAACAGTAAATGGAAGGAATGCATAAAGTAAGAGCCGCTATCTTGCATGTGCTGGGTATATTCATTATTTGTCTCTTTGCGGCCATGACTGTTATCGGAACCTATCAGATTGTAACCAGATATTTCTTTAACCGGCCAAGCACGGTTTCTGAGGAGCTGCTGACCTACTCTTTTACATGGATGTCTCTCATGGCCGCTGCCTATGTATTTGGCAAACGGGATCACATGCGCATGGGCTTTCTGGCGGATAAGCTTTGCGGAAGGGCTAAAAAATGCCTGGAGATTGCCATTGATCTGCTAGTCTTTACCTTTGCAGGGGTGGTGATGGTTTATGGAGGCGTTTCCATCACGAAACTGACTATGATTCAGACCACGGCGTCCCTGCGTGTGCCTATGGGCTATATATACGTGATTGTTCCTGTGACAGGGGTTTTGATTATGATATTCAGCCTGATGAATGCGGCTGACATGGTGCATACGGATTTCAGTAAAAGGGAGGAGGTGTAGCATGGATATTGCGGTAGCTTGCGGCCTGATGATTCTGGTTCTTTTGCTGGTCATGCTTCTGGCTGGTGTGCCGATTGCGGTAGCGCTGGCCGTATCCTCCATCTGTGCTATCCTGCCTGTGTTGAATGCAGGCGCGTCGGTGCTTACGGGAGCACAGCGAATCTTTTCCGGTATTTCCGTGTTCAGCCTGCTGGCTATTCCCTTCTTTATTCTGGCAGGGAATATTATGAACAAGGGTGGAATTGCCATCCGTCTTATTAGGTTTGCAAAGCTGTTTACCGGACAGATTCCGGGAGCTCTGGCCCACACCAATGCGGTGGCTAACATGCTGTTCGGCGCTATCTCTGGTTCTGGCACGGCTGCTGCCTCGGCTATGGGCTCCATTATCGGGCCCATTGAGGAGGAGGAAGGCTATGACAGGGATTTCTCTGCGGCTGCCAACATTGCTACAGCTCCAACAGGGCTGCTGATTCCTCCAAGCAATGTTATGATTACCTACTCCCTGGTCAGCGGCGGAACCTCTGTGGCGGCTCTATTTATGGCAGGCTATCTTCCGGGAATCCTTTGGGGGCTTGCCTGTATGGCGGTTATCTTTTATTATGCTAAGAAGAAGGGATACCGAAGCAGCCAGAGGCTGGACTCCGGAGAGAAGTTAAAGGTAATCTTTCAGGCATTGCCCTGCCTTTTGATGATTGTAATCGTAATTGGAGGCATTATCAGCGGTATCTTTACGGCGACCGAGGGAAGCGTGGTAGCAGTAGTTTACAGTCTGATACTATCCCTGTTTTTCTACAAATCCATTAGACTTTCAGAGCTGCCGGAGATTTTTCTGGACAGTGCGGAGATGACGGGGATTATCATTTTCCTGATTGGCGTGTCTAGCATTATGAGCTGGGTTATGGCCTTTACAGGAATACCTGGGGCTGTTTCCGAGGCAATGCTGGGAATCAGCAATAACCGGTATGTCATTCTGTTTATTATCAATATCCTGCTGCTGATCATTGGTACCTTTATGGATATGACTCCTGCATGTCTGATTTTTACCCCGATTTTTCTGCCCATCTGTCAGAGACTGGGGATGAATACGGTGCATTTTGGTATTATGATGATATTTAATCTGTGTATTGGAACCATTACGCCTCCTGTGGGGACGACTCTGTTTGTTGGAGTGAAGGTTGGGAAAACCAGGATTGAAAGGGTAATTAAGCCTTTGCTACTGTACTTTGCAGCTATTTTTGTGGTTCTGCTGCTGGTATCCTATATTCCGATCATTTCTATGTGGATTCCGGGGCTTTTAGGGTATGTTTAGCGGGGGGCTTCGTGATGTAATTGTATTCACAGAGAGAGGCCCCCTCTCTTTTTGGTATATTTGAGGACTGCTTCAGGGGTTACTTATTTTGGGCCAGAATATAATACGGTTGCCGTATTGGCTTCTTATCTAGCAACGAGAATACCTAAGAATGCGGCTGCTGTTTTAAAATATATGGTTGTCTAAATACTAAAAAAGTAGTAGAATCATTTACAAATATATTTAGACAAAAGGGGTGGCATGTATGAAACAAGCAAGCAGCACAATGGCACAACGGCAGGTTATGACAAGGGATCTGACTATATGCGGGTTATTTGCCGCATTAACGGCAGTTGGTGCATTTATTAAAATTGTTATACCAGTTGGAGCGGATACCATGAACTTTACTTTACAGTGGTTTTTTGTGCTTCTGGCAGGCCTTTTACTAGGCTCAAAAAGAGCCTTTTTAAGCGTGACAACCTATTTACTGATTGGTCTGGTAGGGATTCCTGTGTTTGCGCGGGGCGGTGGCCCCTCCTATCTGCTTCGCCCTACTTTTGGGTTCCTGCTTGGGTTTGCTCTGGCAGCGTATGCTATGGGAAAGGTGTGTGAGCGGATGCGTTCATCTAAAATCAGCGCTGGAATGGTTTCCGCAACTGTGGGATATGTGATTTATTATGGTATGGGAATTCTTTATTTTTATTTTATTACCCATTTTGTAGTTGTAACGCCTAATACTGTCGGGTTGGGAGCAATCTTTGCACTGTATTGTCTGCCAACGATGCTTCCAGACTATGTACTTTGTGTGCTGGCTGTTATCGTAGCAGGGAGGCTTCGTCCGGTGGTTAAGCGGCTTTTGCAGTAAGAGTGGTGGTCTGGGGGCCTGTAAATGAAGCGCCTCCCATCATTTACCGCTTCACTGACTCCGTTTAGGTCATGAGCGTATGCCCTGGCATGTTTGTTCCAGGGATGGAGGGAAGATTGATAAACAGGTGTAATATGGTGTTTTTGCCATATTATTCCTGTTTATTTTATATGTGAGGGAAATTCAGGCATCACAACAGCAAGGTATAAAATAAGGAAAAAAGATTGGGCGTATAAAAAATCCGGTCTGCCTACGTATTGTAAGCAAACCGGATTAAAAAGGGGAGGATAAGTATTAATTATTTTCTCTTTTGTGTATACTCCTATTATGAACGCCTTTGAGAATTATATACACATTATCATAAATTTATTTTATTTTAATCTTAATCGGGTAAGTAAAGAATAATACATCAGGGTTTTCTGCATACTATGGCAGAGGTGATAAAAATGAATAAGGATAAAACAGAACAACTGGCGCAGAAGAAAGCAAATGAGCTATTTAACAGCATCACAGAAAAAGTCAAACCGGAGAATCAGAATCAGGCACATAATTCCAGGCGCGAGGGGATGGGACCTAATGCAAAGAGAAGGCCTGTTTCGTAAAAAAGACGCCAGCCAAAGGCCCGCTTTATTCTTGACAATTATTGATTCCGTCATTTATGCTATCTGTTCGGCAAGGATTGCCTTTATCAGCGTGTCTTGAAAGGTGTCCTTGCTGTCGTGGTCGAAAAAATATCTCGGTGATCAGAGGCTGCCTTCCAATCTCCGCTGCCAGAATGCCGTCCGTCTGGTGGGGCGCGGGTTTTACTTCGATGATCTGCGTATGTTTTTTCTGCCATTCAATTACTCTTTGGTTTGAAGCGAAAAAAAGAGATTTCCTGCGATTAGGAAATTTCGTTCTGCTATGGCGGGTATTCGGTTTTAAATTGTGGCTTGCGCCTCTTTTCCACCCTGTACGCCCACGTTTTTATGCGGTCATACGCGCGGAGCTTTTCAAGGTTTTTCGTGTGAGATTCCCTAAGGAAAGAAACTAGTGTCGTTTTATTTGTCTCAGCAAATGATTTTGTGGAATCACTATTATTTAAAATTACAAAATATTTGATTGTGGGGTTGTAGGTCCCTTCACTTTTTCCTTCAATTTATTTATGCCTGAATTTTTTTGCCCTAATGCAGTATTTTGGGTATTTTATCTGAAAGAAAATTTAATACAGGAAAAAGGCAGCTGCTAACGGAAACAAATTCCATAGGCGGCTGTTTTTTTATTTTCTCTTGCGCCGGAAGTTAACCGGGCTGTTTTTGATAGTGGGGGATTTTGACAGTATCTTTTTCAATATCATCTGTTCATCAGAGGGCAGTTTGTAAAAGTCAATGCCGAGCATATTGAAAATGACCGCCCACACCTTTCCGAGATAATCCCCGGAGAATTGAATGGCTTTCCGGATTTCCAAAGCAACTTTCTTTGCAACAGAATAATCCGGCGTGCTGTCAATGTCATGCTCATGGGATTTCCGTATGTCATGGAGGATGGCGTCCCATGGCAGAAGAAATCTTCTTCCTTTACTTCTGCGGCAAGAAGTGTCTGCGAATAGAAATCCTTATCTGCCTGCTTGTATTTCTGAATGATGGTCTGCCGCTGTTCTTGCAAAGGCTCATAAAGGCTGCGGAAGGTAGAGGTTGCATGGCCGTCTATGTAAATCTCCGTGTCGGTCATAAGCTGCTCAAATTTATCGTTGGCAGCAATCTCACACAGGAGTCGGTTGTTAATACGGTCGCTTTTCAACAGCGCCACCATTTCATCCGTCAAATGCAAATCCATCAAAGGCGTGTTGGCCTGCTCCCTATTCTCCGTCCGGCACAGCAGATAATCAACGGACACCTCATAGAAATTTGTCAGCGTGATAAGGTTTCCGTGGTTGATTTCCTTATAGTCGTTAGCTTCATAGCTGGCGAGGGCTGACTTTGAAATGCCGGTTAGCTTTGATAATTCTTCCAGATTTAAGCCCTTGTCCTTGCGTAACTCCCAAAGGCGCTCCTGTATGGTAGTCGCTCTTAGCATATGGCATTCACTCCTTCCCGGCGGCTGTTTTCCTGCCGCTAACTGGATTATACCATACTTTCCGCAATCGTGGAAATTTCCGTTTTTCGCCCCGAAATCCGACTTTGTGGACATACGGCACAGGGAACAAAAATGAGCTATGATACAGGTAGTTCATCGATGGATTATTCCAATCGAATGACCGGGCTGTATGGGATATGCTCCCCGGCGATGTAGCGCAGTGACTTGCGGCAGGGAAATGGAGGAATCATGACCACAACGAGCGTACCAAAGGGAGCGAAACGCCGTTGTGAGAGCCAGGGGCAGGAACGACATCAGGGAGAATCGGCGAAAATGAACACCGAATTGATACCGAGACACAACAATATGATAGGGCATAGTCTACCCTATCCGTAATACTACGGGGGATTTCCGAGCGCTTCTATGGCCGCTTTTTCCTTGAAAATTGCCCCGAAACACGACACTAAAATCTGCTATCCGTCTATTGCGGCTGTTATGGCTGAAATGGGCGGTTTTTTGTTTAAGGAGGCACTATGCCGAGAATGCCGAAAAAGAGGAAGCTGGAACTGTCCTTCTTCCTCAATGAACGGGGGCGGGTAACGTACAACGACCTTTGCCGGAAATGCCAGCGTACTTGCAAGCAGAGTTTCCGGGCGGTCATTGTGGACTGCCCCCATTATCTTTCCAAACGCTCAAAACGAAAAGCAAAGGAGGACACCGCTTGAATGGATGTTGAATTTATGACCGCAGACACCACCCTGCCACCCTGTGTGCCGCTGCCGAGAGCCATGCTGCGGCTCCCTATCAGCAGCACCGCCAAAGTCATGTACGCCCGGATGTTGGATATTATTTTCGTATCCGGCATAGAGGACGCCAACGGGATTTTATTTATCCATTTCCCCATCGTGGAACTGGCGGCGGCACTTGCCCGCAGCACCATGACCGTGAAGCGTTCCCTGAATGAATTGGAGGACGCCGGACTGATACTGCGAGTGCGTCAGGGCTTCGGGGAACCCAACAAGATATATGTACTCATTCCCAAGAAAGAGGACAGCCGCTTATGAAGGAAAATTTGGAAACGCTCAATCAGGAGATAGAGAAAACAGAAAAGAAGCTGCGCTGGGCACAGCAGGAGGAAAAACGCCTGACCCATCAGGCCAAGGCTCTGACACGGAAGGAGCGGACACACCGGCTTTGTACCAGAGCCGCCATGCTGGAAAGCTACCTTCCCCACTCGGAAGCCATCACGGATGAACAGGTCAGCTTGTTCTTGAAGTTGCTGTTGCACAAAGACAGCACCCGGCAGCTTATGGAAAAATTGTTCGGCGATAACAGCGATTTTCAGGGAGAGAACGCAGGCTGGAAACGGCCATGATTGCTTCCAGAGCCGCAGTCCGCGGCTACCCCTCTGAAAGAGGGAGCAACTATACACCGGTCGAGCCGGTGCGTTGCGCCCTGCCGGGGGCTTCCTGCGGAAAGCGGATGATTGCCAGCACACTTGCGGCTGATTCCAATCATCACAGGGGACGCTACGCTTCCCCTGCGCTGGCTGCCGCCAGCTACCCCATGTAGATGAATCACGTCTGCGGCGGACATCGCTACTCAGAAATTATAGTTTAGCTATTCAAAATAAACAACAGAAATGGTATAATATCAATAATAACGAATCGAGATACGTTCAGGAAGGAGTGATATTAATGCTTAGTATGTTCAAAAAAGCTTTTTGGGTTCCATATGACGAGAGTGATACCTATCCTACTGTGGCAAAAGCGCACCAAGCAATTTCCAAGTATTGTGAAGAAAACGGTTATTCGTACTCTTTTAATGGTGATGACGAAGTTGCAATAAACGGCAAGCTCTATGAAATATATAGGGGCTATGAAAGCGGAAGCCGTGGCAATTACGGAATTAAGTGCAGAGAAAAGTAAATCCCTAAAATTCTGTTGATAATTAATCCGATATGTCAATCTGCATGACTTTGGAATATCCCGATTTGAATTCGTGAATTGAATACCGGCCGCCGGTGGGCGGCCGGTATTTAGTTTTGAACGTTCGGGTCAGGCTGGCCCGATGATGAAGATGGTCTAACAACTTAGGATTTGCAAAGCCCTACTCAAGATAATAGTTCAAATTCAAATTATAGAATAGGTATACACAATTCACAATAATGCCTGTCTACAAGAGTTTTTCTATAACGCTCCATTACAGGCCTACTTTTATCTAACAAATATCCTAATTTCTCCAATTCAGAAAAACACATTTTCCATGCGGTTTTGACTGCATTTGTTGTGTGGGGAATTAGAAAAGTTAAATAATTACCGCCCTCCAATTCTCTTCTCTGCACTTGATTTAGTTCAAAGGTGTGATTTTGGGGTTGATTGATACAAACATCATAACGGCACTGGCAAGGCTTTACTATTTCAGGGTTATCCATAGGTATTGCATAAATTACTGTATCCTCATCATATAAATTGTTCTCTTTCATCCATTTCTTAAAAGTATCCATCAGTTTGTAATTTTCAACGCCATACTCACCAGTTCTTCTCATATAAATAACCTTAGAGGATGGTATTCTTTCTTGCATAGTGCTAATATAGAATTTCAAAATTGTTTTCTCCAATCTTATAAAGTACATCGATGTCCAAAAAAATCGTAACCCCAATTAAAATGATTTTCAAGGAGTTTTTTAAATGGGTATTTGTCGCTGACTCTATTATACTATGACCGTCCACTATGGGGGAGATGAATTGTAAACTTGCTGGACGGGAACAGTTTGCAGCCGCAAGGGTTTCCGGGAGGCAAGTCCACAAAGGGGTAGCTGGCATCAGCCAACACAGGGGTAGTGTAGCTCCCTTCCTTCTCCCGGCATCCGGACAAAGAAAAAGCAGGAAACCGTTTTTGATTTCCTGCCAAGGTGGCGCCGCTGGTGGGCGGCTGGTATTCATTTTAAACGTTCGGGTCAGGGTGGCCCGATGATGGATAGCTCGATAAATTTTAATTTTTCATTTATACTGGCTTAATCAAACCGTTTTCCCAAAAAGCATCAAAGGTGTTTACTGCACCACCGTGTTCAACGATTTTTCCGTTCACAACTTTGTCAATATCTACACCAGTCATTTCTAGAACCTTATTCGTCGGCGTTATTCCAATGAACTCGCCTTTGTGCGTTCCTCTCATAATAAATTCCGAAATAATGGTCTCGCCGTCCTCAAATTGGCGGATAATATCCATCGTGTAGTCAGGATATGTTTTTTTGACAGCCACAAGGTGTTGCCTCATTCCGTCTATGCCGATAAAAATCTCGTTTTCACCGACCTTTTGCACGCAATCCTTTGAAATATATTGCGGAAGCTCATCAAGCAAGTTTTCCGAAACAACCACCTCATAAAAGTATTTTATAATCTCTTTATTGTTCATGGTGCACCTCTAAATAAATTCCGATTTATCATTAATTTTATTATACCTCATTCAGCCAGAAAAATATAGCTGGCTTCTGTAAAACTTGTTGGCCGAAAACAGCTTGCAACGCAAGGTGTTTCCGGGCGGCAAGTCCACAAAGGGGTAGCTGGCCGCAGCCAGCGCAGGGGAAGCGTAGCGTCCCCTGTGATGATTGGAAGCAGTCGCAATGGTGCTGGCAATCATCCGCTTTCCGCAGGAAGCCCCCGGCAGGGCGCAACGCACCGGCTTGACC
>ERZ773217.443-NODE-443-length-39372-cov-7.327670_pt1 | contig 39372 bp, 33 predicted proteins | sample MGYA00580995_ERZ773217 | MGnify/ENA primary metagenome ERZ773217 (study PRJEB29015, sample SAMEA2737772) | human gut metagenome | biome: human gut; feature: human-associated habitat; material: faeces | place: China | collected 2012 ...
CTGGGCTTCTAAAAACATGGTGGTTTTCAGTGTCTACTTCTCCTTGACAGATGCACTAAGCGGGTGGTCTTGACTCATCTGCTGCCTTTTTCTTTGGTATCAATGCTTCTGGGCGTTCTGCCTTTTTGCTCGTCAGTGAGCTTGGCTAATTTTTCTCTGACGCTCGGCTTTTGGTTACCCGGTACAGATGGCGCACTCTGGGTTTGCGTAAGCAACTGCTGTTCAAGACCACGATATATCTTGAACACATCTGGAAAAATCACTTTTGCTCCACGCTTTGCCATAGCTAAGACATCTCGTGCATTTTTAATCACATCAGCAGCCACACGGTTGTCAATCCGGATCGGGCAATCATTCTTATCTATGTATGGGGTAAGATATTTGTTGGTTGCCGGACACATATTCTGGATTAAAAAGCTGTATTTCTTCCGAGTACCGTTCCGAAACGAATGGTATTGCAGCGTCCATATTTTTTGATTTTGTCCTGTTCAACCCGCTTGAACTTTTCGTATTGGGATGAAATGGGAACAATCCAGTAAATATCCGGGATTTTGGAATCGGGAAAAGTAAAAAAGCAAGGACGTTTGTACGGAGAACCGTCTATCATATCCTTGTTTTTCATCAGCTTATCATCGGGAAAATCCAGATAATACTGATCTGACAAAAAATAAAATTGAGCTTCGAGCATAGAGATACCTCCCGGACAAAAGTAAAGCCCTGCCTTTCGACAGGGCTCTACAAACATTTTAATCCCGAACATTTATAAGCCGCATATCGGGGAGCGACACTATTTGTAGTCCTGACCACTTATAAGCCGCATATCAGGAAGCGAACACTATTTTATGGGTATCCCTACCCTGTACTATTATTATACGCAGTCGCTTCAATTATGTCAATAGTTCTCTGTTCTTTGACGATGCTATGGCATTTGAGGAAGCCGCGAAAAAGCAGCGTTTTCAAGAAGCTGAAAGAGAAGCCAAGAAACGCAAACGTGAAATTGCCCAAGCAGAAAAACGCATTGCCGAACTTGACCGCATTTTCAAGCGCATTTATGAGGATGAAATCAGCGGCGCGATCAGCCATGAACGGTTCTTAAAACTCTCTGCCGACTATGAAGCGGAACAAAGAGAACTGACAGAGCAAGTGAAGATATGGCGGGAAGCGGTAGAAACCTTTGAACAGGATCAAGCCGACTTTGACAGCTTTGCAGCCATTGTACGGAAGTATGTGGGCATTCGTGAACTGATGCCCACCATTGTCAATGAGTTTGTAAAGAAAATCATCGTCCATGCGCCGGACAAGTCCAGCGGCCATCGCAGGCAGAAAATTGAACTTGTGTGGAACTTCATCGGAGAAGCCGATCTACCGGGCGACGATCAGACCGTGGAACGACAAAAAAGCAGGACGGCATGACCTTTCAGCCATGCCGCCCTGCGACAATCAAATTACTTCCTTATGAGAGCGTGCCTTTCCCTCTGGCTTTCTTTCTTTGCCATCCCATACAAGGCTCCAAAGCCGGCTGCTGCTGCCAGCAGGCTGTACACAAGCTCAATCCCCCCTGGAACTTTCGGAAACAGCTCCGGCAGCGAGCCGAACATAAATCCAAGAATGATCAAATAAGTAGGCTGGGGGGCGTGCCTTATAAGCCTCTCCAGAACCTTTGTTGTAAGTAATATTCCTCCCACTGCTCCAAATCCCAGAGGAATCAGAGGAAGGATATGAAGAGCGCTTAAATTTCCGATTATGCTTTCGTAAATCCCAAGCATATAAAGCATCTGAGACACACTGATACCCGGAAGCACTAACCCCACAGCAATGATCAGTCCGCCTGCCAGCTGTATCAGAAGCTGCCCCGGACCAAAGCCGGCTCCCGGCTCAAAGAGTCCGGGCGGGAGAAGCTTCAAAAGCACCACAGCCATAATCCCTATGGCAGGATACATTACAGCTCCCAAATCCAGGCGGCGCACTCCCGCCTCCTTATATATCATAGGCACGCCTCCTGCCACCGCTCCCAGAAAAAAGAATCGCAAAGGCACATCCGCTCTGGTTGTAAACAGAAAACTGATAAAACGGGAAAACAGCACCATTCCTACCCCAGCCCCCAGTACAAAGGCTGTGAGAAAGGAGAAGTTCCGCCTGGGATTTCTGAAAAAGGAACTGACAGAGGTTATAAGGCGGTCATAAATTCCTAAGATCATAGCCATAGATCCGCCGCTGACGCCTGGAACCGTCATAGTTCCCCCAATCCATATTCCCTTTAAAACAGTAATAATATTCTCTCGATTCATCCATTCACTCCTTTACTTATTACCGGCACATTGTAGCATAGCCCTGCCGAAAAGTGAATTAATTTTCCGTATATATTTTATGCAGAATTCATTCCCCTTATTGACAACAGGAAAACACTTTTTTGCGAAGCAGGCAAAAGCTCTGCAAAGCAGGAGCCCGTCCTGCTTTGCAGAGCTTTTTAAACTATAACACTAAATCATATTCTATGTAAGAATCCATCCATTTTCTGATTAGTATTTCACAACAATGCCAACGCCGTTCTTGCAGGAGCCTGTGCTGCAGCTGCTTCCCTGGCAGGTATTTGTCTGGCAGTTTCCACCTTTGCAGTTCGGGTTAATACCGCACTGGGAATTGCCATCCGGTGCACATACGCCCATCTGTGCCAGAATTGAGTCCAGATTCTGACCACTCTTCTGGATGCGTACGTTTTTAGGGCAGTTAGGCTGATTATACTGACATGGATTATAGGTGTTTACATTTGCCATATTCGTACCGCAGCCTGAACCTAACATTGCGGCAAGTGCCATAGTTGATACTGATAACATAATTTGTACCTCGCTTTCTTGTTAAATGTTACAAATGTGTTTCTTTTTTGTTACAAAACCATTATAACACATTTTTTGCCATTTGTACCTGGGAGTTATTGGATTCTATACCATATTCTGGTTCATACAACAAAGTCCAATATTTGCCAGACAGACAGCCGCCCTGCCTTTGCGTTCAAAAAACGAGGTTCGCCGTTGACTTATCTTTATTTTACAAATATTTTCTCCGCATAATTCACAGATGCCATGGCATCCCGGCAATAGGCGTCGGAGCCGATGGTTCTGGCATATTCCTCTGTAAGAACGGCTCCTCCTACCATCACCTTTACTCCGGGCGCCTTGCCGTGGAGCTGGCGGATGGTTTCCTCCATACTTGGCACCGTGGTGGTCATAAGTGCGGAAAGTCCTACCAGAGACACCTTCTGCTCCACTGCTTCCTGGACGATCCGCTCCGGGGGAACATCCTTTCCCAAGTCGATAACATCATAGCTGTAATTCTCCAGCAGCACCTTTACGATATTTTTTCCGATATCATGAATATCCCCCTTAACAGTAGCTAGAATCACCTTCCCCTTTTTTTCCCGAACCTGTCCGCTGCTATCCATCCGGGACTTTATGACTTCAAAGGCAGCTTTGGCCGCCTCGGCGCTCATAAGAAGCTGCGGCAGGAATATGGTTCCTTTTTCAAAGCCCTTTCCCACATAATCCAGCGCAGGAATCATATCCCCGTTGATAATATCCAGCGGATCCTTTTCCTTTAAAAGAGCTGTCACCGACTCCTGAGCTCCTTCTCGCAGTCCCCTGGCGATGGAAATACCCAAAGCTCCCGCCGGCATGCTGCTGTCTCCTTTTGCAGCCCAGCCTGACCCGCCGCTTACTTCGGCTCCCTTTGAGCTGCCGCTTCCCCCTCTGCCGAGGGTCTGGCCCAGTCCGCTCACCTGGCCGCCGTAGACACTGATATATTCACTGCACTGAGGGTCCAAATCCATCAATGCCTTAAAGCTATAGTAGGCCCGCATCAACGCCTCAGAATTAGGATTAATAATAGCCGCATTCAGCCCGGACTCCATCGCCATTGTAAAAAAAGCGGCATTGATAATTTCCCTCTGAGGCAGTCCAAAGGAAATATTGGAAACCCCCAGCACCGATTTGCCCCCCAGCTCATCCCGGATACGCCGCAGGGTTTCCAGGGTGGTAAGGGCTCCCTTGCTGTCAGAGCTTACAGTCATACACAAACCGTCCAAAATGATATTCTCAGGCCCGATTCCGTAAGAGGACGCAGTCTCTATAATTTTACGCCCTACCTTGATTCTCCCCTCAGCCGTTTCAGGAATTCCATCCTCGTCCAGACATAAGCCCACTACCACGCCGCCGTATTTGGCTACCAGCGGAAACACCTGCTCCATTACCTCTTTCTTTCCATTGACCGAATTAATCAAAGGCTTTCCATTGTAAATACGCATTGCCCGCTCCATAGCAGCCATATCGGAGGTATCGATTTGAAGAGGCAGGTCGATAACGCTCTGAAGCTCCTGAACCACCTCCTCCATCATAGACGGCTCATCAATCTCAGGCAGTCCTACGTTCACATCCAGAACATCCGCTCCGTTGTCCTGCTGGCTTACGCCCTCCCTGAGTATATATTCCAGATTATGCTCACGCAAAGCCTGCTTAAACTTTGACTTGCCCGTAGGATTAATCCGCTCTCCGATAATCACAGGCCTGGATCCAATAACTACAGCCTGGGCATAGGAGGAAATTACAGTCCGCTTCTTAGGCTTTGGCCATTCAACCGGAATGTTTTTGCACCGCTTTACCGTCTCTCTGATATGGGCCGGCGTGGTTCCGCAGCAGCCTCCCACAATCACAGCTCCCATTAAGACCAGCTCCTCCATCACCCGGGCAAATTCTTTCTCATCAATATCATATAACGTCCTTCCGTTCTCACTTCTGGGCAGACCAGCGTTGGGATTGACCAGCACAGGGACAGAGGCTGCCTCCAGAATATCCTTTAAAATCCCTTTCATCTGAACCGGGCCCAGGCCGCAGTTAATGCCAAGTCCATCTACCCCCAGTCCCTCCAGCAAAGCGACGGTAGACTCCACGCTGCCCCCTGTAAGAAGCTTTCCCCTTTCATCATAAATGACCGTGGCAAACACCGGAAGCTGCTCCCCCGTCTCAGGAACCACTCCCCCTTCCTTCGCTCCCAGCACTGCTGCTTTCAGCTCATAGCTGTCACTCATGGTCTCTATCAGAATCAGATCAGCCCCCGCCTTCACACCGATTGTCACTACTTCCCTGTAAAGGCTCACTGCTTCCTCAAAGGGCAGATCTCCCAAGGGCTTCAAGAGCTTTCCGGTGGGGCCCAGATCCAGAGCTATCCATCCGTGTCCCGCTTCCCTGATGGCATCCCTGGCATTCTCTACCGCCGCTGTCACAATGTCTTCCAGATTCTCCTTGTATTTTAAGCGGTTAGCGCCAAAGGTATTGGTGGTAATCAGGTCTGCTCCCGCGTCCAAATACTCCTTATGAATCTCTTTCAAAACCTTCCGGTGGCTCAGATTCCAATGCTCCGGCAGCTCTCCGGCCACAAGCCCTCTTTCCTGAAGCATGCTTCCCATGCCTCCGTCGCAAAATATCCGGCGCTCCTTCATTGCATCTAATATACTATTCATCGTCAAATCCTCACTATAAGCACCTGGCGTCTGTCTCTTATACGCTTGTGCGGTACTTGTACGGTCTCTTCTAATGCCTGTTTTAGCTGCTTCTTCCGGCAGTTTCCTTCTAACTGTTTAATATATCCCTGACCAGAGCGTCCACATGCTCCTCTCTGGTAATCCAGCTGGTGCACAGGCGGATTGCCGTATGGCCTTCATCCACCCTTCCCTGATGGGTATAGCTGTACTTACCCTTCCACTGCTTTAGCACGCTGTCCGGCATAATGGGGAATACCTGATTGGTGGTATTGTACACCAAAAGAGGATAGCCCTTCTTCTCACAGGCGGCTCTGATCCTCCCTGCCAGCCTGTCCCCATGGGCTCCCAGTTCAAAGTACAGCCCATCCCTTAAAAGCTCTATGAACTGCAGGCCCAAAAGCCTTCCCTTGGCAAGCATGCCTCCTCTCTGCTTTATGTGGTAGCGGAAGTCCGTCATCAGCTCCTTATTGGTAATCACAACCGCCTCCCCGAATAAAGCTCCAACCTTGGTTCCTCCGATATAAAACACATCACAGCTGGAGGACAAAACGGGCAGATCCACATCATTTCCCTCTGCTGCCAGCCCATAGCCAAGACGCGCTCCATCTACAAAAAGATACAGCTTATGCTTCCTGCAGACGGCCTGCAAAGCCTCCAGCTCCCCTCTTGTGTATATAGTTCCCAGCTCTGTGGGATTGGAAATATACACCAGCTTCGGCTGTACTGTGTGTTCAAAGCTCTCATCCTTTGCATGGGCTGTATACAGCTCCTCCACCTGCTCTGCCCTCACCTTTCCATCCTCAGAGGGAAGGGCCAAAATCTTATGACCGGTAGCCTCGATAGCCCCTGTTTCATGGACATTAATATGTCCCGACACAGCGGCCACAACTCCCTGATGAGGACGCAGGGCCGCCGCAATCACCGTCTGGTTAGCCTGAGTGCCTCCTACCAGGAAATGGACAGCCGCATCCTCCTTTTTGCAAAGCTTCCTTATAATATCTCCCGCCTCCTGACAGTAAATATCCTCCCCATATCCCGGCGTCTGCTCCAGATTGGTTTCTGCCAGCTTCCTCAAAATACGCTCATGAGCTCCTTCACTGTAATCACAATTAAAACGTATCATATTTATATCCATTCCTTTCGCTACGCTCAGATATAGAACGTATGAAAAAGCGGTTCGCACCGAGCATTTTGTGTTATGTATTGAAATTCCTGTCCAGTCCAGGCCGAACATCCATTGCATTCAGGCATTACGAGGATTGATCGCTGCCTTATTTATGATCTCCACTCTGCCTGCGGTAAGCACAGTCCTTCTTGCCACACGCCTCGCAGCCCTTTACATCGCACCGGTAAGCCTTACCGCTGATTCCCATCACAGCCGTAACCGACTTGGAGGGCATCATAAGCAGGCTGTCCGTCAGCTTAATCCCAATTCGCTTCCCTGCCTCCAGAGCCCCCAGCAGAGCCGTCTGACACTCCAGAGGAAAATCTCCGTACCCTGGACTGAACCTGGGCCGCAAATACCTTCCCTCCGCCTCATATCTCTGCCTCAAATTCCTGCACGTCTCATCACAATACTCCTCAATCATAGCAGCCGCAGCAGCTTGCATAACCACCGCCTTACTCATCTGAAGCCGGTTGTATTTTTGTATCAACTGATCCGCCCCCGTTCCCAGGGTGGCCGCAAACACAAGAATTGACTCACAGTCCTTTAAATTCCTTGCAAGATTTTTGCTGTGGGTCTGAAAACAGCAGCCGTCTATGACGTCCCTCTCCCCAAGTGCCAGCGGAAATTCCTGAACCAGATGCTTGGGGGCAGCCCCGCAAAACAGCTCTTCAATGCACTGCTCCACCAGCCCCATAACCGTCTCATCCGCCTCGTGGCCTCTATACCCCAGATAACGAAGCACCTCTCTCCTGTTAATGCTGTCCGCTTCCATCCATACCTCCTAACGCCGCTTTTCATCAGAGTATCTCTGACAGATTTTCTTTAATCTTCATAGCCACATCCGGCTTATTCATAGAATATACATGGATTCCCTTTACTCCGTTGGCAATAAGATCAATGATCTGATCTGTAGCATAGGCGATTCCCGCCTGCTTCATGGCATTTGGATTATCTCCAAATTTATCTACAATGGACATAAATCTGGATGGCAGGTATGTACCTGACATCTTTGTAATTCTTTTAATCTGCCTTGCGTTTGTTACAGGCATGATGCCGGCAATCACCGGCACCGTAATTCCCTTTTCCCGGATACGGTACAGATAGCTGTACAGAATACTGTTATCAAAGAACATTTGAGTCGTGACAAAATCACAGCCCGCCTCTACCTTCTGCTTCAAATAATCCATATCCGCCGCCTTATTGGCAGACTCTACATGCCCCTCCGGATAACAGGCCGCCCCGATACAGAAATCCCCGGAACGTTTGATTTCCCGTATCAGCTCCGAAGCATAGTGATACGCCTTGGGCATCCCCTTATCCTCCGGTATATCTCCTCTCAAGGCCAGAATATTTTCAATGTTCTCTTTTTTCAGCTCCGCCAATACCTGAGCTACCTTTTCTCTTGTAGAGGATACACAGGTCAGATGAGCCAGAGGCGTCACTCCGTACTTCCTCTGCAAATCGGATGCGATTCCCACCGTATAGTCGCTGGTTCCTCCTCCCGCTCCATAGGTAACGCTCATGAACGAAGGCTTCAGCCCGGCAATTTCCTTCGCTGCCTTCTCCACGGTTTCATAAGCGTCCTCCGTTTTGGGAGGAAACACCTCAAAGGACAGAGTAGGCTTATCCTCTGCCAATATATCACGTATTTTCAATTCCAAGCTCCTCCTTTTTTCGTCTGGCTCCTTCCATCCGGCCCTTTACCCTTTTTTAAATGCCCCGGCGCACCTATTGTATCAGGATTGCCGGAGCATATGTCTCGAAGGGTGGCTCTTACATTTCCACCGTCACCTTGTTCAGATGCCATATATCCTTTACATACTCCTCAATGGTTCTGTCGGAAGTAAACTTACCGCTGTTAGCCACATTCAGGATGGCAGCCTTAGCCCACCACGCTTCATCTCTGTAGGCTTCGTCGATCCGCTGGTGGGCTTTTGCATAGGAACGAAAATCCTTTAATATAAAATAGGTATCCGCTCTATCACTGCTTTTAGTATTCAGCAGGGAATCATAGATATCCCTGAACAGCTCCGGATTATCCGGCCCATAGTAGCCGTTAATCAGCTGCATCAGCACCCGGCGTATTTCCTGGTCATTATTAAAAATATCCATTGGGACGTAGCCGCCGTTCTTTTCGTAGTTAATAACCTCCTCGGAGGACATGCCAAAGATAAAGGCATTGTCTGCTCCTACCTCCTCCACAATCTCTACATTAGCTCCATCCATGGTTCCTAACGTCAGAGCTCCGTTGAGCATAAACTTCATGTTGCTTGTTCCAGAAGCCTCCTTGCTGGCCGTGGAAATCTGCTCGCTTACGTCGGCAGCTGCAAATATCAGCTCCGCGTTGGATACCCGGTAATCCTCTATAAATACTACCTTAAGCTTTCCCTTAATCGATCGGTCATTGTTTATCACATCCGCTACGGAGTTAATCAGCTTTATAGTCAGCTTCGCCCTCTTATAGCCAGCTGCCGCCTTGGCTCCGAAAATAAAGGTTCTGGGAACCATATCCATATCCGGGTTATCCTTCAGCTGATTATACAAGTACATTACATGTAAAATATTCATCAGCTGGCGCTTATACTCATGAAGCCTCTTAACCTGCACATCGAAAATAGACCTGGGATCTACTTCAATGCCATTGTGCTCCATAATATAATTAGCCAGACGAATCTTGTTCTGATACTTGATATTCAAAAACTCCTGCTGGCATTTCCGATCCTCCGCATAGATCTCCAGCTTCTTGATATGAGGCAGATTCGTAATCCACTCATTTCCTATCTTGGAAGTTATCCAATCAGCCAGCAGCGGGTTGCCATGAAGAAGGAACCTTCTCTGGGTAATGCCGTTGGTCTTATTGTTGAACTTCTCTGGCATCATCTCATAAAAATCCTTCAGCTCCTGATGTTTCAGAATCTCTGTGTGAAGCCTTGCAACACCGTTGACGGAAAAGCTGGCAGCAATGGCCATATAAGCCATTTTTACCTGTCCATCATAGATAATAGACATCTTCCGCAGCTTTTCCTGATTACCAGGATACACAGCCTGTATCTGGTTCTGGAACCTGCGGTTAATCTCCTCCACGATTTGATAAATACGGGGCAGAAGCCGTGAAAATAGTTCAATGGGCCATTTCTCCAGCGCCTCAGACATAATGGTATGATTCGTGTAAGCGCAGGTTTTGGCAGTTACTTCCCATGCCTCGTCCCAACTAAGGCCCTCCTCGTCCAAAAGAATACGCATTAATTCCGGAATTGCCACGGTGGGATGCGTATCATTTAGCTGGAATACTACCTTCTCATAAAATCTGCGGATATCCTCATGCTTTTCCTTGTACTTGGCAACGGCTCTCTGTACGCTGGCAGAGATAAAGAAATACTGCTGCTTTAAGCGCAGCTCCTTGCCTGCGTAATGATTATCATTTGGATATAGCACCTCTACAATGGTTTTGGCAAGGTTTTCCTGCTCCACAGCCTTCTGGTAATCTCCCCGGTCAAAGGAATCCAGATTAAAGGTATTGATAGGCTGCGCGTCCCAGATACGCAGGGTATTCACCACATTATTGCCGTATCCAATCACCGGAAGATCATAGGGAACTGCCCGCACGGACTGATAGCCCTCCTGAATAAAGTGGTTTACTCCATTCTGATTTTCAATGCGCACATATCCGCCGAATTTGACCTCCTGGGCATACTCGGATCTGCGGATTTCAAAGGGATTGCCGTCCTTTAACCACTCATCCGGAACCTCCACCTGATAGCCATTCTCTATCTTCTGCTTGAACATACCGTAACGGTAACGGATGCCGCAGCCATATGCAGGATAGCCCAAAGTTGCCAGAGAATCCAGAAAGCAGGCCGCCAGACGGCCCAGGCCGCCGTTTCCAAGAGCTGCGTCAGGCTCCTGATCCTCAATCACATTCAAATCAAACCCCAGCTCTTTCAGAACCTCCCTAATCTCATCCCGCGCACAGATATTAATGATATTATTACCAAGGGCGCGTCCCATAAGAAACTCCATGGACAAATAGTATACCGTTTTGACATCTTGCTTCTCATATTCCTTGTGGGTGGCAATCCACTCATCAATGATCACATCCTTTACCGCATAAGCAACTGCCTGAAACACCTGCTGAGGCGAAGCCTCATCAATGGTTCTGCGGAACATGTTCTTTACATTGTATATGACGCTGTATTTAAAGGTTTCCCTGTCAAATCCCATATGATTATTCATCGGTCATCCTCCTCCTGCTTTCTATTGATACGCATTTATTTCTCCGACGGTTCATTTATTTCATCGTCCTTTCAACCCCCAGCGTCACACTCTCGCCATTGATGTTCCAATCCCTGACAAAGCCCTTCATCTGTCCCAGACAAATACGGTCCGCCATAACCTCGGCTTTAACGGCATCTGCATGAACCTTTAAAAGCTCCGCAAGCCGGTCATTTCCATCCTGGTAGACCGTGATATGATCCATCACCTCAAACCCGGCTTCCTTGCGCATCGTCTGAATTTTGCTGATTAATTCCCGGACAAACCCTTCCTCAATCAGCTCCTGAGTCAGATTTGTATCCAGCACGACAGTCATATAATTATCTTCCTCTGTAACATAACCATCCTTTTGAGCCACATCAATCAGCAGATCCTCCTTTGTCAGAACAACCTCCCGTCCCTCCAGCTCAAAGGTCAGTCTGCCCTTCTCATTCAGAGCGTCCATAGCTTCGCTTCCGTTCAGCTCTGATAGCCTCTGGCGGATGTGGTTGATAAGCTTCCCATACCTGGGTCCCAGGGTCTTTAACTGCGGCCTAAAGGTATAGGAGGTAAATGCCCTCACATCCTCTGTAAACTCCACCTTCTTTACATTGAGCTCTTCCTCAATAATCCTTACATAAAAATCAGAAAGGGAATGATCTGCCTTCACATACATAGAAGCAATAGGCTGGCGATTTTTAATACCGGCGGTATTTCTGGCGGCCCGTCCCATAACGACAGCCTTCAGCACCTCGTCCATATCCGACTCCAGTCTGGCGTTCATCCACTCCTCCTGAACCTCGGGGAAATCGCAGAGATGGACGCTCTCTGGAGCAGACGGATCAATGGTTCTTACCAGGTTCTGATAAATCTGCTCTGTCATGAAGGGAATCATAGGGGCGGCTGTCTTGGCTGTGGTCACCAGAGCAGTATAAAGGGTCATATAGGCATTGATCTTATCCTGCTCCATTCCCTTTGCCCAAAAACGCTCACGGCTTCTGCGGACATACCAGTTGCTCATATCATCCACAAATTCCTGGAGAGCCCTTGCAGCCTCTGGAATCTGGTAATTCATCAGGCTGCTGTCTACAGTCTTCACCATGGAATTCATCTTGGAAAGCAGCCATTGATCCATTACAGGCAGCTTATCGTACTCCAGGCTGTACTTCGTAGCGTCAAACTGATCAATATTTGCATAGAGTACCCAGAAAGCATAGGTATTCCACAGCGTACCCATAAATTTGCGCTGTCCCTCCGTCACCGCCTTATCCTGATAACGCTTTGGAAGCCAGGGAGCGCTGCAGGTATAGAAAAACCAACGGACAGCGTCTGCGCCGTGGGCGGCCAGGGTATCAAAGGGATCCACGGAATTTCCCTTGGACTTGCTCATCTTCTGTCCGTTTTCATCCAGAACCAGGCCCAACACTACTACATTTTCATAAGGCGCCTTGTTAAAGAGAAGGGTGGACTCAGCCAGAAGGGAATAGAACCAGCCGCGGGTCTGATCCACAGCCTCAGAGATAAACTGGGCCGGGAACTGGGACTCGAAAAGCTCCTTATTCTCAAATGGGTAATGGTACTGCGCAAAGGGCATGGCGCCGGAATCGAACCAGCAGTCAATCACTTCAGGCACACGCTTCATGGCCTTGCCGCACTTCGGGCATTTGATATGAACCGCGTCGATAAATGGCCGGTGAAGCTCAATGTCCTCCGGGCAGTCATCAGACAGGCTCTTTAATTCCCCGATGCTTCCGATTGAGTGCTGATGGCCACATTCACACTCCCAAATATTTAAGGGAGTCCCCCAGTAACGGTTTCTGGAAATGCCCCAATCCTGAATATTCTCCAGCCAGTCACCGAAACGGCCCTTTCCGATGGAGTCAGGAACCCAGTTAATGGTATTGTTGTTGCGGATCAGGTCGTCCTTTACAGCGGTCATTCGGATAAACCAGGACTCTCTCGCATAGTAGATCAGAGGCGTGCCGCATCTCCAGCAATGGGGATAGCTGTGCTCAAAATTGGGAGCCGCAAGGAGAAGGCCTCTTTCTTTTAAGTCCTTCAATACCATGGTATCCGCTTCCTTGACGAAGGTTCCTGCAAAGGGCGTTTCCTCCGTCATATTGCCCTGGGCGTCAACCAGCTGAACAAAGGGCAGATTATACTGGCGGCCTACATTAGCGTCATCCTCACCAAAGGCAGGAGCAATATGGACAATACCTGTACCATCTGTCAGCGTAACGTAATCCGCGCAGACTACATAAAAGGCTTTCTTATGCTGCTTCTCACAAAGAGGAACGGAGCAATCATAAAGAGGCTCATACTCCTTAAACTCCAGCTCCCTGCCCTTGTAGCGCTTTAGAATCTCAAAACTCTCCCCCAGAACCGTCTCTGCCAGAGCCTGGGCGATATAATAGGTATACCCCTCTCCTGTCTTAACCTTTACATAGTCCTCCTTCGGGTTTACACAGAGTGCCAGATTGCTTGGAAGTGTCCAGGGCGTAGTTGTCCATGCCAGAATATAGGCGTCCTCATCCTTTACCTTAAACCGGGCAATGGCGGAACGTTCCTTTACCTCCTTATAGCCCTGAGCCACCTCATGGGAGGACAGGGGAGTGCCGCAGCGGGGGCAGTAGGGAACTACCTTAAAGCCCTTGTACAAAAGTCCCTTTTCCCAAATCTGCTTCAGCGCCCACCATTCAGACTCGATGAAATTATTCTCGTAGGTTACATATGGTTCCTCCATATCTGCCCAAAAGCCAACCGTATTAGAGAAATCCTCCCACATCCCCTTATACTTCCAGACGCTTTTCTTACATTCTCCAATAAAGGGTTCCAGGCCATACTCTTCTATCTGCTCCTTACCGTCCAGCCCCAGCTTCTTCTCCACCTCCAGCTCCACAGGGAGTCCGTGGGTATCCCAGCCGGCCTTACGGGGAACCATATAGCCCTTCATGGCGCGGTATCTGGGAATCATGTCCTTGATCACCCGTGTTTCCACGTGGCCGATATGGGGCTTCCCATTAGCGGTAGGAGGTCCGTCATAGAACACGTAGGGCTTACAGCCCTCCCGCATCCTGATGCTTTTCTCAAAAATATGCTCATTTTCCCAAAACTTCTCTACTTCCTTTTCCCTTTCCACAAACTTAAGATCTGTGGAGACTTTTTCATACATTCTGTGATTCCTCCGTTCTTGTTATAATTATTATTTATGGTAGTTCCTGTTAAAACAAAAAGGCTTCCGTCCTCTAACAGGACGAAAGCCATAGATTACCTTCGTTTAACCACCTATTACTCCATACCATCATATGAGCTCCCTTAACGCTGGAATTACGTCCCGGCTTACCCTGGGCCACTGCCTAAGCTTTCAGCCGGACAGCTCCGGAGTGATTTTCAGTGCTGCGCTACTGGCGCCGGTTTTCCACCCTCCCCAGCTCTCTGAAGCGTTCCCGCAGTCCTACTGTCTCCATCAAAGCTTTTTCTATTTAACCTCTTTATTATAATAATGCTGCTGGAAATTGTCAACCTTATCGTGAGGATTTTGTATCTCTTTTCCGCATTTCTCTTTAAGGCTCTATCATTAAACAGTCAGTCAGGTTTGTTATTTTTTTAACATTTCTTTTATCTTTTATAAGATTTGTGCTATACTACTAACTAAAATTGTGCGCAGCCGTAAAACCGCAGCTGTTCCCATTATTTCCGGCGGACAGCTCCCGGCAACGCGCCAGGGAGGAGCTATATGGAACAGAGAAATCTTACGCTATTGACTGACCTGTATGAGCTGACTATGATGCAGGGATATTTTAAGGAAAAGGACGCCAACGAAACAGTTATCTTTGATATGTTCTACCGTACCAATCCCCACGGCAACGGCTTTGCCATCTGCGCAGGCCTGGAGCAAGTCATCGAATACATTAACGATCTGCATTTCAGCCAAGAGGATATTGAATACCTCAAAGCACTTGGGATTTTTGAGGAAGACTTTTTGGAATATCTCCGGGGTTTTCAATTCACGGGCGATATCTATGCCATCCCTGAGGGAACCGTCATTTTCCCCAGAGAACCCATTGTGAAGGTTATCGCACCCATTATGCAGGCTCAGCTAATTGAGACGGCTCTGCTAAACATCATCAACCACCAGAGTCTGATTGCCACCAAAACGGAACGAATCGTATATGCCGCCAAGGGGGACGGCGTTATGGAATTTGGACTTCGCCGGGCTCAGGGGCCGGACGCAGGAGTCTATGGAGCAAGGGCTGCCATGATTGCTGGCTGTGTCGGCACATCCAACGTCCTCTGCGGCAAGCTATTTGACGTCCCTGTAAAGGGAACCCATGCACACAGCTGGATTATGAGCTTTCCTGACGAGCTGTCAGCCTTCCGTACCTACGCAAAGCTCTATCCCACTGCCTGTATTCTGCTGGTAGATACATACGACACCTTAAATTCAGGCATACCCAATGCCATCCAGGTATTTAAAGAAATGAAGGAGGCCGGTATCCCCCTGACCTTCTATGGCATACGCCTTGACAGCGGCGATTTGGCTTATCTTTCTAAAAAGGCCAAGAAAATGCTGGATGAAGCAGGCTTTTCGGACGCAGTCATTTCCGCCTCTAATGATCTGGACGAGAATCTGATTAACTCTCTGAAAATGCAGGGAGCCGCCATTAATTCCTGGGGTGTGGGTACCAATTTGATTACAGCCAAGGATTGCCCCTCCTTCGGCGGCGTATATAAGCTGGCCGCAGTCAAGGATAAGGGAACCGGCCGGTTTGTTCCCAAAATCAAGCTGTCGGAAAACGCAGAGAAAATCACAAATCCAGGCAACAAAACCATATGGAGAATATATGACAAGGCTACAGGTAAAATTATCGCAGACCTGATCTGCCTGGTGGGCGAAGCATTCAGCCCGGCAAACTCCCTGCTCCTGTTTGATCCCATTGAGACCTGGAAAAAAACCATGCTGGCTCCAGACAGCTATACCTTAAGAGAGCTTTTGATCCCTGTATTCCTGAATGGAAAATGTGTCTATGACTCTCCTAGTGTCATGGAGATTCGGGCCTACTGCGCCAGAGAGCTGGATACTCTGTGGGATGAATCCAAGCGTCTTATCAATCCTCATACGGTTCACGTGGATCTGTCCAACGAGCTATGGCATATGAAAAACAAGCTTCTGGAATCTTATCACAGAAAATAAAGGATAGACGGAAGAGGGATTCCAGCACAAACGGACGAAAGCCCATAGTAAAACACGGCTCCAAATCTCTACAGACCACTTGAAGCCGTGTTGTTCTGTTTCAGAAAGGCTGTTAAAATAGAAATGCAATTTGTTATGGCTTTCCTATTTTACCAGCTCTTTTTTTATTTCTCCAAAGGAGGTACACAAGATGAATTGATGTGATCGTTGATGCAGACGGCGCCATAAGGCCTTATGCTCATTCTGTACGCGCTTCCTTTTCCGGTACAACGCTCAATGTATTCAATATATGCATCCACCAGATCATTTGGCAGCACAGCCATGATAACACCGGCGAAGCCGCCTCCATGAACTCTGCAGGCCCCACGTCCCTTTTCCTCTATGAACAGCTCTGTAAGAGCCAGGGCAACGGTAATTCCCTGCTCCTGATAGCTGGAATTTGTGAAGCAATTCTGCAGCCATTTCCAGGAGGAATTACCGGAAGCGGTGATATTCATTAAGAAATCCTCAAACCGGTTTTCCTTAAGAGCCAGAACCTCAGCCTCCACCCGCTTATTCTCCTGAAAGAAATGGAGCGCTCTAAGCACGGATCGATCCCCTGCAAAGGCACGGATATCCTGAATGTTCTCAATCACCTCCTCCTCCGTTACCTCAGCCAGAACCTCTTTTCCGAAATACTGGGCAACCTTTTTCATCTCATTCGGCACAGCGGAATAATCAGCGCTTAAATCCGCATGCCCCTTGCCCGTCTGGACGATAATAAGACTGTGATTTTGAGACGAGAAATCAAACTCAAGCTTCTCTACCTCTGGAACTGAGGGCTTCGCAAAGTTAATTGTTATCAGACCTCCTACCGCGCAGGCCATCTGATCCAGCAGGCCCGAAGACTTGTCCCAATAGAGATTCTCAGCATATTTCCCTATATGAGCATAGGCAACGGTACTCATACGCCCTCCATTAAAGAAGGTGTTCAGCATAGAGCAAAGCAGCATCTCAAAGGACGCAGAGGAACTGACGCCCGCCGCTGCGATAACATTGCTGGTAACATAGGCGTTAAAGCCGCCTATCTCGTAGCCGGATTCCTTAAAGCCCATAAGCAGGCCCTTTACCAAATCAATCGTGCCTGCCTTTTTAGGGCTGGGTTCCAAATAGTTTAAGTCAATGGCAAAGTCCTGATTGTAAGTCTCACTGATAATATGTACCTGACTGGAAAAATTCTTTGCCGCCACTCCCACGCAGTCCATATTTATACTGCCGGCCAGTACCTTTCCATGGTTGTGATCCGTGTGGTTGCCGCTGATTTCCGTCCGCCCAGGAGATGAAAACAGCATTACATTCTCCTGATTTCCAAAGGCCTTCTCATATCCCAAAAGAAGGCTTCTGTAACGTTCCACATTCTCAGCCACTGCCGCCTTACCATAAAACTCCTCCAATAGCCTCCTGGCTCCGTCTCCCTCCAGAAGCTTCACCGTCTCATGTACATTCATGACTTACCTCTCCTTTTTACTCTGAATTAAGGGCATGCCCTTTTTGTAATTAGTTTAACATATAAACAAGCTAAACTACAATAGAATATTCTTCAATTTGTATATATTATTATTAAAATTAAGTAGCGGTACAGTCGCTTTATTGGTATAATTTCGAAAAAAAGGTAGCGGAAAAAGAGGCAGTACAGGCCTTTCAGGTATAAAAATCCCCAAGTCCCCTGGTTTTACTGGGATTAAACCGATTTTAGGTATTAATGACGCTACCGGTACAGAAGGGAGAGAGCCATATGAACGATTGGAACGGAAAACCCTACCACTCTCTGGATTATGAGCTGAAAAGGCAATTCGGACAAAAAATATACAAGCTCTCTCTGGAAAGCGGCATGACCTGCCCGAACCGAGACGGCACTTTGGGAACAGGGGGCTGTATCTTTTGCAGCGAGGGGGGAGCCGGTGACTTTGCAGAGGGCCTAACAGCCAGAGCTTACCATGCCAGAGAGCTTCCCCTTGAGCCAGCTTCCCTGGCAAAGGAAGTATTCGCCCAAATTGAGGCAGCCAAGACCCAGGTTCAAAGAAAAATGCCCTCCGGGCCAAAGCCCCGGTATATCGCCTATTTTCAGTCCTACACAAACACCTACGGACCTATAGCTTATCTGGAGCCGCTGTTTACCGCAGCCATCCATCATCCTGACATTGCGGTCTTGTCCATCGCTACAAGACCAGACTGCCTGGGTGATTCTGTGATCAAGCTCCTCTCTGAGCTGAACCAGATTAAGCCAGTATGGGTAGAGCTGGGCCTGCAAACCATTCACGAGACAACAGCCTCCTTTATCCACCGCGGCTATGAGCTGCCTGTCTTTGAGGATGCCCTTTCCCGCTTGAACACTGCCCGTCTGACCGCTGTCATCCATGTGATCCTGGGGCTTCCAGGAGAATCCCGCCATATGATGTATTCCACAATCCGTTATCTGGCCGCAAAGCCCATACAGGGAATCAAGCTGCAGCTTCTACATGTGCTAAAGGGAACGGCTCTGGCTTCCCTTTATGAAAGAAGCCCCTTTCCCATCTTTACTTTGGAGGAATACATTGATACGGTTATAAACTGTCTGGAGCTTCTGCCAGAAGAGGTAGTAATCCACAGGCTCACTGGCGACGGGCCCAAGCCGTTGCTTATAGCGCCGGCCTGGAGCGGCAATAAAAGGCTGGTGTTAAACTCCCTCCATAAGAAATTGAAGGAAACCGGCAGCTGGCAGGGAAAAAAATGCAATTAAAAGATACAGGAATCCACTATCACCCCACCCCCCGACTCCCAGTCCAGGCTTTTACCCACATAAAAGCAGCAGGCTCCATGGCCTACTGCTCCCTGTATCCGTTCCTGTCTACAACAGCATCATAGGAGATAGATGTCATATAATCATAGAACCTCTCCTTCTCATTATCATCTGTCACTGCTCTCGTAAACCCGGCTGAGGATACTCCAGGCACCATCCCAAGCCTTACATTCTCTCCGTCCCAATCCACAGTCAGGAGAGCGGTTCTGGGTATGCTGCTTCCAAATATAAAATTACCCAGGCTATATACAATGGGCTTGCCCTTATAGTACTCCACCCCCTGCAGCACATGGGGGTGGCTTCCGATGACAATATCCGCCCCAGCGTCTATATATTGCTGTCCCAGAGTCCTCTGATACGCCTGTGGTCTTTCATCCCGCTCAATCCCCCAGTGGACGTAGACAATCACAAGGTCACATACCTCTCTTGCTGCCCGGATCTCCTTTAAAAGCACTGACGGGTCATAGGTTGTCAACATTCCAGGCCCCGAAGCTGTTGCGTTCCAGGAGCCTGTGGGAATCACTCGTGAGGCTCCCAAAAATCCAACCTTCTTCCCTTTAAGCTCCATAATCACCGGCTTTTTAGCCTCATCCAGATTCGCCCCTGCCCCTACCCGGCGGATACCTGCCTCATCCAGAGCCTGACAGGTATCCAATAACGCATCTGTTCCATAGTCCAGAGCATGGTTGTTCGCAAGCGTTACAATATTGATCCCCAATTCATGAAATAGGGAAATCTTCTCAGGAGGCAGACGGAAGGTGTACTGCTTATCCGCAGCCGCCTCTCCTCTGTTGCTGAAGGGAAACTCCTGATTCACCATAAACACATCACCGCCATCAATCACACTGCGAAGCTCATCATCCACCACGCCGTCAATCGTTCCAGCCTCACCATAAGCCTTCAGCACATGGTCCGACAGCAGCACATCTCCGGCAAACACAAAGCGCAACGGGGAAGCTTCTGAAACTATATCCCTTACAGGCTCCTCAGCTTCCAGTTCCTCCCTCTCCGGCGTCTGGTTTCCGGCTGCAGCTCCCTCCCCTTCCTCTCCGGCCGCTGTGTCCAGACTGTCTATACGTTCTGAACCGCTGTCATCCTCTGCTCCTCTGGGTTCACCAGCCCCGGCGCTCTTCTCCTTCCCTTCCTCCATGGACACCTCAACAAGCTCAGAGCTTACGTACCGGTTCTGTCCCATATGCCATACCAGGTATCCAATCATTCCTGCCAGCAGCAAGCCGAGAAGCCCGGCTGCCGCCAGTATCCATCCAAATCGTTTCATTCAAATCCTCTATCTGTTCACTTATATCCAGCCTTACCAGGAAGGCCCCCTTTTGCCTATATAGCCAGCACAATTCCGCCATCATTGGCATAAACCGTAGCCACACCAGCCGCATTGGTAATCACAATCTCCTTAAAGGCCGCCCGTTTCTCTAGCTCCTCCTTCACAAACCGGGCCCGTTCAAAATGGTTCACATGACATACCACCGCCCGCTTGCCGGAAGTATCTCCAGCCTTCTTCACAGCAATATCACACATTTTCTGCAAGGCCTTAGAAATGCCTCTGGCCTGATCCAGCTTGATAATCCTTCCTTTGTCAGATCCCATCACAGGTTTAATATTCAAGGCTGTGGCAAAAAATGCCTGAAGGCCGGACAAACGTCCATTCTTTCGAAGCGTATCCAAACTCTCCAGTACAAAATAGGTCTCCATTTCATCCCGGTAGGCCAATGCCTTTTTTGAAACCTCCTCAAAGCTTAATCCAGCTTCACACAAGTCCCTGATAAACATAGCCAAATTTAACTGGCCTGAAGAAGCAGACAACGAGTCGATAACCAGAATCTTCTTCATATTCTCTTCCAGCCCACGCTCTGCCATCTCCTCCTGATAAAGCTTCTTAGCCAATACTGCGCAATTCTGGCTTCCGCTGAGATGTCCCGATAAAGTAATTACAAAAACAGCGTCCGCATCTGCTGCCTCATAAGCCTCCTTAAACATTTCCGGGGAAGGACAGGCCGTCTTCGGACACTCCGGGCAGGCCCGCACAAGCTTCAGAAAAGCCTTCTGATCAAAGGTCTCGTCATCTACAATCTGTACGCTTCCCACCTGCAAGGTCAGCGGAATCATCTGATATCTTTCATCCTGTTTCATTTCCTCAGTCAGATCCAGACAACTGTCTCCGATAATTTTATAGGTCATCATTATGTCCTCCGGTTTTATATGTTCTTAACATGTAGTATTCATTACTACTTATTATATCAGTATGTATCACAAAATGCAATCCTTAATATCATATTGCCTGGAGTGTTTCATGAAGCCTCCAAAGCCATCCCCGCCACCACACAAAAAAATCTAAAGTTAAGTTCTCCTTTGGATTCTATTTTCTTCCAGCAATCGTTATCTCTGTTCCCAGTTCAAGATCGCTAAACACTTTAAAGTAAGATGATGTTATTGTATGATAGCGCAAGTCATAGTCCTTTTTTATATAAATTGGATAATTCCCCTTTGTTCCAGAATAAAAAAATTCTGATTCTGCTGAGCCAGCCCTGTCATATTATACAGTGCAGAGAAGCAGGCGGATGAAAAAGAGCCAGAATAAGGAAAAGGACGCTGCCGGCAGATAAATTCCTCTGCCGAAGCGCCTCTCACGCATTTTTCTATTTACCGGCTTCTCCGGTAAGAATCATCAAAATCTCATTGCTTCGCTTTACAAATTTCTCCATGCGCTCCGGCGCCAAAGCGCCTCTGCTGATTCCCGCCAGATCATAGAGCTGTTCACAGATCTTCACTGTATTGTCCCCCTCCTTATGGTTCAGGACATACTGCACCAATGGATGATTGTAATTCAGAACCAGACTCTCTCCGTTGCCGCCGAACATGTTCATATCCATGCCGCCCATGCTGTACATCTGCATCATTTCCTGCATACGCCGGGTATCCTCAGACACTGTAATCATGGAGGCAACTTCCGGATTCTTCATTTTTTCCACTTTGATTTCCAGCTTATCGTTAGCCAGAGCCTTCTTAAACACCTCAGTCAGTTCTTTTGAGGTATTTTTAAACTCCTCGTCGTCCTCTTTTACCTCCTCCTTAAATACAGTATCCAGATCCGTATCAATTCTCAGGAACTTAAGCCCCTCCTTCTTCTGCTCCACATGAGTGATAAATGGAGAGTCAATGGCCGCAGGCATAATTACCGCGTCAATTCCCTCTTTCTTAAACATATTGATGTATTGGCTCTGCTCCTGCTGATTGGTCACATAGAAGATAGTATTTTCATGCTTCTCCTTGTTGGCCTCCAGGCAGTCTGTAAGGGTGAGGTATTTGCCCTCCAGATTCTTATAGAGAATATAGTCTCCCATCTTCTCAGCAAATTTCTCGTCCTTAATATATCCAAATTTGATAAACGGAGCAATATCATCCCAGTACTTCTCGTAGCTCTCACGATCGGTCTTGCACATGCCTGACAGCTTATCTGCCACCTTCTTGGTGATATAATCTGAAATCTTCTTCACAAATCCATCATTTTGCAGCGCGCTTCTGGACACATTCAGAGGCAGATCCGGGCAGTCGATAACCCCCTTAAGAAGCATTAGAAACTCTGGAATTACTTCTTTAATATTATCTGCGATAAATACCTGATTGTTGTACAGCTTGATGGTTCCCTCCAGGCTGTCATACTGCATATTAATCTTTGGAAAATACAGAATACCCTTTAAATTGAAGGGATAGTCCATGTTCAGATGAATCCAGAACAGAGGCTCCTTGTAATCCCTGAATACCTTGCGGTAGAAGTCCTTGTATTCCTCCTGGGTACACTCGTTAGGATGCTTGCACCACAGGGGATTGGTATCATTCAGAGCAACAGGACGCTTTAAAATCTTATACTTCTCCCTGGATGGCTCTATTTCAACCGTCTCCTTCGTGCCGTCCTCCTTTTCCTTCTCCTCCGTCTTCGCAGGCTCGATGACAGTCTCGACGATCTTGTCCTTATCTGTCAGCTCCTCCTTCTCGATGGTCTCATACTGGGGCTCAGCAGTCTCATTATTCAGGAAAATAGGCACCGGCATAAACGCACAGTACTTCTCAATCACTTCCCTGGCTCTGTACTCATTGCTAAATTCCGTGCTGTCCTCATTAAGATAAAGGGTAATCGCCGTTCCTACGGTCTCCTTATCCCCTTCTCCCATCTCAAACTCAATACCGCCCTCAGATTCCCAGTGGGTAGCCTTCGCGTCCTTCTGGTAAGACAGGGAGTCGATGGTCACCCTGTCCGCCACCATGAACGCAGAGTAAAAGCCCAGGCCAAAATGTCCGATAATCTGATCCTCATTGGCCTTGTCCTTATACTTATCCATGAAATCCTGAACACCGGAAAAAGCGATCTGATTGATGTATTTATCAATCTCCTCCTCCGTCATACCAAGGCCATTATCGGTAATTCGAATGGTCTTGTCAGTGGGGTTCACCGTCACCTGAATCTTGTATTCCACATCCTCCGGTTTCTCGTACTCCCCCATCAACTCAAGCTTTTTAAGCTTGGTAATGGCATCGCAGCCATTGCTGATTAACTCCCTGTAGAAAATATCATGGTCTGAATACAGCCACTTTTTAATTACTGGGAAAATGTTTTCGCTGGTAATTGATAAACTGCCTTTCTTTGCCATTGATTATCCGCCTCTTTTCTATCATTTCGTATTGCTTTCAATTCTTTTCCGGAGCCTTGTTCACAAACTCTATTTTAGTACGAGGACAGGAAAATGTCAACAAAAAATTAGCACTCATTTTTATCGAGTGCTAATAACATTCAATGCAGCCAAAAGAGAACGTCCTTTACAGCGATCTGCCTCCGGGCCTCACAATCCTTCCGGCCACGGCACAAGCCGCTGCCGTCCTAGGAGAAGCCAGATATATTTCTACCTTAGAGGTTCCCATTCTCCCCAGAAAGTTCCGGTTATTCGTTGCCACCACCCGCTCACCGTCGCTTAAGATTCCTCCGGTTCTTCCGCAGCATAGCCCGCAGCCAGGATGAGTGATAATAGCCCCTGCCTCCGCCAGAATCTCAATGGCTCCGCAGGCAATGGCCTCATTATAAATCTTCCGGCTGGCCGGCGTCACAATCAGCTTCACATAGCCGGCTACCCGTTTGCCTTTCAGCACCTGGGCCGCCGCTATTAGATCCTCCAACCGCCCGTTGGTGCAGGAGCCGATAAATACCTGATCGATTACAGTTCCTTCCAGTTCACTTACATCTCTAATCTTATCTACCTGAGAGGGGCATGCCATAACCGGCACGAAATCCTCCGCCCTGTATACCATTGTTCTCATATATGAGGCGTCCTTATCTCCCTCCAGGTTTTTCTGGTAGTCATTCAGCTCAATTCTGCAGTACTCTGCCGTCTTGTCATCCGGAGTAAACAGCGCGCATTTCGCGCCTGCCTCCACAGCCATATTTGCTATGGTCATACGGCTTGCAACTGTCATCTCCCTCACAGCGCTCCCGGTAAATTCCAAAGCCCTGTAAGTAGCGCCGTCCGCCCCCAAATCTCCGATCAGCCGGAGGATAATATCCTTTGACATCACATCCTCCGGCAGCTTTCCTTCAATCACCACCTTGATCGTCTCAGGAACCTTAATCCACATTGTACCAGTACCCAGAATACTTGCCATCTCCGTGTACCCGATACCAGAGGAAAATGCTCCCACACAGCCGTAGGTGGTTGTATGGCTGTCAGTGCCAAAGACCACGTCTCCAGGCTTTACATATCCCTCCTCAGTCATAAGCTGGTGGCAAATACCGTCGCTTCTATGTACATGTTCCATCCCATACCTGGCCGCAAATGCATCCCCAATCCGGAAATGTCTGGTATCATCTAATTGGCTGGCCGGAACCAGATGATCGTAAATCAGAACTGCCTTATCCGGGGCCCAGAGTTTTTTAAACCCCATCTCTTCAAATTTTTCAGCCACAAAGGGGATAAAAATATCGTGTATCATCACCCGATCTACCTTTACAGTAACAATATCCCCCGGCTTCACAGAAGCCGCACCTGTGTTATGCTTTATGATCTTTTCAATGATTGTATTTCCCATGCCAATCTCCTCAATCCATTCCTAATCCAGCCCATTTTGCTTTCTCATGGCTTTAACCAGCCCTCCTGCGTTGATAATATCCACCAGGTTTTGGGGAAGGGAGGCAATGGGGTATTCCCTGCCTTTATATTCCACATAGCGGTTGACCGCCACTGTAATGCTGTCTCCTTCCGTCATATCATCATAAAGATCCGGCTGTTCTATGAGCAGCAGCCCATTGTTTATCGAATTGCGAAAAAAGATTCTGGCAAAGGACTTGGCAATCACGCATTTGACACCCAATGCCTTAATAATCTCCGGCGCCTGCTCCCTGGAGGAGCCGCAGCCAAAGTTCCTGCCGGCCACGATTATATCCCCCTCCCTCATCTGTCCGGCCAGCTCCGGGCGCAGAGGGCTAAAGCCGTACTGTTTCATATCGTCAATGGTCTTAAGGGCCAGATATTCTGTCGGAATGATAATATCCGTGTCAATATCATCTCCCAGCACCCAGACCTTCCCTGTAAATATCTCCATATCCAATTCCTTTCTCTTAGTTTGCCAGCAGCTTATACTGCTGAGCCTGGGAAGGGAGCTCTCAGCTTGCTGCAGGGGCCTTTGATTTATATACCGGAGACCTGCTTTGCCAGGGCGATCTTTCCTGCGACGGCCGAGGCCGTAACCGTAGCAGCCGACCCCAGATAGACCTTAGAGCTTGGGTGCCCTGCACGTCCCTTAAAATTACGGGTTCCTGTGCTGATAAGCACTTCATTTTCTCCCATAACACCCTGACAGCTTCCCCAGCACACGCTGCAGTTAGGATTCATTACAACAGCTCCTGCTTCCATAAAGATGCCAATAAGCCCTTCCTTCAACGCCTGCCTATACACCTCAAGGCTTGCAGGAACCACCAGAAAGCGTACTCCTTCAGCTACCCGTTTGCCCTTTAAAATCCCGGCTCCCACCCGCAGCTCCTCAATTCTTCCGTTATTGCAGGAGCCTAAAAATGCTTCATCAATCCTGATACCCAGCACCTCCTTTGCAGGCACCACATCATCTACAAAATCAGGCCTTGCCACCACAGGTTGTATTCCGGACAGATCAAAGGTGTACTCTCTGGCATAGACCGCATCCTCATCACTGGTATACACAGCCTTGGGCTCCCTTCCACGGGCTCTCAGATATTCCAAAGCAACCTCGTCCGCCTCAAATATACCTGTTTTAGCTCCTGCCTCCACTGCTAAATTACACAGCACCATGCGGTCATCCACACTGAGGCTTCCGGCCCCTTCTCCCCCAAACTCCATTACCTGGTAATTGCATCCGTTGGCCCCGATCTCTCCGATAATCGTAAGCATCAAATCTCTTGGATAAACTCCATCAGGGAGCTTCCCCACCAGATTAAACCTCACAGTCTCAGGCACCAGCACCCAGGAGGTTCCTGTCACCATTCCATAGAGGAAATCCGTACATCCTACCCCAGTTCCAAAGGCCCCCAAAGCTCCGTAGGTACAGGTATGGCTGTCCGCCCCGAAGATTAGCTCTCCAGGACAAACGTAATTCTCCATCATAATCTGATGGCATACTCCCTTTCCCTCCCAGAAATCAATCTTATGCTCTCTCGCAAAATCCCGCATCTTCTTCTGGGAAGCTGCTGTCTTCGGATTGTCCGCAGGCACATTATGATCTACAATAAAAACCAGCTTTGACCTGTCTGCAATCTGTGGATTTTTAAGGTTATTATTGTACATATCAACGGTCAGGTGGGTCGTTCCGTCATTGCTCATCAGGCGATCCAAATTGACGGTATGTATATCACCCGGCTTTACAAAGTCTACTCCTGCTGCCGCCGCTATAATTTTCTCTGCAATGGTCATTCCCATTTCTTACGCCTCCTCCCTATTTAAAGCCGCAATCAGCCCCCCCTGATTCAGAATATTCTGCATATATTCAGGAAGCTTCGTACAGGGATATTCCTTCCCCCCTGTCCTGGCAACTCCCTCTGACAGGGAAAGCTCCATCGTGTCTCCCGTGTTTACCACATCCGGAAGCTCCTTGCATACAATCACAGGAAGTCCAATATTGATCGCGTTTCTATAAAAAATCCTGGCAAATGATTTAGCAACCACAGCTCTTACGCCCAGGGCCTTCAACACACTGGGAGCCTGCTCCCTGGAGGAACCGCAGCCAAAATTCTCCTCTCCTACTATGTAATCCCCCTCCTTTACCTTCTTTGGAAAATCCGGATCCAGAGACTCAAAGGCATGCTCCTTCATCTCCTCAATGGTTGGCAATAAAAGGTACTGTGAACCAATTATTTGATCCGTGTCCAGGTCACTATGGAATTTAAAAATCTTTCCGCCTGACATAAGGCAATCCCTCCTGCTGAAAATAATACGCATCTTATGCATCTGTTTATATAGCATACCATAAAGTTTGCCATCATAATAATACATGATAAGAATAGTTAGTATATTGTGGGGTTATGAAAAGCCTCATAAAATAGAAAACAGACAAAACGCCTGCTGACAAAAAAGAGAACGTCCGCTATAATGAGGATAGCAATCTCTTGCCGGGCGTTCCTTACAGCAGCCATGAACACATGGCAGCAAATACATATCAGCCCGAACTGATAACAGCATTATATGCCGATTCAGTCAAGTGGATGTCCCGCTTAAATATAACCCCCCTTGTGCTTACCGGGGTTGTGGCCGGCTTGAGCAGCCATATACCATAGATTATTATATAGATAGGTAATTGTGAGACTCACTGTCCAGACTTTATATATTTTGATAGGAAAGAAAGCTAAACTGAATGCATTCAGATAAAACTTTGTATGGTTTTATAAGGCTTTCAGAGTTTCGTAATTACCTAATACGATTACATATAAAAAGGAGAAATCACCTTATGAGGCTTCTTATCGCTGAGGATGAAAAGGGATTAAATCAGGTTCTTGTAAAACGGCTGGAAGGGGAACACTATACAGTAGACGCCTGCTATGACGGCGAGGCAGCTTTGGATTATATCCGCATGACTGACTACGACGCCATTATTCTGGATATTATGATGCCCAAGCTGGACGGCATGAAGGTTCTAAAGCAGCTGCGCGGCGAAGGAATCAAAGCTCCAGTTTTGTTGCTTACTGCCAGGGACGGCATACAGGATCGGGTATCAGGACTGGACTGCGGAGCAGACGACTATATGGTAAAGCCCTTTGCCTTTGACGAGCTTCTGGCTAGAATCCGGGTTATGCTCCGGCGTACATCGGATCATGTGAGCAACCGCTATGAGCTGGCAGATCTTGTGGTAGACTGTGAAGCTCATCGGATTATGCGGGGTGAACAGGAAATAACTCTGTCCAGCAAGGAATTTTCTGTTCTGGAATACCTGATACGGAATAAAGGAATTGTACTCAGCCGCGAAAAAATCGAAGCCCATATCTGGAACTACGATTATGCAGGAGGCTCCAACGTGGTGGATGTTTACATCCGCTACCTGAGGAAGAAAATTGACGAGGGCTTTGAGCAAAAGCTGATTCATACAGTTCGGGGCGCCGGCTATGTACTGAGGGCGGATGAATGAAACGATTGTCCATTAAAATGCGTGTAACCTTGTGGTATACAGGAATTATGGTTCTGCTGTCCGGCCTGGCCCTGGCTGTGCTTTTGTCTGCCAGCAACCGCTATATACAAAACAATGTAAAAAACCGGCTGGAAGAACGAGTATTTTCCTGCCTTCATGAAATAAAATGGGACTGGGAGGATGGGCAGCTAGACATAGATGATGATTTGAGCGTCTTTCAAAATGAGGTCTGGCTTGGCATTTATGACCGTCTGGGCTATCCCCTGTTCGGTCAGGCGCCCGGCAATTTCCCGGATGGAATGGTATTCAAGGATGGCCGGCAGCAGGTCATTCGTGAGGGCGGTTCTGTGTGGCACGTATATGACAGACACCTGGAGGTGCCAGGCTACGGCCCAGTCTGGATTCGGGGCATTTCCTCCCAGACAGACTCAGAGGAGGCATTGACTGCTATCTCCCATATTGCCCTTGTGCTGTTTCCATTTCTGGCAGCGCTTGCAGCTGTAGGCGGCTATCTTATCACCAAACGCGCCTTCCTTCCTGTAATTCAGATGTCAGCCACTGCCAGGGGCATCAGCACAGGCGGAGATCTGTCTCAGAGAATTGGTCTGGTCAAAGGAAAGGATGAGCTTTACCAGCTGGCTGGCACCTTCGATGAGATGCTTGAGCAGCTGGAGCGTCAATTTGAGAAGGAAAAACGATTCACCTCCGACGTATCTCACGAACTTAGGACGCCCATCTCTGTGATTATCTCCCAATGTGAATACGCGCTGGAGCATGCGCCGGAGGGAAGTCCGGAGAGTGAAAGCCTTCAAAGTATTCTGGAGCAATCCCAGAGAATGGCCCGGCTGGTTTCTCAGCTTCTTACCTTATCCAGAGCAGACTGCAACACCCAGCAGCTTCAACTGGAAACAGTGAATATAAGTGAGCTTTGTGAAATGGTAGCCCAGGAATTAGAAGAAGCTGCAGCCCAAAAGAGCATCTCTCTGGAGCTTGCGGTTCAGCCGGATGTTTTGATACAGGCAGATGAAACTATGATCATGCGTCTGTTCATCAATCTGATTTCCAACGCTGTCAGCTATGGCAGGACAGGCGGACACATTAAGGTGGGCCTTTCCTCTGATGAAAAAGGTGTAAAGGGTTATGTAAAGGATGATGGAATCGGTATTCCCGAAGAATGCCTGGGCCATGTGTGGGAGCGTTTTTATCAGGTAAATCCCTCCCGTACGGTTGAAAAAGGACGCGGCGCCGGCCTGGGTCTTTCTATGGTAAAATGGATTGTTTCAGCCCACGGCGGTTCCATAAGGGCAGAAAGCGAGTTGGGAAAGGGAAGCTGTTTTTCTTTTGAATTTCCTGTTCTATAAATAAATTAACCTGTTGCGCCGGATAAACTAACAAGCTCCAACAAAATATGCAGCCCTAATTTGTAGGGCTAATAATTGGATGAATTTTTTATTTTTTAATCTAGCTTTAATTATTATGGGCTATACTTCATAGCAAATGAAAATAAGCTTAATTCAAATTGAAAAGGAGTACTGATTATGAAAAAAAATTCATTGATTGTATTAGCAGTTGTCTCTGCCTTATCTCTGTCCCTTACCGGCTGTGCCAGCGCAGCCCCACAACGTACAACGGCCTCAACCCAGGCCGTCGCCCCCCAGCCGGCTGCTCCCCAGTCCCTCTCTCAAAGCTCCTCTCCCCTGCCTCCTGATCCGGCTGCAGCTAAGGAATCGAACATAGCTGTTTCTGCCGTTACCTCACCTGCATCAGCAGCAGGCATCATTTCAGAAAGCAAGGCTTTGGAAATTGCCCGCACTCATGCAGGCGTCAAGCCGGAGGATATTCTCTACTCGGATGTTAAGCTGGAAACAGATAATGGCATACAGACATATGATGTAAATTTCTTTACTCAGGGAAAGGAGTATGATTACGATATTCTCGCAGCTACCGGAGAAATCAGCAGCTACGACTACGAGGTTGAGGATCATGTCTGGGCCGGCCAGCAAAGCGGCGCACAGACAGGCGCTGTCACCATAGATCAGGCTCAGAAGCTGGCTCTGGAACGGGTTCCCGGCGCAGACGCTTCACATATCAGGATTAAAACTGACACAGACAATGGAAAAACCATTTTTGAAGGAAGTATTATTTACGATAATGTAGAATACGATTTCGAGATTGATGCTGCTACCGGTTCCATACTGGAGTGGGACTCAGAATCTGTGTTTGACTAACGGCCACGAATACACTCAATCCAAGCCGGGAGATACGTTTTCAAGGATAAAAAGAATTATGCCCTGGAAGATCATAGGCTGATCTCCGGGGTGTCCATCCTCTTACAGCGCACTGCGATCCTCCGCGTACCTCCTATGGTGCAGGTGAAGAGTGTCAGATCCCAGCCGCCTTTCTTTATCTGTTCTACTGCGTTTTTTTCCAGAATTTCCTGTGAAATTACTTTATAAAAATATGTAATGCCATGTACATCTGTAAATCTGATCTCATCTCCTGCCTGCAGCTTCTTCAGCCTTCCGAAATGAGAATCATAATTATGACCTGCGATGATCATATCATTCTGATATACAGAACCAGTATAACGGCAGGGAGCGATTCTGAGCTTCGGATAGCTCCACTCTCCCATAACTGGTAGTTCCAGCCTCAATGAGGGTATCTCCAGCATACCGATATAGTTTTCTTTGTCGATAACAACTGCTGTGATCTCTTCCTGCTCATCTGTCCTGCTGCTATCCGCCGGCACATCCTTTTTGTCCATTTCCTTCTCCTGGCTATCCATATGGCTTTCCAGCACTGCCGCAATCTTGCCTGCCTCCTCCTTTGCCCTCCAGGAATCCCAGAGATTATACCCTGTTAAAAGAAGGGCCGCTGCAAGAAGCAGCAGCCCTCCATCTATGAAAGCTAAACCTTTTTTAGTCCGCATCATCCTGTCTTCGTTCCTTTCCTCTTATGAATCCTGTCTTCAGGCACAAAGCACCGCTTGCCGCTAAAATCGGTACAGGCCACCAAAGCTGACCTGTCTGAGGAAGCCTTCCGCTTGGAGGAATTTCTTCTGCAGGAGCCAAAGGAATCTGTTCCTCCGGAATCATCACAGACCCCGTTGTAATAATAGAGCCTCTTCCTGCGCCGAAGCCACCTCCCAAAGAACCTCCGCTGGAACCTCCGCCAGTTATCTCCTCCGCAGTGAATACCCAAACAATATCCGCCGAAGCCGCCTGGAACTCATTTCCCATTTCCAGCGGAGCCTTCAAGGACACATCCAGCTGCGCTTCTTCTCCTGCTGAAAAATTACCGAGGCTCACATTCTCTGTCAGCCCGCCCTTTTGGCCGGCAGATGCGTCTGACAATATCGTTTCTCCCTGTTTTACTATCAGCGTCATCTGTTTTAGAAAGGCCTCTGCCGTCTCATCATAGCTTTCCGCTCTGAGATAAATATTCACACCGCGGCTGGTACTCACTGTATTTTTTACCGTAATCGTCTGAGTCAGGGTATCTCCCGGCATTACACCCTTAAAATTCTGAAACAGATCGGTATTTCCGGGAACAAATACGAAATTCTCAGCTCCTCCTTTATAGGTTACGGAACTGTCTGACGCCGCTGCCGCAAATGCCATTGAACCAGAGCTAACGACTGTTAAAGCCAGGGCTGCCAGCCTGCTTTTTAATCTACTCATGCCTTACGCCCTCCTTCTAATTTCCGACTCCTGATGTTACAAGCACCAGTTCACCATCACTGACTTTCACTGCCGGCCAAGCTTCATGAACAGCGCGATCCGGCTCCGCCTGGATTGAAGATGAGATTACTTTTAGCTGAAAATGGAGCGGGCTTCCGTCCATACCATGTTCAGAATCAAGCGGCCGGCAGGACTTGATCAGCACCGGACTTTCTGCATCTGCTTCCACGTTCGTCTTGCAATACCAGAATGTTATCCCATCAGTAGCCACAGAAAACCAATCTGTCTCATTTATATCTATCTCGTAATCACCTTCATCCGGCTTCTGCGCGGCAATATTTCCGTCCGCGTCTACCCAGGCAGGTACAAGCACCACTCTTACATAGGCAGCAATATCGCCTGTATTTCTGATTTTTACATTTTCTTTTATCTGATTATCAAAAACTTCCTCGATTTCATCTGTAACCTCTACAGGCTTAAAGGTATTGACAACTTCATCCGTACCGGCAATCATCCATGCAACGGTACCGCCGGCCATTCCTGCCGCAAGAAAGACCGCAGCGAGAGCAGGAATCAGAATCCCCCTTTTCAGTCTCATTCTAAAAGACTCTACTTTCTTCCTACTTCCGCCTTTCATCCTTCCTTTTCTCCTCTCATAGCCCTCAAAGATTTCACATCTGCTACGATTGTCGTCTCAGTGAATGATGAATCTGATGCGATTGAATCAAACGTGTTCGTAACCAAGCATTCATGAGTCAGCCATTTACTCGTTTGCAGACTATTTGTAATCGTTACAGAGCCATTAGGCTCATCCTTTGAAAGCGCCGCCTCTGCAACGCCACCATTCTCAGCCTCATAGCGCCACGACCAGTCCTCAAGCTCTGTCACTGTATATTCACCTATAGGCAGACCTGTCAGCGTTGTCTCTCCTGCTGCTTTTACTGCTACCTGCCATTGGGAGCTGTTGGGACCTTCTACGTTGAAGATAAATGTCTGCCCGGTATTTTCCAGTTTGTCCACCCTTTTCTTTATTGTAAGCGTACAGGGTTTTACATGAACTCTGAACTGCTTATCGTTATTCGGAGCATTCGGATCAAAACCACAATTTTCTACTTCTCCACACCTTGTATGAGTAAATGTAATATGGTCTGCGCCATAATCTTCTGACGTTGAATCTTCCATGTCAAATGACAATGAACCAACCACTACTTCCGTTACCTTTACATCAGTATCTTTTTCAAAAGCACCTTCTACATTAAACGCAGGCCTATAACCTGTAATAGTTACAGCAGGAGACGTTCCCACTGCCTCCGGGGAAGTTTCTCCCACAGGAATATCGCTTGACGGAACCCTCCATTCAATATCACCCTGCCTGTTTTTGCTGTAGTCAGGCATTTCTCCCAGGTAGATGCTGCTGTCAGAGAAAGGAATCTGAGGTTTGGATACATATATATTAGCGGTGGCGCTTATATCCTTTGTATCCTCAAACAACGCATTTGCTTTATTATTTGCATTACCATCAGAAATAATAACTGCGCTTATCGTACATTCCTTTTTTTCTTTCAGATAAGCAGATGGCGGTGTTGTTTCCGTAGCTCCAGATATATCTGTAACCCATGTGCCGTCCGAGATTCTTGTTCCTGCTGACACCTTATAAAAATAATCTTCTCCAGCACAGGTTATCTTATAAATAATAGTGACTTTTTCATTATTAGCAATCTCACCTGCATTATCTGGTTCTCCTGGAGTAAAGCTTTCTCCCTCCGCTACATAGCTTTCCAAAAGATTTTCCAAGCTATCTATTCCATTTCCAAGGTAAATGGTCATATCCTGGCCGTCAAAGCAGTACCTCACAGGAATAGAAGCCGTCGGCTGGTTAAACGCTTTAATGCTTTCTTCCACGCCTTCTTCTGTCTCCCGATACACGCCTGACTCTGCATCATTGGTGATAAAATCCTCGCCTCCAAAGGTTCCTGAGGAATAATCAGCTTCAATTGGGATTTCAATAACCAGCTTTTCTCCATGACTGCCGTCTGATTTTGCTTCCTCTGCAACGAAATTTGCATTGAAATCATAACCGGTTACGTCAATGGTCTTTTCGTGTATATCAATAGAAACATTTAATAATTCTATTTTTCTATTTTGGTCAAAGGAAAATCCATCCTCTTTATTTCCACCCGTACACGGCACAGTGTAACAATTAATTGAACTGTCATTTGTACCTTCTGGAAGCATAAAATACGGTGAAATCACATCTCTGATTATTGTATCACTTCCCAGCGTAATATCCGGCGTTGAAATTTGTTCGGATATTGTCTGGAAAATCTCTTTCAGGGAATCGGCATCACCTGCTGTTAAATAATAATTATCAAATCCTCCTTCGTCATTTTGATTTCTTTCATAATTTTCGGTTATCTGATATCCCTTACCAGAAGTATTTCCTACTGGGAATTGAATACCAAACATTTCTTCATATATCCCCGTTTCAGGTGCATATGTTCCTGACTCAATACCTATTTCCTCTGCATCATAATTTGAGGATAAATAATTTAAAAATCGATTTCCAGCAGGAATATCAATATCCAGCACATCACCAGAAAACCAATCATTTAAATTAGATTTTCCCCAGATGCTGCCTACTTCTCCTGAACACACCACATCCCAAGCATCAATTACCCTATCAAAATACGCCCCATGTAACTCATTTGGATTCGCACCTCCAAATATACCTACTGTATAAATCGTCGCATCGGATATTTTATTGGCTGCTTCAATAGCGCCATTGGCAATATCTATATTAAATTCCGTGCGATCAGCAGGTACCCCATCGGTAAATATAATAACTACCTTTTCATTATAAACACTATCCGCCAGCATATCTGCTGCTTCCTCAACACCATAATCTATTCGTGTAGCACCAGAGGGAACATCTGGCAGCCCATTCACTGCATCTATTAAATCATTTCTCCCATTGTCGTCCACAGCAGTTAATCCACGCAAGGATGTTGCAGTAGTTCCAAAAGTGACGATTCCCATTCTATTTTCTACTAACAAACTTCCATCCGCATCAGCCGTTTTTTCATAAACTGCATTAATAAAGTTCTTTACCGCTTCCTTCACCGCATACTGGCGTCTCTCTGTATTCGTATTCGTATCATTACCTCCAAAATCCCAGGCCATACTTCCCGACTGATCCAAAACCAGTACAATATCCAGCGGATTTGTGGTCGTAGCCGTAGTTACCTTGCCAGTAGTATAGGCCTCCAGACGGAGCAAGGGATTCCCTTGTTTATCAGTCTCTACTGTTTTATTCAAATACAGCCCCTTATCTTCCTCCGAGTTGGTCTGCGTAACTGCTCTCGTCATCATACGCCTCGGACCTATAAACTCCAGAAAAGGGCCGGGATCTGTTACCTCCACGGTTTCCGTCTCTTCTACTTCCGGTTCTTCAATTACTCCTATTTCAATCAGATACTCAATCAATTCATTCAGTTTTTCCGCTGTCATCAAGCCCAAAACATGGTTCCAGCCTTCTTCTGTTCCATCTTCAAGAAGAATTTCATATAGTTCTTCTACTTCCATGGAATCTATTTCCTCTGTAGTAAGCTTAGTGGCTTCCGAAGGACTCGCCTCATCCTCTTTTTCTATCTTCTCGGAAGCTGACATAATCCCAGCCGCATGGTTGCCTGCTGACGAAGTTCCTCCATCCGATAGATTCGGCTCGTTTTCATCATCAATCACTCCTTCAGAATCCTGGGGAATATCAGGGTTTACATCTGTCTCGCTTCCGCCTTCTTCCTTGCTTTCGCCTTCCGCTCCGGCTCCGCTTTCCTCTCCCCTTTCGCCCTCTTCTTTACTTCCTCCTTCTTCTTCGCTTCCGCCTTCTTCTCCACTTCCGCTTTCCGTTCCCCTCTCGCCCTCTTCTTTACTTCCTCCTTCTTCTTCGCTTCCGCCTTCCTCTCCGGCTCCGCTTTCCGTTCCCCTTTCGTCTTCTTCGCTTCCACCCTCTTCTTTGCTTTCGCCTTCCGCTCCGGCTCCGCTTTCCTCTCCCCTTTCGCCCTCTTCTTTACTTCCTCCTTCTTCTTCGCTTCCTCCTTCTTCTTCGCTTCCGCTTCCAGAATCATTCAAAACGTCATCATCGTCTATCGACACAGCGGAATCCGAGCTCTGGCTGTGGGACGTATCATCTGAATCTATCTTAATACTTCTGCCGGAATCTTCATGCCAACCAGCCCTCCCGGTAAGCGCAAGGGCTTTAATCGGAGAATTTGCCGTCAACGAAATGAATAAAACCAAGCTTAACATGAGTAAAACCAATTTTCTCATTTTCATCTTTCTCTACCTCTTTCTCCGCTTATTCTGCCGGCCATCCGTCTGCATCCATTACGGACTCCCCATTGTTCGCGCATTGTACTGCCTGCGCCGCCACATCGATAAATACCGTACTGTTTTTACGATCATTTCCCACATCACCGGAAAATTCCACCTTTGTGAACAGTTTTTCCGTATTCTTTCCCGGATCGACCTTGTCCTTATAATAAAACCAGCCGTCATGCGCCACCCATTGGGCATCATTGAAATCTAGCTTAATACACTGTTTTGCCGCATGTTCATCCTCCGGCGGTTCGGATCTTACAAGCTTTTTCTCCACCTTTACTCGCACCCACGCCTGGTTTTCTCCCGTATTTTCTACAAACACAATCTTATCTACCACCTGGCCGGGCATTACATTCTGAATCCCATCTTCTGGAAATGGCTGTCCATCGGTGGTTTCTTCATGGAGCTCAATATTAACCGTTCCCGCCGTAATCACATTTTTTTCAGTTCCAGTGGCTGTAAAATAAGCCAGAGTTCCATAGGCGCCAAAAGAACCGGTTGCTGCGATTGCTGCCAGAATCAGGATTTTCTTTTTCATGCCCCTTCCCACCTTTCCTTTTTATCTCTGTCACTTCATCCCCATGAAAATGGTGTGTGTTCCATCTCAAAATCCGATATTGCAGAGACAGGCAACCGTCCGTAACCACCTTCCAGATAATTGCCGCTCTTGTTTATTTACTTACTATATCCTGTAAAAGGGTTGTTTGTTTCGCTGATCTCTCCAAATGCGGCAGCAAACGCGGACTCAGCGTCCCCAAACCCTTCCGCCTGTACGCCTTCTGCCATCACTTTGATATCCAGCTTGCCATCCGCAACGGCGCTATAATCTTTTAATTCACTAATCGTTGCATTGGTCACAGCGCTGTCCATATAAACAGCCTCGATAGCCGGAATGACCGTCTTTCCTTCTTCTGCCATCCTGCGCTGGTAGGTAGCCATATGTACTGTATAATCCTTGTTTTCATAGGTAACATCATATGTTTCATCGGACCATACCCACGGGTAAGAAATGCTATCCGGCGCTTTGCCTTTTACCAGATGTATACAGGGATCGGCAGCCTTTGGCACCCCAATGTGTACCCTTACATAAGCATCTTCCGAGCCGGCATTTTTCACATCAACCATCTTCTCTACCAGATTCATATTTTCGCCGCCGGGAATCAGCTTTGAATCTTGCTGGAACTGTTCTTCCAGCTCGATATCAACGTTTCCCATGATGAAAACATTTTCCTTCTGATCCTTATCTGTGAAATAAGCAAGAGAACCGCCTGCTGCGATACTCGATACCACAGACAATGCCAGAGCAATCGTCATTATTTTTTTCTTTTTCATGGTTTGCTTTGCCTTTCTGCTTGTCAGTGCCATCCTCCAGAGAGGCTTACGGAGTTGTTGCTGCGGGAGCTACTTTAGCCCACGCTTCTGCCACTGAATGGATGTTTTCTTTCTGGACTGCATATGCAGTAAATTTCAGCTTTGGAGTGCTGCTTCCAATTAACTCCAACTGCTCTTTTGTAATTGTCTCATATACAGTCACTTGATTATCCGTCAAAATGTAATACGTCACATCTGCTGTTGCCTCTGCTAGACTCTCCTGTTCCCGATAATAAACACCAGTCTCACCGGTAAGCTCTGTCCATCCCGAAGCAATAGAATAATCAAGGTATGTATCCAGATTATGTTCCTTCTCCACCTTTACAAATACCCAGCAAGCTTCACTTCCTGCTTTTACTACAACAGCCGGGTCTTTTTCAATCGTACTTCCCGGTATCATTTTCACCGTTCTGACTCCATTCACTAATTCCGGTTTCGTTTCCGTCAATTCCAGATTAATATCACCGTAGGTAAAGGTATTAACAATCTCGGAAGTCTGAGCTGCCAGCCACGCAACCGTTGCTCCGGCAACACCACTGCATAGCATGACAATCGCCATTAAGATTGCTGCTGTTTTCTTTTTCATAAGCTAAATCTCCTTACACATGGAATCCAATCGTGCGTTTAAATTATAGAGAGATTGGATTACTCTGTAGCTGAAATCCCTGTAAAACCAGCTGGGCAAGCTGCAAAAGCTTCTTCTGCTGTGGCAAATCCCTCAGCCTGGATCGCGCAGGCAGTAATTACAACCTCAGCATCTGCATAATCCGCCAATGTATCATTGTCAACGGTACCAGCTATTGTAAAGGTATCAAATACCTCAAGCGCTTTGTCATCCGCATCATTTTCAATCATTGAGCTATAAACGTAATATCCATCATGTCCGCTAAGTTCTTCCCACCCATTGTTTGTTATCTGAGCAGCAATCTTATCTTCCTGCGTTGCAGTTTCAATTAAAGAAATTCCATTCTCTACCTTAATAAACACATAGCAAGTTTCGCTAGTATCCGTCACAGTTACGACAGGTGCTTTCGAATAAGTAGAGCCTGGGAATAACTTATAGTTATAACCTCCTCCTGTTAATGCAGTGCCAGCTTTAATACCCTTATCGTCATCCGGCGTCGATGTCTCTGCCAGGCTGATATTAACATTACCTACTGTAAAGGTATTCGTCACCGTCTCTACCTCACTGGTCAGCCATGCAAAGGTCCCTCCAATTACTCCCACGCAAATCATAGCTGCCGCCATACCTGCAATCATCTGCTTTTTCATACTTCATTTCTCCTCGTATAATAAGTTTGTAAGCAAGAAAAGGGCTTACAGACTTATTCTTTT
>ERZ773217.474-NODE-474-length-38507-cov-7.375403_pt1 | contig 38507 bp, 33 predicted proteins | sample MGYA00580995_ERZ773217 | MGnify/ENA primary metagenome ERZ773217 (study PRJEB29015, sample SAMEA2737772) | human gut metagenome | biome: human gut; feature: human-associated habitat; material: faeces | place: China | collected 2012 ...
AAAAAGAATAAGTCTGTAAGCCCTTTTCTTGCTTACAAACTTATTATACGAGGAGCCTTGGGGATGATAGGGCGGAGAGTTTTTTCTACAGAGACAGTTGACACGTTTTCAGAAATATGTTAAATTTAAAATTAGCGTAAATATGAGGATAGGGAATAGTAGACAGCCTGATGGATACAGAGAGCCGGCGGGGGGTGTAAGCCGGTGACGGAGGGCTATCGAACTGGCCCTGGAGTAGCTTTTTCGAACGAGGGCAAGGGGATGAGGCGGATGTGCTTCTCACCGGTCTTTTAATAGGATTAGCCGGAGGCCTTACCGTTATAAGAGGAATGAGCGCATGCATATTACAGGTGCATGAATCAGAGTGGTACCGCGCGGGAATTATTTGTCCTGCGTCTCTAGTGATAGAGGCGCAGGATTTTTGGTTTTCAGGAAGGGCTGAAATTCCTTCAGGGATTCCCCTAGCGTAAAAGTCTGGATTGCCGGACTTTTAAGTTGGAGTACACTTGAGCACAGAACCATTTATTATGAAGCATTATGGAGGAAGGAAATCATGGCAACACAGTACAACCACAGCGCCATTGAGAAAAAGTGGCGTGAGAATTGGGAAAAACATCCCATCAATGTAAATGACGGAAAGAAGGAGAAATACTACTGCCTGGATATGTTCCCATATCCATCGGGAAGCGGCCTTCATGTAGGACACTGGAGAGGTTATGTGATCTCCGATGTGTGGAGCAGATACCAGCTTTTAAAAGGAAAGTATGTAATCCACCCTATGGGATGGGATGCATTTGGGCTTCCTGCTGAGAACTATGCCATCAAAATGGGGGTGCATCCGGCTAAGTCCACAGCGACTAATGTGGCGAATATCAAGAAGCAGATTAAGCAGATTGCAGCTATCTATGACTGGGATATGGAGGTTAATACCACAGATCCGGAGTTTTATAAGTGGACCCAGTGGATTTTTGTTCAGATGTTCAAAAAGGGTCTGGCTTATGAGAAGGAGTTTCCCATTAACTGGTGTCCCTCCTGCAAGACAGGACTTGCCAATGAGGAAGTGGTGAATGGTTGCTGCGAGCGCTGCGGTGCTGCGGTTACGAAGAAGAACCTGCGCCAGTGGATGCTTAAAATAACTGCGTATGCAGAACGTCTTTTAAATGATCTGGACAAGCTGGACTGGCCTGAGAAGGTTAAGAAGATGCAGACCGACTGGATAGGAAAATCCTACGGCGCCGAGGTGGATTTCCCTATCGACGGGCGGGATGAAACAATTACCGTATATACAACCAGACCAGACACCCTTTACGGAGCTACTTTTATGGTGCTGGCTCCTGAGCATGAGCTGGCTAAAAGCTTGGCAACGGAGGAAACCAGAGAGGTAGTTGAGAAATACATTTTTGATTCCTCCATGCGCTCCAACGTAGATCGTATGCAGGCCAAAGAGAAAACAGGCGTATTTACTGGAAGCTATGCTGTCAATCCCTTAAACGGAGCCAAAACACCTATCTGGCTGTCTGACTATGTACTGGCTGACTACGGTACAGGTGCTATCATGTGCGTGCCTGCCCATGATGACAGAGACTTTGAATTTGCAAAGAAATTCGGCCTTCCCATTGTGCAGGTAATCGCAAAGGACGGGGTGGAAATTGAGAATATGGTTCAGGCTTATACAGAAGCAAACGGCCTTATGATTCATTCCGGCGAGTGGAATGGCATGGAATCAGCCGTCCTTAAGAAGGAAGCTCCGCATTTGATTGAGAAGAAGGGCATTGGCCGCAAGACGGAGAATTATAAGCTGCGTGACTGGGTGTTCTCCCGCCAGCGCTACTGGGGAGAGCCTATACCCATCATCCATTGTCCCAAGTGCGGCTGCGTACCGGTACCTGAGGATCAGCTTCCCTTACGGCTCCCTGAGGTGGAGAGCTACCAGCCTACAGGAACAGGAGAGTCTCCTCTGGCTGCCATAGACCAGTGGGTTAATACCACCTGTCCGGTCTGCGGTGCTCCCTCTAAGCGTGAGACCAACACCATGCCTCAGTGGGCAGGTTCCTCCTGGTATTTCCTTCGCTATGTAGACAGCCACAATAAGGAGGAGCTGGTATCCAGGGAGAAGGCTGACAAGTATCTTCCGGTTGATATGTATATCGGTGGTGTGGAGCATGCGGTTCTTCACCTGCTGTATTCACGCTTCTATACGAAGTTCCTCTGCGACATCGGGGTCATCGATTTTGATGAACCTTTTAAGAAGCTGTTCAACCAGGGAATGATTACCGGAAAGAACGGAATCAAAATGAGCAAGTCCAAAGGAAATGTAGTTTCCCCTGATGAACTGGTAAAAGATTATGGCTGCGATGCTTTACGCCTTTACGAGCTTTTTGTGGGACCACCGGAGTTGGATGCGGAGTGGGATGACAGGGGAATTGAGGGAGTATCTCGTTTTCTGAACCGTTTCTGGAATCTGGTAATGGACAACAAGGACAAGGAGCGTAAGACCACAAAGGAAATGCTAAGGATTCGTCATAAGCTGGTATATGACATTGAACACCGTTTTAATCAGTTCAGTTTGAATACGGTTGTTTCAGGCTTTATGGAGTACAACAATAAGCTGCTTGAGCTAGCCAGGAAAGAGGGCGGAATTGACAAGGAGACCTTAAAGACCTTTGTGATCCTTCTTGCTCCTTTTGCGCCTCATATCGGGGAGGAGCTGTGGCAGCAGTTAGGCGGCACAGACAGCGTGTTCCATGCCCAGTGGCCGGAGTGCGACGAGGAAGCTATGAAGGATGATGAAATTGAACTTGCTGTTCAGGTAAATGGAAAGATACGGACTGTAATCAATGTAGCTGCCGATATTTCCAAAGAGGAAGCCATTGCAGCAGGAAAAGAGGCTGTAAAGGATAAGCTGACAAAAAATGTGGTAAAGGAGATTTATGTCCCTGGAAAGATAGTAAATATTGTGTGCCGGTGATCAAAGGGAAGCGGCTGGAATGAAACCTGTGTCAAGGGCACAGACTCTTAGGGTTCACCCGGTGGGGTACAAGGCCCGGACGCGACTATGCGTCTGGGTATGAAATGTTGGCTTTAGCCAGTTGAGTGGGTAACTACGAGTTTCTCAACAGAAATGAAGTACGCACGAAACCAAAATCCACCATTGAAAATTTTATAGCGTAATGACAAATACAAATAAAAAATTGCTGAACAGATGCTATAATCATAAGGAGGGGGATAATTTAAAAAGTTAGGATTGTTCCAGATAAAACGATATGATATACTAAAAAAGGAACAATCGTGTCACTGCAAGGGCGTTGGCCTCCCATATACAAAAGATGTGAGGTGGTGCAGATGGAATTTAGCTTTCAGGACTTAATGACCTTTGGGCTTTTCATTCTGTCATTGCTTACCTTTATATTTCATAAGCGTAAGTAACGTTTTTCTATAAAAATCCCAGAAATGGGTATAGAAAAACCACCCTTGTAAACTTGGCTGTTGAGAGGGTGGATTTTCTATCTTCCAAATAGGCCAACCCCTTGTATGGGGCGGTTGTTCCTTTTATGCATATATTATAACAATAGGAAAGAGATAATTCAAGCCCCTTTATGTTGACTGTAGTAATTTAAAATAGAGGAAAAGAAATGTATGGCCGGAAGAGCACATAAGATAATGGGTATGTATATAGGTAATATGATTGTAGGCCATCAAATAAATGTAATAGGGCCCGGCAAGGAGCCGTAAAAACCACTTATTATTATCCAATGTGTCGTAAAAACCCTTGCTTTAGCTGCGGGGAGTGTCAAGTGAGTACGTTAGGATTAAATGAAGCTGCAAAAAGGAAATATATCCAAGATCAGGAAAAAAAGGGTATTATGCAAGATAAATTAAGTGTAAAAGAATACGAAGACCCTTTTAAGAATTAAGTCGAAGGAATACAAACGCTTCTTTAGAGGCATCAGCAACTGCGATAGGGACTTGAACGAAGAGAAGGACTAGGGCGCCTTGAGACGCTGGCTGTAAGAAAAGAAATGATATATCTGGAAATGAGAGGTATAATCAGAGAAAAGGAAGCAGCAAAGGAGCTTATACATTATGAAAATAATAAGGATATACAGCTTATTGGTGGGAGCCGTTTTACTGGCGGCAGGAACTATTGCCATGACCAGCCTAGGCGGGGTAAGGGTTCGGACGGAAACGGACAGCACAGCAAAAGGGCCGGGAGTAGCTTCTGGAGTAGGTGATAAGGTTCCTGCCGAATGCTCTGAAGGGACAGAAGGTCTTCCGTCTGTTCGAAACGGCGAGATTATTCCTGCCAATCTTACCGGGGCAGAGGGAGCCGACCAGTTAATTGTTGTAGTTGGGACAGGAGGCTGCAACGCGGACGTTTCTTATTATAAAAAGAACCAGGACGGAGGCTGGGAGCTTGCCTGGAAGGAAGCGGGCGTCGTTGGGAGAGGCGGAATCACGGCTCATAAGCGAGAGGGAGATGGAAAAACTCCGGCCGGCACCTACGGCCTTACCATGGCCTTTGGTTTAAAAGAGGATCCGGGAAGTATTCTGCCTTACCATAAGATAGCAAAAGGCGACTATTGGGTGGACGATTCAGCCAGCCCCTATTATAATAAGCTGGTGAACACCTCGCAGCTTCCCAAAAGCTGGAAGTCCGCTGAGAATATGAGCGCGGCCTCCTCCTATTATAATTATGGGCTGGCATTAAACTACAATTCTGACTGTATCCCCGGTATGGGCTCCGCTATCTTCCTTCACTGCTCTGCGGCCTCGTCTGACAACGGTTCTGCGGGATGTATCCGTTTACCGGAAGCAAGGGCTATGGAGCTGGTTCAGTCTGTGACTAAGCAGACGAAAATTGTGATTGCGCCTGACTTGAACCAGTTATATTAAAGGATGGAGCTAAATAACTTTGCTGGTTATCGTTAGATAAAGGCAGTGGTGCGCTTGTATCAGCGCGGCCCTGCCATTTTTTTCGCTATCATTTTTAAAAGCTCCAGCCTTTTTCTGTCCTTGGGAGACATATTAGAGCTTAAAATAGACACCAGAAGGGCTGTTTCCTGGTCGTTGAACTGGAGCCCCTTTTCCTGAGCCTCCAGATTAACAGTCATGAAGGCTTCCATCAGGTGGTTTTTATCTGTTCGTTCAATTTGCTCTGCAAACTGTGTCAGTAATGTGAGCTTTTCCGGGCTGATGTCTTTCAGTCTAGGGTCCTGTTTCCAACTTATATCCATATGATGTATTCCTTTCTGAGAAAACGTTTTTACGCCATGGACTGAAACGCAGTCATCATCATCTGCATGGTTTCAAAACGGGACTGCTGTTCCGGGGTAAGGAAGCGGCGAAGCTGTTCCATAGGAGTCTGGCCGTCCATAAAAGCTTGGGCCATATCGATCATATCCTGCTCAGAAGGATTCCCATAGGGGCGGATGGCCTTGAGCAAATCCCGGACGGAGGTGTTTTGTTCCTTTTTTTCTAAAGAGCAGATGCCCATAGAGGCCACTTCTTCTGTTTCAAAGAGCTCTATGGTTTTTCGCAGCTCCTGAGCTTTTACGAATAAAGATACGGCACGCTGTTCTGGTATACCTAAATAGGGAAGGGCAGCTTTTATCATTTGCAGGTGATGGTCTCCTATCAGATAGTCCAAATCTGTAAGCTTATAATCGTTCAATGGGGGCATATGGTTTTACCGGCCTTCTGTTTCTTTGTTTTAAGCTTATGCAGGTAAAGCTGGTTCCATGCCATATTTTTTTGACGTTATGAGCCAAAGCATAGGCCATGCATATATTAATAATATGGAAGGAGAGTGAAATCCATGTACAGCCGTCTTGTAATTGAAGGAAATGCGGTTTATGAAATAGATGATGAATGTTTAAAAAGGAAGCAGGGCAGGAAGGGATATGGAGGTAAGAACCGGGGCCATCAAGGATATTCGGGCTCCATGAATGCTGGCGCTTCCAAGTAAAAAGGGGTTGAATGTTGAGGCATTGGCGTAAAGCTGATGCCATTTTTAAATTAGATACTTTTATCCCACCCTATTATGTGACATACTTATAAAAATAGGAGCTCCTATTTATGGAAAGCATGCTGAAGAACTAGAAGAAATCTTTGAGGAACGCAGAAAACAAAAGCGCTCCAAAGAACAAAAAACGGCATAGCCATAAGGCCTATACCGTATTTTGATTAAGAGTAGCTGTCCCCTTCACTGTTTTATGTGCAGGGGACGAAGCAGCTCCCTTTCATTATGTTAAATTTCTTTGGTGAAGGCTCCTAGAGAGGTAGAATTAGCAGAAGAAGCCGTTTCCGCCGCCACAACAGCAGGACAGGATCAGGATAATCCAGATGAATTCACATCCATTCCCACAACCGCTGCCGCAGTTATTACCGAAGAAGCCGTTTCCACCGCCACAGCAGCACAGAATCAGAATCAGCCAAATACAATTAAATCCGCTTCCTCCGTTTCCGCATCCACAGTCACAACCGCAGTTTGTTGCTGCTACATCACTCATGATAGTTCCTCCATTAAAGTTTAATTACACTGTATCATATGACCTTTGGCTTGCTCATGTTTCTAAGTTTTTTAAAAAATTTTTATTATTTGTTGGTACATGCAAAGAAAATATAGTATAATGTCCACGCAGGCAGCAGTGTAAAGATGGCTGAGCTGCAAAAGGGGCTACAAATATGGAAAAGAACCGATTATATTATCAGACTCCCTATGTGAAGTCATTTATGTGTACAGTGGAAACTTGTGAGGAAAGCGGCAGAGGCACCTGGCTGGTGACTTTGAACCAGACTGGATTTTACCCTGAGGGCGGTGGTCAGCCCTCAGATACAGGTATCTTAAATGAAGTGGAGGTTCTATCTGTCCGGGAGAAGGGAGGACGTATCCTCCATGAGCTGGCATCTCCCCTGGAGCCGGGGACTCTGGCAGAGGGAAGGATAGACTGGCAAAAGAGATACGACCATATGCAGCAGCATACAGGAGAACACATCCTGGCAGGGCTGATTCACCAAATTTATGGCTATGACAACGTGGGCTTTCACATGGGAACAGAGGAAGTGACGGTGGATTTTAATGGTGAATTGACCAATGAGCAGCTGGACGAGCTGGAAAATAAAGCCAATGAGATTGTCTATGCCAATGTTTTGGTGCGGGTTATTTATCCCTCCCAGGAGGAGCTTCTGACCATGGATTACCGCAGCAAAAAGGAATTGCCGGGTTTGGTACGGATTGTGGAAATACCGGGAGGGGATGTCTGTGCCTGCTGTGGAACCCATGTGGAGCATACGGGAGAAGTGGGGATCATCAAGATAAAGAGTATGATGCGATATAAAGGGGGAGTTCGCCTTTTCATGCTTTGCGGCCGCAGGGCTGTTCTGGATTACAGGGCCAGGCTGAAGGATGAGCTGAAAATATCCAATCTTCTGTCAGCTAAGCTTCATCTGGCTCCGGAGGCAGTTGAGAAGCTTAAAAACGACGCTCAGGCGAAGGATATGCTTATAGGCCGCCTTTACAGCCAGCTTTTAGACTTAAAGGTTCAGGGATTTCCTGAGAGTGGCAGGCCCCTGGTGGTATTTCAGGAGGGGATGGCTCCGGTTCAGATTCGTCAGATGGCTACTCTCCTTTATGAGCAGAACAAGGGCCGAATTGTGGCCGTATGCTCAGGCAGTGACGAGAAGCAGGAGTATCGCTACGCTCTTGGAAGCAGTAAAGCTGATATGCGGATCTTGAGCAGGATACTTAACAGAAGGCTTAATGGACAGGGCGGAGGAAGCTCTCTTATGGCCCAGGGTACCTTCCGGTCCTGCAAAAGAACCATAGAGGAAATTTTTTATGAGGAAGCAAACAAAATAAAAGGAGAGGATGATGGAGCTGAATCATGATACAATAAAAAAATTGCGAGGACTTATCCTGTTTACAGTAGTGGCAGTGGTTGCGGGCATTAACTACCGGCAGCTGCTGGGGCTGACCGCGGCTCTGGTGCGCATTGCAGGGCCTTTTATTCTGGGCGGGGCAATCGCTTTTATTCTCAACGTGCCTATGCGCAATATTGAGCGTCATCTGCCTCTGGAAGGGAGGGCAAGAGGCCTCAAACGGCCGGCCAGTTTGGCGCTTACCATCTTTGTGGTGACTGGGATATTATTTCTGGTTACTTTTGTGGTGACTCCCCAGCTTTTTAGTACCTTTGAAATTCTTCAAAGCAGTGTGCCAGCCTTTTTTACAAGCCTTAGGAAAGAGGCGGAACAGCTGTTTGCCAACAATGCAATGATTCTGGAGCAGGTAAACCATCTCCAGGTGGACTGGCAGCAGATATTAAAGGATATGGTGGAGTTTTTAAAGACAGGGGCAGGCTCTATGCTGAACACTACCTTTTCTGCGGCTGTGTCCATTGTAAGCGGCGTGTCCTCTTTTCTGATAGGATTTATCTTTGCGATTTATATTCTGCTTCAAAAGGAAAACTTAAAGCGTCAGACTGTGAAGCTGCTGGCTGCGTTTCTTCCTGCGAAGGCAGTAGCCAGGATACTGGAGATTGCCGCTTTGACAGAGCGTACCTTTTCCAGCTTTCTTACGGGACAGTGCTTAGAAGCAGTGATTTTGGGCACTATGTTTTTTGTAACGCTGACAGTGCTGCGGCTTCCCTATGCCCTGCTCATCGGAGTGCTCATCGCCTTTACAGCGTTAATTCCCATATTTGGCGCTTTTGTGGGACTGGGTGTGGGAGCTTTTCTGATGCTGATGGTAAATCCTATGGACGCGCTTATATTTACAGTCACCTTCTTGGTGCTTCAGCAGCTTGAGGGAAATCTGATTTATCCCTATGTAGTAGGAAACTCCGTGGGACTCCCTTCCATATGGGTGCTGGTTGCGGTAACAGTAGGAGGCAGTATAATGGGAATTGTGGGAATGCTTGTATTTATTCCTTTCAGTTCTGTGCTTTATGCTCTTTTAAGGGAGACGGTGAATGTGAGATTAAAAGGGAGGCTTGGGATGGAGAAGAGTGAGGAGGCTAAGGCTGCCGTTTTAAAGGAAACAAAAATGCATGAATCCAAGCCGGAAGAGTAAAACGGATAAATATAAAGCAGATGAAAGGAACAGGGATGGAAACTACAGAGTTCAGGCCAGAGAATTGGAGAGACGAATACAGGGAATTTGCAGAGGCTACATCAAAATTTTATAAGAAGGAGCTGGACGCAAAAGCATACAAAGGAATATCTGGGGGCTTTGGAAGCTATGCCCAGAAAGGAGGCGAGGCCAGCATGCTCCGGCTGCGCCTGCCGGCAGGACGGATTGATAAGGAGCGGTTAAAGTTTATTGCAGACTGCGTAGAGCGCTATAAGATCAATCTGGTGCATTTTACCACCTGTCAGACGGTGCAGCTTCATAATTTGAATGAAGAAGCGGTATGCGCCATTGCAGTGGAGGCCCTTGACCATAACATACTTACAAGGGGAGGAGGCGGGGATTTTCCAAGAAACGTAATGGTATCGCCTTTATCTGGAGTTGAGAGAGATGAGTATTTTGATGTGCTCCCCTACGCCCTTGCGGCATCAGACTATTTAATGACCCTCATTAAAGGGCCGAAGCTTCCAAGAAAGCTGAAGGTGGCGTTTTCTAATACAAAAGCAAATATAACCCATGCGACCTTCCGTGACCTCGGCTTTACGGCCAGACCGGACGGAACCTTTGATGTGTACAGTGCAGGAGGCCTTGGCAATAATCCGTCCTTTGGCGTTTTAGTGGCTCAAGGTGTGGCTCCGGGCCAGATCCTGTATTATATCAGGGCTATGTACAACACCTTCTGCGCTTATGGAAATTATGAAAACCGGGCCAAAGCCAGAAGCCGGTTTATGAAGGATTCTTTGGGGGGAGAGGAGAGCTACAGGGAAGCATTTGGGGAAAAGCTGAAGGAGGTATACGCTTCGGGAGAAAATCTGGATTTGGATTTACCTGCTTCTGAACCTGCTTGGAAATTCAGAGCCGGTATGAAGCAAGCCCAGGGGAAAGCACCGGAGGACAGCCGGGTGATTGGGCAGAAGCAGCCGGGATTCTATGCGGTGAAATATCATCCGCTGGGAGGCGTTCCAGACACAGGCTTTTTCAAACGGATGTATGAGCTGATTAAGGATATGGATCAGGTGGAGCTTCGCCTGGCTCCGGATGAGACGGCCTATATAATCAACTGTACAGGGGAGGAGGCTGGCCAGGTTCTGAAGGCTACAGAACATGGGGCAAGAAACAGCTTTGAAGAATCGGTTGCATGCATCGGGGCTTCTATCTGTCAGCAGGGAGTTCGTGATTCTCAGGCGCTGTTAAACCATCTGGTGGAAATGGCCCGGAGGGAAGGCTTTGAGGATGGAGTGCTTCCCCGGATTCATATATCCGGCTGCCCTTCCTCCTGCGGGACCCACCAGATTGGAGCCTTGGGATTTCACGGTGGAGTCAAGGTAATAGAGAAGGTTCCTATGCCTGCCTTTACGCTTCATTATAATGGCTGTGATGTCCAGGGAAGAGAAAAGCTGGGAGAGAAGCTGGGAGTTATGCTGGAATTGAAGATACCTGATTTTCTAAAGCTTCTGGGACAGACCGTAAGAGAAAGCGGAATGAGGTTTGAAGAGTGGAGCCGGAATAATCCCGATGGAGTGAAGAAGATAGCGGCCCCCTTTATCCTGTAGCGTAAGCCGAAATTAGCCCGGAACCTGGCTGAACGGTTCCGGGCTGGTCTTAGCTTTCTGACGTTATAAGCAACCTGCTTATTCTCCCTGATACATATATTTAATTAAACGTTCGATGTCCTCCTTGTCATGGGCAACTAGGTCTAATTCTTTAATATATCCGTTGGAGAAAATGGTAGCCATTGAAAGATACTGGGCTAATTTGGATTTCAGATTGATGCGGTCGCCTTCCGGGGATACTAGTTCTACTGTTCCTTTGCATTGGTCTATAACGTTGAAAAACTTTTCTACATCTGTAATATTCTGAACCTTCACTATAATTCCTCCTGTTTGTATTCATTCCAATACTGGAAAAGTCTGGTTGAATCCTTCAACATATATGATTATAGCAAAGTGAAAGACTCAATACAATACAATAATTTATAAAAAATTAAGGATTACAAAACTTTTTTATATGTTCCAGCAGAAGAGAGGAAACGTGAAGTCCTCCTCTGCCTGATCCTATGGAAATATCTGGTTTATTGCTTCCATGGAAGTCAGAGCCGCCGGTGGGAAGAAGATGACAGCGGACGGCCGTCTCCTGAAGTTTCCGGATTTCCAACTGGTTGTGGGAGGAATGGTAGACCTCCAGGCCCTTCATGCCAAGGCCTGCCAGACAGGAAATAAGCTCCTCTGTTTTTTTGTCTCCAAGACCATACAAGAAGGGGTGAGCCAGAGCTGCGAAGCCATGAGCGGTTGTCAGAGCTCCTATGACCTCTTCAGGGGGAAGGAGCTCCTTAGGAGGACAGAAAGGTCCTCCGTAATGAAGGTATTTTTTAAAAATTTGTTTCATACTGGAACCGTATCCTTTGCTGAGAAGCGCTTGTGCTATGTGAGCTCTGGTGATAACGGTTTTGGGGTTTTCTCCCGTCAGCTCTTCTGGGGTTATATGAATCCCTGCGTCCTCCAGACGGTGAAGTATTTCTTCATTGCGGCGGTTTCTGGACTGTTGGAAGCGTTCCAGAGTGGAAATAAGGCCTGGGTTCGAGCAATCTACAAAAAGGCCCAGAATGTGTATTTCCACCCCTTCAAAGGAACTAGATACCTCGATTCCGGGTATGACCTCCACACCCCATTTTAGCCCTGCCTTCACCGCTTCTTTTACTCCGGCGGTAGTATCGTGATCAGTGAGGGCAATGGAAGCCAGTCCGGCCTCGGCGGCTAGCTTTACCACCTGCTCAGGACTTAAGGTGCCGTCAGAAGCATTTGAATGAACATGTAAATCCACGTAAGCCATGGCAGAATCCTCCTTAACTCAATGAGAAACGATTCCCCTCAGTTTTTTGAGAGGGGGATTTTAAATGATTTTTAACACTTTAATAATACTAATTTTATATATAGTAACACGAAATTCATAATAAGTAAAATCCCTTGGAAAAATTGAAAAATACGGTTCCATTTTACACAAAGTATGTTATACTACAATTTGTAAATATCAAGAATGATAGGTGAAAAGGATGAAACAATTAGAAAATAATTACGATAGAAGAAGCTACCCGGCAGACAGGGGCCATAGCCGGGATTCTAATAGATCTAATAGAAGTACGGTGATAAACAGAAGCGGTAGTTCAAGAAGCACAGGACGGAGCTCCTCAGGCAGCAGCTATAGAAGCAATCCTTCCTACCGAATGGGAGGACAAGCCGGAAGGATGAACGCAGCTAATACATCCAGGAGGAACAGCTCCCACAGAAGAAGACAGGGGCCTGATTATAAAAAGATAGCTGTTATAGGGGTGATCCTTCTTATCCTAATTACCTGTATCGCGCTGGCATTAAAGGCCAAAAAGACAGCTGTTATACAAGTGGATGAGAGTACCTCTCAGCCTGCGGAGACAGAGATTACCAAGGAGGTTCAGGTTGACGGCATTTCCATCACCGGAATGTCCTTAAGCCAGGCCAGAAACGCCATTCTTAAAGAATACCCATGGTCTATGACCGTAACCTACGGGGAGGAAGTCTATCAAGTGACTGATTTGGCGGCTGAAAAGGTAGAGGAGGTGCTGGCTGAGATTTACAGCGGAGAGCCAAAGGAGCAATATGCCTTAGAGCTGGACGGGCTGGAGGAAGCAGCGGCAGCTGAGGCGGCTGCCTGCGCTGCTAAATGGGACAAAAAGGCCCGGAACGGTTCTATCGACAAATATGACAAAGAAAAGGGAGCGTTTGTATTCGCAGGTGAGACGCCAGGCTTTGCCATTGATCAGGAAAAGCTGACAGCGGATATACTTGCGGCATTGAAGGAGAAGCGGTTTGACGCACAGCTTAAAGCACAGGGAAGTGAGGTGCAGCCTGAAATCAGCTCTGCTGCAGCCAAGGAGAAATATAAGACTCTGAGCACTTTTACCACCGACACAACCTCGAAAAGCAACCGCAATACCAATGTGCGTCTGGCAGCGGAGGCTATTAATGGAACGGTGATCCGTCCGGGAGAGGAATTTTCCTTTAATAAAATCGTAGGAAGGCGTACAGAGGAAAAGGGCTATAAGGCGGCGGCTGCCTATAATAATGGAGAGGTAGTTCAGGAGATCGGCGGAGGCGTATGCCAGGTATCCACTACATTGTATAACGCAGTATACCGTTCCGGTCTGGGGGAGGAAAGCATTACATTCAGACGTTCTCATACCTTTGAGCCAAACTATATTACCCCTGGACAGGACGCGACTGTGAGCTATGAGCAGCCGGATTTCCGGTTTAAGAATACCTCCAAAACGTCCATCGGCATCAGAGCCAGCTACGCGAACCAGAAAATGACCGTATCTATTTACGGAATCCCCATTCTGGAGGAGGGGATGAAGCTGGATTTGGAGTCCAAGAAAACAGAGACCTTAGATCCTCCGGCTCCAACCTATGAGGAGGATCAGACACTTCAGCCAGGAGTAGAGGTAGTAAAGAGCGCCGGTACCCAGGGCAGCAGATGGGAGACCTATAAGGTCGTATATAAGAACGGGGTAGAGGTTTCCAGGACACTGGATCATAAAACGACCTATAAGGGACATGCTCCTGTGATCCGCAGGAACACGTCCGGCGTTGTGCTTCTGCCGGAGGAGACCACTATTTCAAATGAGACGCCGGTTCCAACGGTAGACGGTATGCCTGAGGGCTATGTTCAGGGTGAGGCTCCTACGATACCAGGCTCCGCCCAGGAGATCGGCCCAGGTGTGGATCAGCCCTCCTCTGCTGCACCTGCCCCTCAGACTGCAGCTCCTGTCCCGACGGCAGGAACGCAGGCCACTTCAGGGAGCAGCTTAGGACCCGGTGGGGAAAGTCCGGTGATTGCGCCGCTGAAGCCAGAATAATTATAAAAAAAAGAATGTTCATAAAGCCAGAGGGGTGCCTGGGGCGCCTTTTCTGGCTTTTGTGAAACCTATAGAATATCAGCTTTTTACATTGTATTTTTTAGCGTAATTACGATTAAACATTTGCAATTTGTTAAATAATTGTTATAATAGTAGACAGGTTAGTCTGTGAGGAAATTCCTTCCGCGGCAGGCTTGCATGTATACTATATACATATTCACTATTTGTAGGAGGAAAGTAAAATGGCAAGAAAAATGAAAACCATGGATGGCAACCATGCAGCAGCACATGCTTCATATGCGTTTACTGATGTAGCGGCTATCTATCCGATTACTCCATCTTCACCTATGGCGGAAGCTACAGATGAATGGGCAACTGACGGAAGAACCAATATCTTCGGTCGTGAAGTGCAGATTACGGAAATGCAGTCTGAGGCAGGCGCAGCAGGCGCTGTACACGGCTCTCTGGCAGCAGGCGCTCTGACTACCACCTACACTGCGTCACAGGGTCTGTTGCTGATGATTCCAAACCTTTATAAAGTTGCAGGCGAGCAGCTGCCAGGCGTATTCAACGTATCTGCACGTGCGGTTGCAAGCCATGCATTATCTATTTTCGGTGATCATTCAGATGTCTATGCCTGTCGTCAGACAGGATGCGCTATGCTGTGCGAGTCCAGTGTACAGGAAGTAATGGATTTGACAGTAGTAGCCCATATGGCAGCTATCAAGGGTAAAGTTCCTTTTATCAACTTCTTTGACGGTTTCCGTACCTCCCATGAGATTCAAAAAATTGAGACTTGGGATTATGAAGACTTGAAGGAAATGGTTGACATGGACGCTGTTGACGTATTCCGTAAGAATGCCCTGAACCCAAATCATCCATGCCAGAGAGGTTCTGCTCAGAATCCTGATATCTTTTTCCAGGCAAGAGAAGCCTGCAACCCATACTATGACGCGCTTCCTTCCATTGTTCAGGAGTACATGGACAAGGTGAATGAGAAGATTGGAACAGATTACAAGCTGTTTAACTACTACGGCGCCCCTGACGCTGAGCACATCATCATTTCTATGGGCTCAGTAAACGATACCATCGAGGAGACCATTGATTACATGACAAAACAGGGGCATAAGGTCGGCGTGGTAAAGGTTCGTCTGTACAGGCCGTTCTGCGCTCAGGCTTTAATCGATACGATTCCTGATTCTGTAAAGGTCATCTCCGTATTAGACAGGACGAAAGAACCGGGAGCTATCGGCGAGCCTTTGTACCTGGATGTAGTGGCTGCTCTTAAGGGAACCAAGTTTGATCAGGTTAAGATTTTAACTGGACGTTATGGCCTGGGCTCCAAGGATACCACTCCGGCCCAGATCGTTGCTGTATATGAGAACGCGACCAAGTCTCCATTTACCATTGGTATTGTTGATGATGTTACCCATCTGTCCCTGGAGCTTGGAGCGCCTATTGTTACCACGCCTGAGGGAACTTCCAACTGTAAGTTCTGGGGGCTGGGCGCTGACGGTACCGTAGGAGCAAACAAGAACTCCATCAAGATCATCGGTGACAATACAGATATGTATGCCCAAGCATACTTTGACTATGATTCCAAAAAGTCTGGCGGCGTGACGATGTCTCACCTTCGCTTTGGGCATTCTCCGATTAAGTCTACCTATCTGATTCACAAGGCTGACTTCGTTGCCTGCCATAATCCGGCATATGTACGCAAGTACAATATGGTTCAGGAGCTGGTTGACGGCGGTACGTTCCTTCTGAACTGCCCGTGGGATATGGAAGGGCTTGAGAAGCATCTGCCTGGACAGGTTAAGAAGTTTATCGCTGACCACAATATTAAGTTCTATACCATTGACGGTGTTAAGATTGGTATTGAGACCGGCATGGGACCGACACGTATCAACACGATTCTGCAGTCCGCGTTCTTCGAGCTTACAGGGATTATTCCTGCTGAGAAGGCCAATGAGCTGATGAAGGCCGCAGCGAAAGCAACCTACGGCCGTAAGGGTGAGGACGTCGTTCAGAAGAACTGGGCAGCGATTGACGCAGGCGCTAAGGGCGTTCACAAGGTAGAGGTTCCGGCTAGCTGGTCCTGTTGTGAGGATGAGGGACTTGACTATGCGGTGGTAACTGACGGAAGAAGGGATGTAGTGGATTTTGTCAACAATATCCAGTCCAAGGTTAATGCTCAGGAGGGCAACAGCCTGCCTGTATCTGCCTTTAGGGATTATGCAGACGGCTCCACACCATCGGGTTCCTCCGCATATGAGAAGCGAGGAATTGCAGTTAAGGTTCCCAACTGGATACCTGAGAATTGCATTCAGTGTAATTTCTGCTCCTATGTATGTCCTCATGCTGTAATCCGTCCAGCTGTTATGAATGCGGATGAGGCTGCCAAGGCTCCTGCTGATATGAAGATGAAGGACATGACCGCTATGCCAGGGCTGAAGTTCGCTATCACTATTTCTCCATTAGACTGTACCGGATGCGGTTCCTGTGCAAATGTCTGCCCGGGTATGAAGGGCAACAAGGCTCTGGAGATGAAATCCCTGGAGGAGAGCTTGGACAAGGCGGCAGCGTTTGATTACGGTCAGTCTCTGCCAATCAAGGAAGAAGTGATTGCCAAGTTCAAAGAGAATACGGTTAAGGGAAGCCAGTTTAAAAAGCCTCTTCTGGAATTCTCCGGTGCCTGTGCAGGCTGCGGTGAAACTCCGTATGCTAAGCTGATTACCCAGCTGTTCGGTGACAGAATGTACATTGCCAACGCCACAGGCTGTACCTCCATCTGGGGCAACTCCTCACCGTCCACACCGTACACCGTTAACTCCAGAGGACAGGGTCCTGCATGGGATAACTCCCTGTTCGAGGATAATGCTGAGTTTGGTTACGGTATGCTGCTGGCTCAGAACGCTATCAGAGACGGTTTAAAGGCTAAGGTGGAGGAAGTTATGGCAAGCGCTGAGGCTTCTGAGGAAGTTAAGGCTGCATGCAAGGAGTATCTGGACACCTTCGGTATCGGCGCTCTCAATGGCTCTGCGACAGATAAGCTGGTTGCTGCCTTAGACGGAATCGACTGCCCTGTCTGCAAGGATATTGTCAAGAACAAAGATTTTCTGGCTAAGAAGTCCCAGTGGGTATTTGGTGGCGACGGATGGGCTTATGACATTGGCTTTGGCGGTGTGGACCACGTTCTGGCTTCCGGCAAGGATATCAATATTATGGTATATGATACGGAGGTTTACTCCAATACAGGCGGACAGTCCTCCAAGGCTACCAAGACAGGAGCTGTGGCTCAGTTTGCTGCCGGTGGTAAGGATGTGAAGAAGAAGGATCTGGCTGGTATTGCTATGAGCTATGGCTATGTATATGTAGCGCAGATTTGTATGGGAGCTGATATGGCTCAGACAGTTAAGGCGATTTCTGAGGCAGAGGCTTACCCAGGCCCATCTCTGATTATCGCATATGCTCCATGTATCAACCACGGTATTAAGAAGGGTATGGACAAGGCTCAGACAGAGGAGAAGCTGGCTGTAGAGTGCGGATACTGGAATAACTTCCGTTACAACCCGGCAGCTGAGAAGAAATTCTCCCTGGATTCTAAGGCGCCTAAGCTGGAGGAATATCAGAATTTCCTTAAGGGTGAGGTTCGCTATATGTCCCTGGCCATGAAGAATCCTGAGAGAGCCGCTGAGCTCTTTGCTCGCAATGAGGCAGAGGCGAAGGAGCGTTATGCTTATCTGGAGAAACTGGTGACTTTATACGGCAATGACTAATTCATCTTGCCAGTGAATGTCTGGTATGGGAATGTGAATCCCGGAAAGTTTCGGCTTTCCGGGATTTTTGCGTATGTATTGTATGGAGCAGGGGAGTATAAATTGCTTCCAGAAGGGGATAATATTGGTAAAAAATACATGCCGGAATTAGATAGAATTGCTTTTTATTCAGAGCAGTGGAACCGGCGGAGAGGATGTGTGCTCCAATATGTTAAAAGAGAAAGCCATGGTTCATTTTCTGAACCGTTTTACGGATTATCCCTTTCTGGTTAGATGGGAGGGACATGAGGAGAAAGTCGGACATGGGAATCCTTTGTTTGTGGTGAATATTAAGGAACAGATTTCGGTAAAGGAGTTGACAGGCAGTACATCCCTGGCTTTGGGAGAGGCCTATATGAAGGGAAAGCTGGAAGTGGAAGGGGATTTGTATGAGGCTTTGGATCATTTCCTTGGACAGATGGATAAGTTTGAGGTGAACCGGGTGAAGCTGAAAGGACTTCTTCATACATCGAATTCCAGGAAGAACCAGAAAAAGGAGGTTTCCTTCCATTATGATATAGGAAATGATTTCTATAAGCTATGGCTGGATGAAACTCTGAATTATTCTTGCGGCTATTTTAAGACGGGTGAGGACACGCTTTATGAGGCGCAGGTGAACAAGACTGAGTATATTCTTAAAAAGCTTGGGCTTCAAGCTGGAATGAGCCTGCTGGATATTGGCTGCGGCTGGGGCTTTCTCCTTTTAAGAGCAGCAAAGGAATATAAAATAAGGGGAACGGGAATTACCCTGAGCAGGGAGCAATATGAGGGCTTTAGGACTAGGATAGAGAAGGAAGGTCTGGAGGATTTAGTGACGGTCAGGCTGATGGATTACAGAGACCTAAAGCAAGTGGGGCTGGAGTTTGATCGGATAGTCAGCGTAGGTATGGTGGAGCATGTGGGACGGGAGAATTATAACTGTTTTCTGGACTGTGTCAGCCAGGCGCTGAAGCCGGGAGGCGTTTTTCTTCTGCATTTTATCAGCAGCCAGAAGGAGCATGCGGGAGATCCATGGATTAAAAAATATATCTTTCCGGGTGGGGTGATTCCCAGCCTGAGGGAAATTATCTTTTTGATGGCAGAATACAATTTTCACATTTTAGATGTTGAGAATCTCAGGAATCATTACAATAAGACTCTCTTGTGCTGGAAGAAGAATTTCAGGGAACATGAGAACCAGATTCGGTCTATGTTTGATGAGGAATTTGTGCGAATGTGGGAGCTGTATCTCTGCTCCTGTGCGGCCACCTTTCACAACGGTGTGATTGATCTTCATCAGATATTGGCAACGAAGGGAGTTAATAATGAACTTCCTATAGTCAGGTGGTATTAAGGTGTATTTGGAATAGTCAGATATTATAGGGTAAATAGTAAGAGGAATAAGAGATGACCAGGCTGCAAGATTGTATGAAAGAAATTTTGGCTGTGGAAGCTTTTGGAATGAAAAGCAGGCTGGAGGCGGAAAGGTATCAGCGATGCTATTGGGCCTGACGTACCTGGATTAGAAATAATGCTTGATTTTTTCTATATTCTATGGTATCATCATCAGGTCGGGGCATTAGCGCAGCTGGGAGCGCGCCACACTGGCAGTGTGGAGGTCACGGGTTCGAATCCCGTATGCTCCACTATTTTTTGTTTACAAACCAATGTGATGATATGGCTATATGGTATGACTACCCAGTATGTCATGATGATATGTGATGGTTCAACGTGGTAGCAGTTGAAGAATCAATGGATAAAATCATGAATATGCAATTCGGATTTGGGACACTGCATGTTGGAATACAGAGGTATTTCCTTGCGTGCTCAGACGCAGCAGGATGCTTGACGGTGTCAGGTGATTCGGGTACAGGAAGAATGCCTCCTAAAGGATCGGATCACTGCTGGAGGGGGTATAGCTTATAATATCCGTAATGCCGCAATCCAATATCCTGCAGAGATCATTGATCGTGGTAGTGCTTAAGGGCTGATCCTTGCGAAGACGGTTAATTGTGGAACTAGACAGCTTATGAACATGAATTAGGGTATAGGTAGATTCCTCCGATTCCTTTAGGGTGTTCCAGAATGGTTCATATGTAATCACAATGGCTCCTCTTTTCTAGCTGTATTTTATCAAAGCATATATATAAATAAACGCAGGATTCGACAAAATTCCCCGTATAATTATGAATTATACAAGCATCGGTCTTTGAAAGGAAAAGGTAAGATGATATAAGAGGAAAAAGGACTTGCGTTTTTCAGAAAATTTTGTATAATAGGATAGCAGATCAAGTGTAAGCGGCAAGGGTGCCGTCTTATGTTCAGGAGGCGGATCGGAATGAAGATTAGAAAGGTGCTGGGCGGTTTTGCATGGGTCATGCTGGCGGCTCTGTTGATTATGGCTAACGCTATGACAGGAAATGCAATGGAATTGCCTGTGGACACCGGGAACGCCGGTGTATCATCCGTAATGGAGTAAAAAAGGTATAAAGAGCAAAAGGCCGAGCGCATACTAAGGATGCGGCGGTCTTTTTTTATGCGTAAAAGGTGTCCAAGGCTTTGACAGCAGCTTTTGCAAGGTGATCAACAAAAAGGGAAATGGATTATTTGTTTGACAGGTGATAAGATACAGGTATGTAATTTAATAAGTGCAGGAGACCGGGAATACCGAAATCAATTCTATCAGGAGGAAAAAAGTGATGCGTTTATCAGACATTGAGTGTAATCAGAAGGAGCAGTGGGCGGCAGCAGGAATTAAACTGCCAGGATTTAACAGGAAGGCTATGAAAGAAGCCACAAGAGCCTGCCCCCAGTGGGTTCATTTCGGAGCAGGCAACATTTTCCGGGCTTTTCCGGCGGCGCTTCAGCAGAAGCTGTTGAATGAAGGGATAGAAAAGACAGGAATTATTGTGGCCGAGGGCTATGATTATGAAATTATTAGAAAGGCTTACAGGCGCCAGGACGATCTGAGCCTGCTGGTTACACTTAAATCAAACGGAACCATTGATAAGACGGTTATTGCAAGCGTTGCAGAGTCCCTGACCGTGGATCGCCAGGACGAGGCGGACTGGAGCCGGTTACAGGAGATTTTTGCAAGCAGTACCCTTCAGATGGTCAGCTTTACCATTACCGAGAAGGGCTACAGCCTCTACGCCCCGGATGGCTCCTTCCGTTTGGAGGTACAGAAGGATTTTGAAGCGGGCCCTTATAAGGCGGACAGCTACATCGGAAAGCTGGCGGCTTTATGCTACTGGAGGTATACCCATGGCGAGGCTCCTCTTTCTCTGGTCAGCATGGATAACTGCTCACACAACGGAGATAAGCTGTTTGCGGCTGTAGATGCCTATGCAAAGGCATGGACAGAGAGAGAACTGGTAGACGAAGGCTTTCTTGCTTATATAGAAAACCCGGAAACGGTTGCTTTTCCCTGGAGCATGATTGATAAAATTACCCCCCGGCCTGACGACAGCGTTAAGAAAATGCTGGAGGAATGTGGATTTACTGATACAGAAAACCTTATAACCAGTAAAAACACCTATGTGGCTCCTTTTGTAAATGCAGAGGAAACAGAATATCTTGTGATTGAAGATGCGTTTCCAAATGGGCGTCCCGCACTGGAGCGTGCAGGCGTTATATTTACAACCAGAGACACGGTAGAGCGTGTAGAGCGCATGAAAGTCTGCACCTGCCTGAATCCTCTCCATACCGCCCTGGCTGTATACGGCTGTCTTCTTGGCTATACCAAGATCAGTGAGGAGATGAAGGATGAAGATCTGGTTAAAATGGTGGAGCGCATCGGATACAGGGAGGGCCTTCCTGTAGTAACGGACCCAGGTATCCTTTCACCCAGGAAGTTTATTGATGAAGTCCTTCAGATTCGTGTGCCCAATCCATTTATGCCTGATACGCCCCAGAGAATTGCCTGCGATACTTCTCAAAAGCTGTCTATCCGTTTCGGGGAGACCATCAAGGAGTATATGGCAAGGCCAAAGCTGGATGTAACAGCCTTAAGGTTTATTCCTATGGTACAGGCGGGATGGTGCCGTTACCTTTTGGGGGTGGATGACGAGGGAAACACCTTTACCGTAAGCCCGGACCCAATGTATGAGAGTCTGGCGAAGCAGCTGGAGGGCGTAAGGATAGGAGAAGACTGCGATGTGCATGAGGCCCTGTCCCCCATTCTAAGCGATGCCAGAATTTTCGGAGTTAATTTATATGAGGCCGGACTGGGACACTATGTGGAGGAAGTGTTTGCCGAATTGATAGCGGGCAAGGGCGCTGTGAGAGCAACCCTTAAAAGGCATTTGTCAGAGGCTTAGTTTTAAATGAATGTATAAGAAGGAGAGAATACGTAAAAGATGTGGAGGCTGTAAAGCAGAAATGTTTTTTTCATGGCAATTTCGTAAAACGCGGTTTTATGACAGCCTCATTAGAATTTACAATAATTGGAATAAATTAATAAAATTGTAATAAAACTGTCATATTTTATATACAAATAGCAAAAAATATGCTATTATATTTGAGAACGAGTGGAAACATGCGCCGGAACCACCGAACTTACAGGCTTTTTGCCTTTGATCATAGATGAAATATTAGATAGAAAAGGACAGAGGTTACCAATGAAAAGGTGGATAATAGCAGGCGTGCTTGCTCTGGCTTTAGTGGGATGCTCCCGGTATGAGCCGCTGGAGGATGGGTCCAATGCGGCAGTGGGAATTTCCCGGCCAGAGACCGGACAGACAGTTAAGGTGGAAGAAGAGGCAGCTTCTTCTGAAGAAGAGGTTATTTCCATTTCCACCTATCCTCCAAGAGGAGCTGTGAAGGTTAAGGGCATTTACGTATCTGCTTATGTGGCCGGAACCGGCGACATGATGGATAAAATTATTGAAGAGATTGACAGGACAGAGCTGAACGCCGTGGTTATTGATGTGAAGGATGATCAGGGCAGGATCACATTTGCAATGGATTCCCCTACTGTAAATGAGATTGGGGCCTGCCAGGTGTTTATTAAGGATCTTCCTGGACTTATGCAGAAGCTGAAGGAGCATAATATCTATCCCATTGCCAGAGTGGTGGCCTTCAGAGACCCTTACCTTGCGGAGAAGAAGCCGGAATGGAGCCTTCATGTGGCTGACGGAAGCATTTACAGGGATCATAAAGGACTGGCCTGGGTGAATCCCTATAAGCAGGAGGTATGGGATTATCTGGTAGAGGTAGGGAAGCAGGCCGGAGAGTTGGGCTTTAAGGAGATCCAGTTCGATTATATCCGATTTGCGGTAGACAGCACCATGAAGGATGTGGTTTTTGACGATGCAGATACCCTGGGACGCAGTAAGACGGAGGCTATAACGGAGTTTATCAGCTACGCCTACGACAGGCTTGCAAGGGAAGGGCTTTATGTATCTGCCGATGTATTCGGAACCATTATGCGCAGCCAGGAGGACGCGGACTCAGTGGGCCAAAGGTACACGGAGATGGCGGAGTATTTGGACTATATTTGCCCCATGATTTATCCTTCTCATTATAGTCCGGGGAATTTTGGTATTGAAAATCCGGACAAAGAGCCTTATGATACGATAAGGAATGCTTTGAAGGGCTCCAGGGAGCTGCTGGCGGCGGCTGAGAAGGAGGGCAGTACCCAGGCCATTGTGCGGCCCTGGCTTCAGGATTTTACAGCCTCCTATTTGGCAGATTATATCGATTACAAGGATGAGCAGGTAAGGGCCCAGATTCAGGCGGTGTATGACGCAGGATATGATGAGTGGATTCTTTGGGATGCAGGTGTGAGCTATCATTATGGAGGGCTTCTGTCTCCCGAAGAGGCTGCTGCAGAGGAGGCGCGGATCGCAGAGTCCAGAGAAGCCCTGCTGCCGGAGGCTACGACGGAGCCGGAGTCAGAGCCAGGGATACCGGAGGAGCCAGCCTCTGACTCCTGAGCCGGCTAAAAATAGGATGCCGGCAGGTAGGTGTATATGACAGATGGAGCAGACCAGGATTTAGGGAGCATCATATTTACCAGTGTTAAAGAACAGGCTGTGACAGATTGCTGAGATGGATGGCAATGCGTGTGCGGTATATCAGACTCTTTGCAGTTAGTACCGGATGCATGCCGGTTCCTGGAGCTATAGATACAGGAGGCTGGCAGGGAGAAGCACCTCTGGGTACGGAGCTTAGATACAGATTGGAAGAGAAGGTGCTTAAGGCAGGACAGAAACATTCCGTCCTGCCTTTTTCAGCCGTGGAGCTGAATGAAAAGGCGAAAAGAAATATGGCTTAAAGGATGGTGAACATTATGTTTGATTTGGAGGAGGAATTGAGGAAGCTGCCGGCCAGTCCGGGAGTTTATCTTATGCATAATAGCAGAGATGAAATTATTTATGTTGGAAAGGCGGTTAGCCTGAAGAACAGGGTGAGGCAGTATTTCCAGAGCAGCCGGAATAAGACCTCAAAAATTGAGCAGATGGTGTCTCATATTGCCTGGTTTGAGTACATTATTACGGACTCGGAGCTGGAAGCTCTGGTTTTGGAGTGCAACCTGATCAAGGAGCACAGGCCCAGATACAACACTATGCTTAAGGATGATAAGGGATATCCCTATATCAAGGCTACGGTTGGTGAGGAATTTCCAAGGATTTTCATGGCCAGAGAACGGAAGAAGGACGGGAGGAGCAAATACTTCGGTCCCTTTACCAGCATGGGAGCTGTGAAGGATACCCTGGATTTGATTCACAAGCTGTATCATATACGTACCTGTAGCCGGAGCCTGCCAAAGGATATCGGGAAGGACAGGCCCTGCCTGAATTATCATATTAAGCAATGCGACGCTCCCTGCCAGGGGTATATTTCTGCGGAACAATACCGTGAGAAATTTAATCAGGCCCTGGAGTTTATGAATGGAAGGTACGAGCCGTTGCTCAAACAGTTAGAGGAGAAGATGGAGGCTGCCTCAAAGGCGCTGGAGTTTGAGCGGGCCATTGAGTACAGAGAGCTTTTGAGCAGTGTAAAGAAGATTTCCCAGAAGCAGAAGATTACCAGTTCCAGTATGGAGGATCGGGATATTGTGGCTATGGCCAGAGATGAGAAGGACGCGGTGGTTCAGGTGTTCTTTATACGGGAGGGAAAGCTGATCGGCAGGGATCATTTTCATGTATCAGCAGCTACTGCGGAGGACGATGGAGAGATCCTGGACAGCTTTGTAAAGCAATTCTATACAGGAACGCCTTTTATTCCCAGAGAGCTGTGGCTTCAGTATCCGCTGGCTGAGGAGGAAATCATCAGCCAGTGGCTTTCTGTAAAAAGGGGACAGAAGGTGAAGCTTGTAGTTCCGAAAAAAGGCGAGAGGGAGCGGCTGGTGGAGCTGGCCGCAAAGAACGCGGCCCTTGTGCTGAGTCAGGATAAGGAACGGATTAAGAAGGAGGAGCTTCGGACCATAGGAGCAATGAATCAGATTGGAGACTGGATCGGGCTGGAGGGGGTGCGCAGGCTGGAGGCCTATGATATTTCTAATACCAGCGGTGTGGAGTCTGTGGGCTCTATGGTCGTGTATGAGGACGGAAAGCCAAAGCGAAGCGATTATAGAAAGTTTAAGATTAAGACGGTTCAGGGCCCTAATGATTATGCTTCGATGGAGGAAGTGCTTACCAGACGGTTTAGCCATGGAATAAAGGAGGCCCAAGAGCTTAAGGAGAAGGGCGAGGATTTAAGTCTTGGAAATTTCACACGGTTTCCTGACCTGATTATGATGGATGGCGGACGCGGACAGGTGAACATCGCCCTGAAGGTTCTTCAAAAGCTGGGACTGTTTATTCCTGTGTGCGGTATGGTCAAGGACGATAACCACAGAACAAGAGGGCTTTATTATAACAATAGGGAAGTGCCTGTTGACAGGCATTCAGAAGGATTCCGGCTGATAACCAGGATACAGGATGAGGCTCACCGGTTTGCTATCGAGTACCATAGGAGCCTGAGAGGAAAGGGACAGGTGCGGTCTATTCTGGATGAGATTTCGGGAATCGGGCCTGCCAGGAGAAAGGCGCTGATGCGTCATTTTAAGGATATAGAGGCTGTGCGGACAGCAGATGTGGAGGAGCTGGAAGCAGCGCCTCAGATGAATAAACGAGCAGCAGAGGCTGTGTACCGCTTCTTTCACGAGAAAAAGGAAACCCCATATTTTGGAAATGGGAATGGAGAAAACACATGACAACCTGTCTAAAGTGTGATAGTATGTATAGAAGCGACAGGCTGTAAGGAAGAAACTGCTTTAAGGGGGTAACAATCATGCATGGAGTAACTATATCGGAATTAATTGAAAAAATGAAGCTTATAAACACCACTCCGGATATTGACACCGATAAGATCGTGCTGACTCACCCGGATGTGAACCGTCCGGCTTTGCAACTTACTGGTTTTTTTGATCATTTTGACAGAGAGCGTGTTCAGATCATTGGATACGTGGAGCAGGCATATATTAATACTATGGAGAGGGAGCATAAGCGCCAGATGTATGATAAGCTGACCTCCAGCCAGATTCCCTGCCTTGTGTTCAGCCGGGGGCAGGAGCCGGATGAGGACATTCTGGAGTATTGCAATTACTATGGGGTTCCCTGTTTGGTATCCCACAAGACTACTTCCTCCCTGATGGCGGAGGTGATCCGCTGGCTGAATGTTAAGCTGGCTCCCTGCATCAGCATTCACGGCGTTTTGATTGATGTATTTGGCGAGGGAGTGCTGATTATGGGTGAGAGCGGCATTGGCAAGAGCGAGGCAGCTCTGGAACTGATTAAACGAGGACACCGTCTTGTAACGGATGATGTGGTTGAGATACGGAAGGTAAGTGACGACACCCTGATTGGAAATGCGCCTGATATTACAAAGCATTTTATTGAGCTGCGCGGAATCGGAATCGTGGATGTTAAGACTCTTTTTGGTGTGGAGAGCGTCAAGGAGACTCAGTCCATTGATATGGTGATCAAGCTGGAGGACTGGAATAGGGATAAGGAGTATGATCGGTTGGGTCTGGAAGATCAGTATACGGAATTTTTGGGCAATCAGGTAGTATGCCATACCATTCCCATTCGTCCCGGCCGTAATCTGGCGATTATCGTTGAGTCCGCCGCTGTCAATTACCGCCAGAAGAAAATGGGCTACAATGCGGCTCAGGAGCTGTACAACCGAGTGCAGGCCAATATCGGAAAGGCCAGCCAGGATTAGCCTGCTCGTTTGCGGGCTTGGGTCAATAAAAACATGAGGAGCAGGCCGGAATTATTTTGCGCAAATCAATGGTTAGTGAGGAATGTATGTTGAATTTGGAGCGTATGCTAAAAGAGGCGCTTGTCTCTGAGGAATCAGTGCTTATGACCATGGAGCCCATGAGCAGGCACACCACCTTCCGTATCGGAGGGCCGGCCGAGTTTTTCGCAGGTCCATCAAATGAAAAGGAACTGTCAGCGGTCATTCGTCTGTGCAGGGAATATAACGTTCCCTGGAGTATACTGGGAAATGGCAGCAATCTTCTGGTCAGTGATAAGGGAGTGGAGGGTGTTGTCATTGCTATGGAGCAGGGCTGGAATTATGGGCGGGTTCAGGGCAGCAGGCTGACAGCGGGAGCCGGTTTGCTTTTAAGCAGGGCCGCGCATTTGGCATTAGACGCATCCCTAGAGGGAATGGAATTTGCCGCAGGGATTCCCGGTACGGTAGGAGGCGCTCTGGTGATGAACGCAGGAGCCTACGGCTCTGAGATTAAGGAAGTGCTGGAGTCTGCCAGGTTGATGACGCCCCAGGGGGAGATTCTCAGCTTAAAGGCAGAGGATCTGAGGATGGGATACCGTACCAGTATGATACCAGAAGCAGGCTGCGTGGCACTGGAGGCTGTTTTTCAGCTGAAGCCGGGGAAGCAGAGCGAGATTGAGAGCCGTATAAAGGATCTGGCGGTACGCCGCAGGCAGAAGCAGCCCTTGGAATATCCCAGTGCAGGCAGTACCTTTAAGCGCCCTTATGGATATTTTGCCGGGAAGCTGATAGAGGATGCAGGGCTTCGGGGATACAAAATGGGGGGAGCCCAGGTGTCGGAGAAGCACTGCGGCTTTGTAATCAACAGGGGTGGAGCTACGGCTATGGATGTGCTGAACCTTTGCAGACATATCCAGGAGAAGGTGAAGGCTGCCGCTGGCGTGGAGCTGGAGATGGAGGTAAAGCGCTGGGGCGATTTTTCAAATACTCTCTGAAAAAACAGTAGGATATCTAACTGAGGTGGACAAATGAAGCTTGTAATTGTAACTGGAATGTCAGGAGCGGGAAAGACAGTGGCGCTGAAAATGCTGGAGGATCTTGGATTTTACTGTGTAGATAATCTGCCTATAACCCTGGTAGATAAATTTGTCCAGCTGGTCTGCGGGGGCAGTGAGATTAAACAGGCAGCCATTGGAATGGATATACGCAGCGGCGAGGATTTAAGCTGCCTGGAGGCCATTTTAAGTAGATGGAGGAAACAGGAGCTGGAATTCTATGTTTTGTTTCTGGATGCCAGCGACGCCATACTGATTAAGCGATTTAAAGAAACACGGCGCAGCCATCCCTTAGCTGCCGCTGGCAGGCTGGATAAGGGAATTGAGAAGGAAAGGGCCAAGCTGGAGTTTTTGAAGCGGGACGCAGATTATATCATTGATACCAGCCAGCTCTTGACCAGAGAGCTGAAGGTGGAGCTGGAGAAGATATTTCTGGAGGATCAGGATTATAACAATATGTTTGTAACTATTTTGTCCTTTGGCTTTAAGTACGGGATACCGGAGGATGCGGATCTGGTCTTCGACGTGCGGTTTCTGCCCAATCCTTACTATGTAGAGGAGCTACGCCTTCTCACAGGAGAGGATGAGGCAGTGAGGAAGTTTGTGATGAAGGGAGGGACAGCCGCCCAGTTTCTGTCCAGACTTTACGATATGATCGATTTTCTCCTGCCCAATTACATCAAGGAGGGCAAGAATCAGCTGGTGGTCGCCATCGGCTGTACCGGAGGAAAGCACCGTTCTGTGACAATGGCAAAAGCTCTTTGCAGCCACCTGCAGGGGTCTGAGAAATATGGACTTAAGATAGAGCACAGGGATGTTGATAAGGATAACAAAAGGAAGTAGCGGTGAATGAAATGTCATTTTCTTCCAGAGTAAAAGAGGAGCTTTCAAGGCAGCTTCCTGCTGCCAGGCATTGCCAGATTGCGGAGATTGCTGCAATTTTAAGCCTTTGCGGACGGGTGAAAATATCGGCTTTAGATGATTTTTCCATAGAAATTCATACGGAAAATGTGGCAGTTGCGAGAAAGTACTTTACATTATTAAAAAAAACATTTAATATATGTAATGACGTCCTGATCCGCAGAGGAGCTTGTCTGAAGCGGAACAGAACCTATATCGCAGCAGTCGGGGAACATAAGGATGCACTTAAGGTGCTGCAGGCAGCCAAGCTCATAGACGACCAGGGGGAGATTCGGGAGAATCTTTCCCTCGGCAGCAATGTGGTTGTTCAGAACACCTGCTGTAAAAGGGCCTTTATCCGCGGCGCATTTCTGGCAGCAGGTTCTATCAGCGATCCGGAGAAGTTTTACCACTTTGAGATTGTCTGCCCTTCCATGGCTAAGGCAAAGCAGCTGAGGAATATAATTGCTTCCTTTGATATTGAAGCTAAGATAGTGCTTCGGAAGAGGTATTATGTGGTTTATATCAAGGAGGGAAGCCAGATTGTGGACATCCTTAATGTGATGGAAGCGCCGGTAGCTCTTATGGAGCTTGAAAATATCCGTATTTTGAAGGAGATAAGCAACAGTGTTAACCGGCAGGTGAATTGTGAGACTGCGAACATAAATAAAACGGTGTCTGCTGCTGTAAAACAGATTGAAGACATTCGCTTTATCAGGGATACAGTTGGTTTTGACGGGCTGCCTGACGGCCTTCGGGAAATGGCCCTCATACGTCTGGAACGGCCAGAGGCCAGCCTTAAGGAGCTGGGGGAAGCTTTGGAACCGCCGGTGGGCAAATCAGGCGTAAACCATCGTTTAAGGAAGCTGGGGCTTATAGCAGAAGAACTGCGCGGACAGCGCCCGGACAGATAGCTCAGAGTGTTTGGTTGGAATGAGGAGGATAATTATGGTTAAGAAGTCAGTGACAGTTGGATTGTTATCGGGTTTGGAGGCAAGACCGGCAGCTATGCTTGTACAGGTTGCAAGCCAGTATGCCAGCAGTATCTATCTGGAGAGGGAATCAAAGCGTGTGAATGCAAAGAGTATTATGGGAATGATGACCCTTGGACTTGCAGCCGGAGATGCTATTACGGTGGAAGCAGAGGGAGAAGATGAGGAAAAAGCAGTTTCTGAGATTGAGAAGCTTCTTGGGGCTCAATGAGTATCCTTTATATCGGGATGATAGATGAGCATAAGAGCCAGACAGATATGTGTCTGGTTCTTTTCTTTTATTCGGATTTGTGATAGACTAATGTTTGTATATACATAGAAAGCAGATGAAAAAAGGAGAATGAACCAATGGCATTTACACATTTACACGTCCATACGGAATACAGTCTTTTGGACGGCTCCTCTAAGATCGGGGAGCTTACGGCCCGGGCCCGGGAGCTGGGAATGGACAGCATGGCCATAACGGATCATGGTGTAATGTATGGTGTGATAGACTTTTATAAAGCTGCGAAGGCGGTGGGTATTAAGCCTATCTTAGGCTGCGAGGTCTACGTGGCCCCTGGTTCCCGGTTTGACCGTGAAAGTGTAAATGGGGAGGGAAGATATTACCATTTGGTTCTTCTGGCTGAGAACAACCAGGGCTACCAGAATTTGATGAAGATCGTATCCAGAGGCTTTGTAGACGGCTTCTATTATAAACCCAGAGTGGATTATGAGATCCTTGCCCGGTATCATGAGGGGATTATTGCTTTAAGCGCCTGCCTGGCGGGAGAGGTGCAGCGGTATCTCAGCAGAAATATGTATGAGGAGGCGGTTCGAGCTGCAAAGCGGTACGTGGATATCTTCGGAAGGGAGAATTTTTTTCTGGAGCTTCAGGATCACGGATTGCCGGCCCAAAGACAAGTGAATCAGGAGCTGATGCGCATGAGCCGGGAAACAGGCCTGGAGCTGGTAGTTACCAACGATATTCACTATACCTTTGCGGAGGATGAGAAGCCACATGACGTCCTCCTGTGTATTCAGACTGGTAAAAAAGTGGCAGATACAGACAGGATGCGCTATGAGGGAGGCCAGTATTACTGCAAATCTGAAGAAGAGATGCTCGCTCTTTTTCCCTATGCGCCCCAGGCCGTCGAAAATACCCATAAAATAGCAGAGCGCTGCAACGTGGAGATCGAGTTTGGAGTTACAAAGCTTCCTAAATATGCAGTGCCTGCAGGCTTTGATTCCTGGAGCTACTTAAACCACCTGTGCAGAGCGGGATTTAAAACCCGTTATCCAGAGGACGATGGAACCTTACTGAAGCGTCTTGAATATGAGCTGGATGTTATCAAAAACATGGGCTATGTGGACTACTTCCTGATTGTGTGGGATTTTATCAATTATGCCCGATCTAAGGATATAATCGTAGGACCAGGGAGGGGATCTGCTGCCGGAAGCGTGGTATCCTATACACTGGGAATTACCAATATCGATCCCATGCGCTACAATCTTCTGTTTGAGCGGTTTTTGAATCCAGAACGTGTGTCTATGCCGGATATTGACATTGATTTCTGCTATGAGCGCCGCCAGGAGGTGATTGACTACGTAGTGGAAAAATACGGCAAGGATCAGGTGGTGCAGATTATCACCTTTGGTACTTTGGCCGCAAGAGGCGTAGTCCGGGATGTGGGGAGGGTGCTGGATCTTCCCTACGCCCTCTGCGATACCATAGCGAAGATGATTCCGGCTGAACTGAATATGACCCTGGACAAGGCTCTTATGCTGAATCCGGATTTGAAAAAGGCCTATCATGAGGATGAGCAGGTAAAAGATTTGATTGATCTGTCAAGGCGTCTGGAGGGACTGCCAAGGCATGCCTCCATTCATGCGGCAGGTGTGGTGATCGGCAGCCGTTCCATTGACGAATTCGTTCCCCTTTCCAAAAATGCGGACGGAACCATCACGACCCAGTTTACCATGACAACCATTGAGGAATTAGGGCTTTTAAAAATGGACTTTCTCGGGCTTAGAACCCTGACGGTCATTCAGAATGCGGTACGGCTTGTGGAAAAGGATTTTGGTATTTCTATTGACATAGACCAGATTGATTTTAATGACAGGAAGGTGCTGGACTCGATTGGAACCGGAAGGACAGAGGGAGTGTTCCAGCTGGAAAGCGCGGGAATGAAGAGCTTCATGAAGGAGCTTAAGCCTGAAAACCTGGAGGATATTATCGCAGGCATTTCCCTGTACCGTCCCGGCCCTATGGACTTTATACCCAAATATCTGAAGGGTAAGAATGATAAGGTGGCTATAACCTATGATTGCCCGCAGCTGGAGCATATCTTAAGCCCCACCTACGGCTGTATCGTCTACCAGGAGCAGGTGATGCAGATCGTCCGTGATTTGGCTGGCTATACCATGGGCAGAAGCGATCTGGTGCGCCGGGCCATGAGCAAGAAGAAAACAGAGGTGATGGAGAAGGAACGGAAAAACTTCGTTTATGGAAATACAGAGGAAGGGGTTATAGGCTGTGTGAACAATGGCATTGATGAGAAGATGGCAAATCATATCTATGACGAGATGATCGATTTTGCAAAATATGCCTTTAATAAGTCTCATGCGGCTGCCTATGCGGTGGTTTCTTATCAGACGGCCTATTTAAAATACTACTATCCCTTAGAGTTTATGGCAGCGCTTATGACCTCTGTCATGGAAAATGTGCGGAAGTTTTCCGAGTACATTCTGACCTGCCGCCGGATGATGAATATTACGGTTCTGCCTCCTGACATCAACGAGGGAGAGAGCGGCTTTTCCGTATCTGGAAATGCTATCCGTTACGGACTTTCCGCCATTAAGAGTGTGGGAAAGCCGGTTATAGATGAGATCCTTGGAGAGCGGCATCGGAACGGCCCTTTCCGCTCCATGGAGGATTTTGTGAAGCGGATGACTATGAAGGAAGTGAATAAGCGGACGCTGGAGAGCTTTATCAAATCAGGCGCTCTGGACACCCTGCCGGGAACCAGAAAGCAGAAAATGGCTGTGGGGCCTCTTATGCTGGAGGCAAGGGCAAAAAACTATAAAACGATGGTGGAAGGGCAGATGAGTCTCTTTGATATAGCAGGAGAGGAAGAGAGAGAGGAATATCAAATTACATTTCCTGATGTAGGGGAATACTCAAAGGATGAGCTTCTGGCCTTTGAAAAGGAGATACTGGGCGTCTATATCAGTGGTCATCCTCTGGAGGACTATGAGGAAAGCTGGAGGAAGAATATAACGGCTACCTCAGCAGAATTTGTGGTGGATGAGGAGACGGAAAAAGCAGATGTGAAGGACGGCGATCGGGTGACTATTGGAGGAATGATAGCAGGAAAAACGGTAAAGACCACCCGCAGCAACCAGATGATGGCCTTTATCCAGCTGGAGGATTTAGTAGGTTCTGTAGAGGTACTGCTCTTCCCGAAGATTTATGAGGCCAACCGGGAACTTTTGACAGAGGACGCAAAGCTTTTCGTGCAGGGGAGAGTCTCATTGGGAGATGAGCCGGTAGGAAAGCTGGTAGGAGAAAGGATAATCCCCTTTGACAGCATACCAAAGGAGCTGTGGATTCAGTATCCTGACAAGGAAAGCTATCAGGCCGGGGAGCAGCGGCTCATAGCTGCCTTAAAGACCAGTGAGGGCAGGGATCAGGTGATCATTTACCTTCAGAAAGAACGGGCCAAAAAGTCACTTCCTCCAGCCTGGTGTGTAAATGCTTCCAAAGCTCTTATAAGTGAGCTGGTAGTATTGCTTGGTGAAAAAAATGTCAAACTGGTAGAAAAAGGGTTGAAAACCTGAGTGAAATGCATTAGAATAGCGTTGTGCATAATAACGAGAGAAAGAGAGCGAGGTAAATTGCTATGGCAAAGGCAGTGAAAACCATTGGAGTACTCACAAGCGGCGGCGATGCGCCGGGAATGAACGCGGCCATCCGTTCTGTTGTGCGTGTCGCAATCAATAAGGGACTTAAGGTAAAGGGAATCATGCGCGGATATGCAGGCCTTTTGGAGGAAGAGATCGTAGATATGGAAACCACCAGCGTTTCTGAGATTATTAACCGTGGAGGAACGATTCTCTATACAGCCAGATGCAAGGAATTTACTACGCTACAAGGGCAGCAGAAGGGCGCCGATATATGCCGCAAGCACGGAATTGACGGCATAGTGGTAATCGGAGGCGACGGTTCCTTCTGCGGAGCAGGAAAGCTGTCTGCTCTGGGAATTAACACCATTGGACTTCCCGGAACCATCGATCTGGATATTGCCTGTACGGATTACACCATCGGCTTTGACACGGCTGTGAATACAGCTATGGAGGCAATAGACAAAATCAGAGATACATCCACCTCACACGAGCGATGCAGCATCGTGGAAGTTATGGGACGCAATGCCGGCTATATCGCTTTGTGGTGCGGTATTGCCAACGGAGCGGAGGATATTCTTCTGCCGGAGCGGTATGACGGAGATGAGCAGGCCCTCATTAATCGGATCATTGATAACCGCAAGCGGGGCAAGAAGCATAATATTATCATAAACGCGGAGGGAATCGGACATTCCAGCTCCATGGCAAAGAGAATTGAGGCAGCCACTGGTATAGAGACAAGAGCAACCATTCTGGGCCATATGCAAAGAGGCGGTACGCCTACCTGCAAGGACAGAGTGTACGCCTCCATTATGGGAGCGATTGCAGCGGAGCTTTTGGCAGATGGAAGGAGCAACCGTCTGGTGGCCTATAAGCACGGTGAATTTGTGGATTATGATATTCAGGAGGCCTTGAATATGAAGAAGGATATTCCTGAGGATCAGTATGAGATTGCAAAAATGCTGGTTCGGTAATAGGTATAAAATCAAGCTTGGATTGTATAATAGATAGAGAGAAGTCCGCCGCCTAAAAGGATCATCCTATAGGCAGCGGACTTTTGCGGAGAGATATGATGATGGATACCAAGGTGCTTTGCGGAGCCAATTCCTATGAACAGAAGTACTACTTTAATCAGGAGTTTGATTCCCTTCCCCAGACAATAAAGGATGAACTTCATATTATGTGCGTTCTTTATACTGAGGATGTGGGAGGAATCCTGACCATGGAGTTTGGGGAGGATGGACAGTTGGAATTTAAGGTGACGGCTCCGGAAGAGGACTACCTCTTTGATGAGATTGGAAGCGTTCTGAAGATTAAGCAGTACCAGGAGGAGAAGCGGGAGCTTTTGGAGGCTTTGGAGCTTTATTACCGGACCTTTTTCCTGGGAGAGGATATAGGGATAGGGGATATGGAATAGATGAAACTTAGAATCGGAAATACTGCTCTTGACAATCGTGTAATTCTTGGACCCATGGCAGGAGTGACGGACCTGCCATTTCGTTTGCTCTGCAGGGAACAGGGCTGCGGGATGGCAGTGACAGAGATGGTAAGCGCAAAGGCAATTCTCTATCATAATAAAAATACAAACGAACTGCTGGCTGTAGATTCCCAAGAGGGGCCGGTGTCTGTTCAGCTGTTCGGCTCTGATCCGGAGATTATGGCGGAGATAGCAGTTAGGCTTGAGGAGGGGCCTTATGCTTGCATTGATGTGAATATGGGCTGTCCCGTGCCTAAGATAGTAAACAACGGCGAAGGATCTTCCCTCATGAGAAATCCTAAATTAGCAGAAAAAATACTTTCCGCTATGGTAAGGGCAGTGAAAAAGCCGGTAACGGTAAAGTTCCGCAAGGGCTTTAACGAGGACTGTGTCAATGCGGTGGAGTTCGCGAAAATGGCAGAGAGCTGCGGTGTATCTATGGTGGCTGTCCATGGAAGAACCAGAGAGCAGTATTACTCCGGGAAAGCGGACTGGAATATTATCCGCCAGGTGAAGGCAGCAGTGAAGATTCCTGTTATAGGGAACGGGGATATTTTCACACCGGAGGATGCCGGACGTATGATAGAGGAGACGGGATGCGACGGCGTAATGGTTGCCAGAGGAGCCAAGGGGAATCCTTGGATTTTTAAAAGGATTAACCGTTACCTGGAGACAGGGGAGGTGATGCCCAATCCGGGGATGGAAGAAATCAGGGACATGATACTGCGCCACGGGAAGATGCTGGCGGAGTACAAAGGAGAGCTGACAGCCATGAGGGAAATGCGGGGGCATATGGCTTGGTATACCAAGGGAATGCCTGGCTCTGCCGCATTGAGAAATGCAATTAACCAGGTGGAGACATTTGAGGGACTGGCTGCTTTGATAGAGGAAAGAATCAGAGAAGCGGGTTCTAAGAAAGCCCTTTAAAATTGGGAAACCGTTCTTGACAAGGGGCATATTTTCTTATATAATACACTGAATGCGTGAGGATTGAAAAAAAGCAGTATAATTTAACAGGATAGAAGGAAGGAAACGGGTAAGATGGCAGATAAGAAACATATTTTAACCTATGCCGGTCTGAAGCAGTATGAGGATGAGCTGCAAAATCTGAAGGTTGTAAAGAGGAAAGAGGTTGCGCAAAAGATCAAGGAAGCAAGAGAGCAGGGGGATCTGTCAGAGAATGCTGAGTACGACGCCGCTAAGGATGAGCAGAGAGATATAGAGCTTCGCATTGAGGAGCTGGAGAAGCTTCTTAAAAATGCGGAGGTCGTGGTCGAGGACGAGATCGATCTGGATAAGATTAACATTGGATGTAAGGTAAAGCTTCTGGATGTGGAGTATAATGAAGAAATGGAATTTTATATTGTAGGGTCTACAGAGGCCAATAGCCTTCAGAATAAAATTTCCAACGAGTCTCCGGTAGGACGCGCCCTAATGGGACGCGTAGTAGGCGACAGTGTAGATGTAGAGACACAGGCAGGCAATATTCAGTATAAAGTGCTGGAGATTCAGAGAGTGTCATAGATTGAGACGGTATCATTTAACGCTGAAGAGGTAAAGAGAAACGCAAAGGAGTGCGAAACGTGGGAGAGCAAAAGCGGCAAAATCAAGCGGAACAGGATATAAATCATGTGCTGAAGGCACGCCGGGATAAGCTGGCAGAGCTTCAGGAGGCCGGGAAAGATCCCTTTCAGATTACAAAATATGATGTAACTGCTCATAGCCTGGATATTAAGGAGAATTATGAGCAGTGGGAAGGAAAGGATGCAGCCGTTGCCGGCCGTATGATGTTTAAGCGTGTGATGGGCAAGGCTTCCTTCTGCAATATTCAGGATCTGAAGGGCAATATTCAGGTATATGTGGCCAGAGACAGCATTGGGGAGGAGCCCTACAAGGAATTTAAAAAAATGGATATCGGCGATATCGTCGGGATCAAAGGAAAGGCATTTACGACCAAGACTGGAGAGATTTCCATTCATGCAGACGAGGTGACTCTGCTTACAAAGAGTCTTCAGGTTCTTCCTGAGAAGTTCCACGGCTTGACTGATACAGATATCCGTTACAGGCAGCGATATGTGGATCTGATTATGAATCCTGAGGTAAGAGATACATTTATCAAACGCTCTCAGATTATTCGTGAAATCAGAAATCATCTGGATGCTCAGGGATTCATGGAGGTAGAAACCCCCATGCTGGTATCCAATGCGGGAGGCGCTGCAGCCAGGCCTTTCGAGACCCATTACAATGCGTTAGATGAGGATGTAAAGCTGCGTATTTCTCTCGAGCTGTACCTGAAAAGGCTGATTGTAGGCGGATTAGAGAGAGTTTATGAGATTGGCCGTGTATTCCGCAATGAGGGTGTGGATACAAGACATAATCCAGAGTTTACGCTTCTGGAGCTATATCAGGCATTTACAGATTATCATGGCATGATGGACTTAGTTGAAAATCTGTTCCGCCAGGTGGCTAAAAAGGTTCTGGGAACGGCTGTCATTTCTTATAATGGAGTGAAGATTGATCTGGAGAAGCCTTTTGAGCGTATATCAATGGTAGAGGCTTTGAAGAAATATAAGGGAATTGATTTTACAAAGATAAAGACTGATGAGGAGGCCAAGGCTTTAGCTGATCAATATGAGGTTCAGTATGAGGCACACCATAAGAAGGGCGATATTCTGAGCCTGCTCTTTGAGGAGTTTGTAGAGGAGAATCTGGTACAGCCTACCTTTATTATCGATCACCCGGTAGAGATATCTCCTCTGACTAAGAGAAAGCCGGAGAATCCGGATTATACGGAGCGCTTTGAGCTGTTTATCACCTGTCGCGAAATGGCAAACGCTTACTCAGAGTTAAACGATCCAATCGATCAGAGAGCCCGCTTTGAGGCGCAGGAGATGCTGGCTGCTGCAGGAGATGAGGAAGCGAATCATACAGATGAGGATTTCCTGAATGCCCTTATGATTGGTATGCCTCCTACGGGCGGTATTGGTATTGGTATTGACAGATTTGTGATGCTGCTTACAGATTCTTATGCGATTCGGGACGTGCTGTTGTTCCCAACAATGAAGACCCTCGGTGGTGTAAAATCCGAAAATGGTGTAAAGGATAAAGAAGCTTCTACACCAAATTCAGAGCCTGAGAAAATTGATTTTTCTAAGGTAAAGGTTGAG
>ERZ773217.510-NODE-510-length-37204-cov-7.893429_pt1 | contig 37204 bp, 29 predicted proteins | sample MGYA00580995_ERZ773217 | MGnify/ENA primary metagenome ERZ773217 (study PRJEB29015, sample SAMEA2737772) | human gut metagenome | biome: human gut; feature: human-associated habitat; material: faeces | place: China | collected 2012 ...
AGACAGAGGAGGACATTCATCCCTTCAGCCAGTCCATGGCTTTGGGCGGGTGCGCCTACAATGCGGCTAACATTATCCGCCAGTTTGGAGCGCCCCATACCTTTATTTCACCGGTAGGAACCGGCGTTTACGGAGATTATGTGAGAAAAGAACTGAAACAGAAAGGATTTCCCGTGCTGGCCGACGTCCTGGATCAGGAAAATGGATGCTGCTACTGTCTGGTAGAACGGGGCGGCGAGAGAACCTTTATGTCTCTGCATGGAGCCGAGTATACGTTCAGCAGAACATGGATGGAACCCTTTGAGAAGGAGACCTTTGACATGACCTATGTCTGCGGGCTGGAGGTGGAGGAGCCTACGGGAAACGAACTGTTAAGCTATCTGGAGGATCACAGGGAGCAGCAGATTTTTTATGCCCCGGGTCCAAGGGGGATTTTGATCGAGAAAGAAAAGACAGAGAGAATGCTTGCGCTCCACCCGGTTCTCCACATCAACGAGGCAGAGGCCTGTGCCCTCTCCGGCTGCAGCCAGGCAAGGGAAGCGGCAGAAGCGCTGGCTCAGAGGACAGAAAATACAGTGATCGTCACATTAGGAAAAGACGGGGCCTGCTGCCTGGAAAAGGACGGCTCCTTTTACCAGATTCCCGTTTACCCGGCCCAGGTGGCCGATACGGTGGGAGCGGGCGATTCCCATATTGGAACGGTTATGGCCTGTTTAAGCCTTGGATATAACATGAGAGAGGCTCTTCGCACCGCTGGCCGCGTTTCAGCCGCGGTGGTAAGCGTGAAAGGAGCCTCCCTCACAGAAGAAGAATTTTCAAAGCTTGATTTAAAAACTGGGTTTTAATCTACAGCATATCTCCATACTGTCTGGCCGCATCCATAAAGGGGCCCATTTCCTGGCGAAGCTCTTCCCGGATTTTGGCTAGGTCGGCATTGACCAGCTGTCTGCCTCTCACAAGCAGCTGTCCGTCGACCATAACCGTGTCCACATTGGAGGAGTTGGCAGAGTAGACAAGGGCAGAATAGGGATTGTAGCATGGGAACATATTGACAGAATCTGTCTCCACGATCACTAAATCTGCTTTCTTTCCAGCTTCGATGGATCCCAGATCCTTTTCTGCATGGAGCGCCTGCGCGCCGCCCATGGTTCCAATTCTCACAATGTCCTCTGCCGGGAACAGGCTTCTGTCATGGTAAGCCGTCTTCTGGAAATCGGCAAACAGCTTAAACAGGGTAAACAGATCCAGCGTATTTCCGGAGGAGGCGCCGTCTGTTCCAAATCCTACTGGAATCTGCCTCTTCTGCATGGCTGGAACAGGGGCTACTCCTCTGCCTCCCTTTGTGTTGGATCCAATGCAGTGGGCGACAGACGTTCCCGTCTCCGCCAGCAGATCCATGTCGCGATCCGTCATGTAAACACAGTGGGCCAGCAGAGTCCTGCCGCTTAATACGCCCAGATCGTATAAAAATTCAGACGGCGTCATGTTCTTCTCACGCCGGAACTGTTCCATCTCAAAGTCCATCTCGCTGGCATGGAGGGTAAACAGGGTGTCGTGCTTACATGACAGCTCGTAAGCTTTTTTCAGCATTTCCGGGCTGTTGCTGTAGGTGGCGTGGGGAGCTGCAGAGGGTTTTACAAGGCTGCTGCCTTTCCACTGCCTGATAAAGTTTTCAGCGTAGGCCAGGCCGCCGTAGGGCTCTTCGCTGTCGCAGGTTTTCTGCCCGATCACCGTCTCTCCCAGCCAGCCCCGGATACCAAGCTCCTCACAGGCCTCGGCTACCTGATCTTCAAAATAGTACATATCCACAAAGGAGGTCACTCCGGCTAACAGCATCTCGCAGATTCCGTATCTGGCGGCCAGGCGGACTAATTTTCTGGTCATGGCGTCATTTTCCAGAGGAAAAAGAAAACGTCTCAGGCGGTCGGCACAGTCGTCTCCCAGGGTGCGGAAGGGCATCATGGAGACATGGCAGTGGGTGTTGATCAGGCCGGGAATCAGGATTCCCCCGTGTCCGTCAATTATCTGTGAAGCGCCGAAGGACTCAATTTCTGCCTGCAGCTTCTCCTCCTCCCCCGCTTTTACAATCCTGTCCCCATCGATTAAAACGCAGCCGTTTTTAAATACAGTATTTTTCTCGTCCATGGTAAGCACAGTCGCGTGCCGAATCAGTGTTTTCATTGAACTTTCCTCCTACTCTTCCATTTTCCGGTTGATATATTCTGTTTTCGTCTTAGAGTAGACAAACTTCTGGCTGGAGTAAAGGCTGTAATACCCGGAAAGAGTAAAACTCACGGCAATCACCAGCACAAAATAGGGCATGGCCTGGTATCCGAACATCTCGAAGCCAATCAAAAGCGTGGAAATAGGACAGTTGGTCACTCCCACAAAGAGAGCCAGCATACCGCAGGCTGTCATCAGGCCGAACGGCTGCCCTGTTATCATGGCAAAGCTGCACCCAAAGACAGCGCCGATACAGAAGGTTGGAACAATCTCTCCCCCCTTAAAACCGGCCTCCAGAGTTACTGCAGTAAACAGGATTTTCCAGAGAAAGGCTTCGTACCGGACATCCCCCTCAAAGCACCGTTCAATCAGCAGAATACCGCTTCCATTGTAATCAAAGGAACCCTCCAGAAGCGTAAGTATGATAATCAGAACAGCGCCTGCCGCTATCCGCCTGCCTGGAGACGGAAAGTACCTCCGATACACCTTTTCGGTGCGGTGAAGGACAATGCAGAACAGCTCTGAAACAAGAGCGCATAAAACGCCTAATACAGTCATGATCAGGGCCGCTTTCAGAGAAAATTCAGGAACCGGGCCGATGGAGAAGGCCTCCGGAGCCAGTCCCAGGTGCTTTGAAACAGCCGCTCCAATAAATGCGGAAAAGGTGCAGGGAACCAGGGCCGCATAGTACATAACGCCGATGCTGATAACCTCCATGGAAAAGAGAGCCGCAGCCATGGGGGTGCCGAACAGAGCGGCAAAGGCGCCGCTCATTCCGCACATAACCGCAATCTTTTTATCCTTCTCGTCCAGCTTCATCAGGCGGCCAATCTGGTTGCCGATGCTTCCTCCCATCTGCAGGGCGGCTCCCTCCCGTCCGGCAGATCCGCCGGAGAAATGAGTGAGAATCGTACCCAGGAAAATAGCCGGCGCTGTGCCGGGAGAAATATCAGAATCCGTGTAGATGGATTCAATCACCATGTTGGTTCCTCTGTTTTTGTCTTCTTTTAAAAGGTGGTAAATCCATACAATCATGAGGCCGGCTGCCGGCAGAAGGGCTAAGGTCCAGCGGCGGCTGTTAAAATAAGCGCCTGCCCTCATGACAAGATGCCCGAATACACTTCCCACCAGACCGGTGGTCAGACCGATCAGAGTGGAAACAGCGCTCCATTTGACGAAAAACCAGAGATTTTTCCCCAGAGGCGTATTTTTATCTAATTGATACATAATGCTTTTACAGCTCCCCCCCATTTCATCTACAGCTCGTAGACGCCCTTTGACTTGACAAGCTTGGGACGGTATCCGGCCTCGCTTAACGCGGCTACGATTGTATTTTTGTGATCCGTTCCAAAGGCTTCCAGGGTAATGCGCAGTTCCACCGCCGCGTTCCGGTTGATGCTGACGAACTGGTTGTGCTCCAGCTTGATCACATTTCCGTGCTGTTCTGCCAGAAGTGAAGCGACCTTGGCCAGCTCTCCGGGCTTGTCTGGAAGCAGAACGGAAACTGTGAATACCCGGTCTCTCTGGATCAGTCCATGCTGGACAATGGAAGCCATCGTGATGACGTCCATATTTCCGCCGCTTAAAATAGAAACGATTTTCTTTTTCTTCACATCCAGATGCTTTAAGGCGGCTACTGTCAAAAGACCGGAGTTTTCTACAATCATCTTATGATTTTCCACCATATCCAGGAAGGCCACGATCAGCTCGGAGTCGTCGATGGTAATAATTTTATCCACATTTTCCTGAATGTATGGGAACAAAAGATCGCCAGGCCTCTGAACGGCTGTTCCGTCGGCAATGGTATTGACGCCTGGGAGAGCCACTACTTTTCCAGCCTTTAAAGATTCCTGCATACAGTTCGCTCCGGCCGGTTCCACTCCAATTACCTTGATCTTGGGGTTTAACAGCTTGGCCAGAGTGGACACTCCGGTACAGAGGCCGCCGCCGCCGATAGGAACTAAAATATAGTCCACCGTCGGAAGCTCTTTGATAATCTCCATGGCGATCGTTCCCTGTCCTGTGGCCACGTCCAGATCGTTGAAGGGATGGACGAAGGTGTATCCGTGCTCGTCTGCCAGCTGGTAGGCATGGGCCAGGGCCTGATCGAACACGTCTCCTTCCAGCACTACTTCAGCGCCGTAGCCTCTGGTGCGGTTGACCTTCATCAGCGGTGTGGAGGTAGGCATGACAATCGTGGCCTTAATGCCGGCCAGCTTGGCCGCATAGGCGACTCCCTGGGCGTGGTTTCCGGCGGAGGCAGTAATCAGTCCTTTCTGCTTTTCCTCCTCTGACAGAGTGCTGATTTTGTAGTAAGCGCCTCTTACCTTGTAAGCGCCGGTGTACTGCATGTTTTCCGGTTTAAAATAGACCTTATTTCCTGTCATATTGGAAAAGTGTTCGCTGTAGACTAACTTTGTCTCAGAAATCACCTTTCCTACCACCTCGGTGGCTTCCTCAAATTTTTCCAGTGTAAGCTTCTTCTCGTTTTCGCACATGGCGTTCCCTCTCCTCTTCTGTTTTTTACTGTTCTGCCGGCTTCTCAAACAGGGCGTTTACAAAATCATTTGCATTAAATTTCTGAAGATCCTCGATTTTTTCTCCAATTCCAATATATTTCACCGGAATGCCAAGCTCCGACTGGATGGCTACGGCGATTCCTCCCTTGGCGGTTCCGTCCAGCTTTGTCAGGATGATTCCGGTAATATCGGCGGCTTCCATGAACTGCTTTGCCTGGGACAGGGCGTTTTGTCCGGTGGTTCCGTCCAGCACGACCAGAGTCTCTCTGTATGCGTCCGGATATTCCTTGTCAATGATTCGGTTGATCTTCTTCAATTCCTCCATCAGGTTCTTTTTATTGTGGAGACGGCCCGCCGTATCGCAGATCAGAATATCTGCGTGTCTTGACTTGGCTGCCGCGATGGCGTCGTAGATGACGGCTGCCGGATCGGATCCTTCCTGCTGGGCAATCAGCTCCACGCCCGCACGGTTGGACCACTCGGTCAGCTGCTCGATGGCCGCCGCACGGAAGGTATCGGCCGCTGCCAGAATCACCTTTTTGCCCTGATCCTTTAACTGGCCCGCCAGCTTTCCCACTGAGGTGGTTTTTCCCACCCCGTTGACTCCGATGACAAGGACCACAGACTTCCTGTTTTCAAATTCATAGGCATTTTCGCCCAGATCCATCTGAGAACGGATGCTCTCAATCAGAAGCTCCTTGCACTCGGACGGCTCCTTGATGTGCTGATCCTTTACCTTCTGGCGGAGATCCTCCATAATCGCCATGGTAGTCTGGATTCCCAGGTCTCCCATAATCAGCGTCTCCTCAATCTCCTCGTAGAAATCGTCGTCAATGGCTGAAAAACCGCTGAAAATTGAGTCAATTCCAGCTACAATTGAATTCCTTGTTTTCGTCAGCCCTTCTACCAGGCGTCCGAAAAACCCCTTTTTTCCTCCGCTCATGTATGCTTTCCTCCTCTATATAAAAGTCTGTCTAAAATTTTGTCCTGCCTGCCTTTGCCTGGGCTTCCAGCTCGCTCTCCACAAGATTTACGGAAACGAGAGTCGAAACGCCCTTCTCCTGCATGGTGATACCGTACAGGCGGTCAGAGGACACCATGGTTCCTCTTCGGTGGGTAATTACGATAAACTGTGTATTTTTTGTCAGCTTGTGAAGATATTTTGCAAACCGGTCTACGTTGGAATCGTCTAATGCCGCCTCAATCTCGTCCAGAAGACAGAAGGGCGACGGTTTCAGGTTCTGGATGGCGAACAGAAGGGCGATTGCGGTCAGCGCCTTCTCTCCTCCTGACAGCTGCATCATATTTTGAAGCTTCTTTCCCGGAGGCTGTGAAATAATCTGAATTCCCGCCTCCAGGATATCCTCATCTTCCTGCAGAATCAGAGCGCCGTGGCCGCCGCCGAACAGTTCCTTGAACACCTTGTCAAATTCCTGGCGGATCTGGGCGAATTTTTCTTCAAACTGAAGACGCATGCCAGTATCCAGCTCTTCTATAATTTTTAAAAGAGCCTCCCTGGCTGCCGCCAGATCGTCGTTCTGAGATTTCAGGAATTCGTACCGTTCGGAGATTTCCCGGTAGTCCTCAATGGCGTTGACATTGACGTTTCCAAGTCCCTTAATGTTTCCTTTGAGTTCCTCGATGGCCCGGCGGATCTCAGGAATGGTTCCCGGCGCTTCGTCCTTCAGAGCCTGGGCGCCGGAATAGGTCAGTTCATATTCCTCCCACATGTAGGAAATCTGATCGCTCATCCGCTCTGTCAGCCGTTCCTTCTGGCTCTCCAGACGGTACAGCTCTTTGTCCAGACGGCCAATTTCCTCGGAAAGCTCCTCCCTCTTCCGGAAAAAGGATTTCTGTTTTTCAGCCAGACGTTCCTTTTCTTCTGAATTCTGGGCCAGCGCTTCCTCCAGTCTCTGAGCCTTCGACGTCTCCTCCAGAATCTGGCGGCCAAGCTGTTCAATCTTAGCAAGCTTTTCTGAAATCACTGCCTCGCTTTCGCCGCTGCCGTCGAGAATCCGCTGCCGTTCTTCTTTCAGGCTGCTCTCTTCTTTTAAAATACGGCTTACATTCTCTGCAATAAAGCGGTCCTGCTGACGGATTCCAGCCGCCGTCAGCTGTGCGCCGGAGAGAAGCTTTGCCGTCTCCTCCTTCTGCTGCTGAGCATCAGAGAGCTTTCTGGAAAGCTGTTCGGAGCGTGCCTCCTGCTCCTTTTGGAGCTGCTCCAGCTGTTCTTCTTCTCTGGACAGACGCGCCCTGTTTTCCCGGATTTCCTTGAGCTGGAACTCCAGCTCCCTGTTTTCCATCACCAGGTCGGCGGAGGATTCCGCTATCTCCTGCTTCTTTCCCAGAAGCCGTTCCATATTCATCTGCGCCGTATTTTTTCTCAGAACAATCTCCTGCTTTGTCTCCCGAAGCCTCGCCGCCTCTCCGGTGCATTGGGCCTTCAGGCGGCTGTTATCTGCGATTGCCTTCTGGGTCTCTTCCACATCCTGCAAGGCCTTCCGGCAGGATGCCTGAAGCTCAGAAAGTTCTCTCTGGCGTCCCAGGAGGTTGCTGCTGTTCTTAAAGGATCCTCCTGTCATGGAACCGCCTGCGCTTAAAAGCTCTCCCTCCAGGGTGACAATTCGGAGAGTATGGCGGAATTTTCTGGCCAGGGCGATGGCATGGTCGATGGTATCCGCCACTACCACCCGCCCCAGCAGGTACTGGATCAGGGTTCTGTACTCGTCCTTCACCTCCACCAGATCGCTGGCCAGTCCCAGAATTCCAGGCTCTCTCAGAGCGCTTTCCTGAGTAAAGCCGCCTCTGGCGCTGATGCCGGTAAGCGGAAGGAAGGTAGCCCGGCCATATCTGTTTTTCTTCAGATATTCGATCAGCTCCTTGGCCGTCTCCTCCCGGTCTGTGACAATGTTCTGGATACTGCCTCCCAGAGCCGTCTCAATGGCTGTCTCATATTTTTTCGATGTGGAGATCAGATCCGCCACCACGCCGTGGATTCCGGGAATCCGGCTCTTTTGTTCCATCACCCGGCGGATGCTGTTTCCGTATCCTTCGTACCGCTCCGCCAGATTTTTCAAGGATTCCAGTTTCGAATGGCTGATATGGTAATCCTGCTGGCTTCTGCTTAACCGGGCGGCCAGAGCGGCTCCATCCTCCTCTGCGGCAGTCAGACGAAACGCCGTTTCCTCTTCCAGCTCCGTCAGCCTGTCCAGCTCCTCCTGTATCTGCTCTAAACGCTTCTCCTCTTTTTTCAGCTCCTCCTCCTGCACGGATTCGTCGCTTTTAAAGCGCAGAAGCTTCTGCGTTACCTCTGAGCGGCGCACGTCCACCTGCTCTAACATGGTTTCGTACCGCTGGCTTTTGGCAGCCAGACCGGCCTTCTCGTTGAGAGCAGAGATAATTGCCGCCTTAGCCGCTTCGGACTCTTTTGAGAGCCTTGCCATCTCCTGCTCTGTCTCTGAGAGAGTCTGTCCTGCCTGGGTAAGAGCCTGTTCTGCCTGGGCTACCTGCTTTTTTGTCTCCTCCCTCTGCTTCTCGTACTCCTGCTTTTGTTTCTCTTTTCCCAGAAGCTCCTGATCAATGGAGGAAATCCGCTCCTTCCTGTTCTCCTCATTCAGCTGCTCGGAACGGATCTGCTCTCTGAGGACTGCGATCTGGCCCTCTATGCTCTCCTTTAAAAGGATGGATTTCGAGTGTTCCTCCCTGGTGGAGGCAATTTTTTCTTCAGAGGCAGAATTCTCCTCCTCCAGCCTGTCAAAATCCTTTTTCAGCTGTTCTGACTGGCTGGAGGCGTTCTCCCAGTCTCCTTTTACGATAGAAGTCTTCTGATCCAGCTCAGAGAGCTGCAGCTGCAGCGCTTTGTGCTCCAGCAGAAAGAGATTGGCGTCTCTGCTCTTTAACTCCTCTTTCAGCTTCAGGTATTCCTTCGCAGCCTCTGACTGAAGCTTCAACGGGCCTACCTGCTTTTCCAGCTCAGACAGAATGTCTTTGACGCGCACCAGGTTCTGCTCCTCGTCGTCTAACTTTCTCTGGGCGATCAGCTTGCGCTTTTTAAATTTTACGATTCCGGCCGCCTCGTCAAACAGCTCTCTGCGCTCCTCTGGCCGGCCGCTTAAAATTTTGTCAATCTGGCCCTGGCCGATAATGGAATAGCCTTCCTTTCCAATTCCTGTGTCATAGAACAGTTCGTTGATATCTTTCAAGCGGCAGGCGCTTCCATTGATTTTGTACTCGCTCTCGCCGGAACGGTAAAGCCGTCTGGAAACTGTTACCTGATCGTAGGCGATGGGAAGTTTGTGATCCGAATTGTCCAGCGTAATGGCCACATAGGCAAATCCCTGGGGCTTTCGTATCTCAGTACCTGAGAAAATAACGTCCTGCATGGTTCCGCCCCGCAGCTGCCGGACTCTCTGCTCTCCTAACACCCAGCGGACCGCATCGGCCACGTTGCTCTTTCCGCTGCCATTGGGGCCGACGATGCCGGTGATACCATTGTGGAACTCGAAGAGAATCTTGTTGGCAAAGGACTTAAATCCCTGAATTTCAATGCTTTTTAAATACATAGATCACCTAAACGCCTTTATTTTCTTCTGCTTTCAGCTTCAGAATCGCCTGATAAGCGGCTCTCTGCTCTGCCGCTTTTTTCGTCCGTCCAAAGCCGCGGCTGATTTCCTGGCTTCCGATCAGGGCTGCCACCTGGAACGTCTTGTTGTGATCCGGCCCCGTTTCCTCCAGAAGTTCGTAGGATAAAAGCTCCGTGCCTCTGGCCTGCACGATCTCCTGCAAGATAGTCTTGCTATCATAAAAGAGTTTTTTGTGTTCCATATCATTTAAGACAAAATTCAGAATAAACTCTTTTGCGCTAGTAAAACCACCGTCCAGGTAAATTGCTCCGATCAGAGCCTCCATGGCGTCTGAAACAACGGAATTTCTGGTACGTCCGCCGGTAGCGTCCTCCCCCTTTCCCAAAAGGAGATAGCTGCCCAGATCGATCTGTTCCGCACAGTAGGCTAACGTCGGCTCGCACACCATGCTGGCCCTTGTTTTCGTCAAATCCCCCTCCGGCATATCAGGAAACCGGTGAAAAAGAAAGTCGCTGGACACAATCTCCAGCACTGCGTCTCCTAAAAATTCCAGCCGTTCGTTGCAGCCCAGCTTACTCAGGTGCTTTTCATTGGCGTAGGAGCTGTGGCTCATGGCCAGGGTGAGAAGAGAGCTGTCCTTAAAGGAGTAGCCAATCTTTCCCTGAAGCTCGTTTAAATGTGCATGTGTCATATAGATCCTCCTGACTGTTCATGATATGCTGGAAGCAGCCCTGTTCCCAGAGCTGCCTCCCTGCTGAAATGGTATAATGTTCGGGAAAAGATCCCCCTCTGATACCGGATTGCCGCTCGCTGCGCGCCTGGTATCAGAGCATTAATTTAACGCATTCTTGATTTGCTCTGCCGCGTCTCCCACTGTCACAATCCGCTCGGCTGCCTCTGTGGGAATTTCAATGTCAAATCCCTCTTCAATTCCCATTACAATCTGAAAAATATCCAGGGAGTCTGCGCCCAGATCATCCACGAATGTGGTTTCCATAGCAATCTCCTCAGGCTCCACATTTAACACCTCTGCAATGATTTTCTGCAGTTTTTCAAATTCCATCGCTGAGACCTGCCTCTCTGTTTTCTTTCTCCCGCAGACTTTCCTGAATTTTTGCATTGACGCCCTGCTCGGTAAAAGTAAGACACTGAATAATCGAATTCTTTACCTCTGTCCGTTTGGAACTTCCGTGGGTTTTCACAACCAGGCCCTTTAAGCCCAGAAGCGGCGCTCCGCCGTAGCGGCTGGCGTCAAAGCTTTTTAAGGTTGTCTTTAAAGCAGGCTTTACAAGAAGCGCGCCTATCTTGGAGCGGAGGCTTGTCATCATGCCCTCTTTCACCTTGGAAATCAGGGCGGCCCCCACGCCCTCATACAGCTTCAAAATGACGTTGCCCACAAAGGCCTCCGCCACGATAACATCCGCGCCTCCATGGGGAATCTCACGGGCCTCAATGCTGCCGGTAAAGTTAATATCGCCGCACTCTTTCAGAAGCGGGAACGTCTCCTTTACCAGAGCGTTGCCTTTCTCCTCCTCCGCGCCGATGTTGACAATGGCCACCCGCGGATGTTTGACTCCCATCGCATGCTCCATGTAGATGGAACCCATTTTGGCGAACTGAACCAGGTGGGACGGACGGGCGTCCACGTTGGCGCCTCCGTCCAGAAGGAGAGATACCCCCTTATCGGTGGGAATCAGAACGGCTAACGGCGGACGCTCCACCCCCTTGATGCGGCCTACCAGCACCTGGCCGCCTACCAGGATAGCCCCGGTGCTTCCAGCTGACACAATAGCGTCCGCCTCCCCCTTCCTGACCATGTTCATGCCCACCACAAGGGAGGAATCCTTCTTTTTACGCACTGCGTTGACAGGCGGCTCCTCTGTGGCAATCACCTCGCTGGCGTGAATGACCTCAATCTGTTCCTTATTATATGTATATTTGGAAAGTTCACGATTTACAGCGTCCTCCTGTCCAATCAGAAGAACCTTGATTTCGCTTTTTTCCTTTACCGCTTCCACGGCTCCCGCCACCAGCTCTTCCGGAGCGTTATCTCCGCCCATGGCGTCTACTGCTATTCGTATCATCTCTTTTTCCTTCTTTCCCTTTTAAACCTGTAATTACTATACTAGAGATTTTATGAGAAATCAATCTGTTTTTGGCTTTACAAACAGGATGGCAGCTTCAGTTTTTCGCCTTAGAGACGCTTCCCAAGCTCCCAGAACGCCAGGCAGGCCGCAGAGGCGGCGTTGAGAGAATCCACGTTTCTGGCCATCTTGATCCGCACCGTGTAGTCGCAGTCTGCGATGGTCTCTGAGGCCAGCCCGTCGCCTTCCGTTCCGATGATCACCGCCAGCTTTTCCTCCGCTTTCAGCGCCGGATCGTCAAGAGTGGTAGAATCCTCTCTGAGAGCCATGGCAGCCGTCTTAAACCCCAGTTCTTTCAGAATTTTCATTCCGCCTTCTGGCCAGGCGCCTTTCTTTTCGTCAAAAAAGGTCCAGGGAATCTGGAACACGGTTCCCATGCTGACACGGCTGGCTCTCCGGTAGAGAGGATTGCTGCAGCCGGGCGTTAAAAGAACTGCGTCCATGTTCATGGCGGCGGCTGAGCGGAATACCGCCCCTACGTTGGTGGGATTCATTACATTTTCCAGAATTACGATCCGCGTAAGGCCGGCACAGAGGCTTTTGACGTCTGGAAGAGCCTTCCGGCGCATGGCGCAGAGGAGGCCTCTGGTCAGCTGAAATCCTGTTAATTTTGTAAGGATATCGAATTTGGCTGCATAGACGGGAATCCCCGTGCACCGGGCTAAAATATCCTTCGCCTCCCCCTCCATACACTTTGGATCTGTGAGAAAGGAAACTGGTTCATAGCCTGCGTCCAGGGCCCGTTCGATGACCTTGGGACTTTCTGCAATAAAGATTCCTGTGTCCGGCTCATGGTAATGGAGCAGCTGCCCCTCTGAAAGCCTGGCGTAAATATCCAGCTCAGGAGCTGAAAAATCGGTAATCCAATGAATATCTGCCATAACACACTCCTTGTTTTTATTCTGTCTCCGGCTCTATTTCCTTCCTGAGCCTTAAAAGCTCCTCCTCTGTCAAAAGATCGGACAGGCGGATACCCTTTTTTTCCGTCTCCAGCAGAAATTCCTCCCGAAGGGCCTGATTCATCCGCTCAAGCTCCTGTTCCAGCTCTCTGGAAGAGATGAGACGGCATCCCTGGCCCAGAATGATAACCTGTTCCACCCCGTCGGAGGTGGCCACTGACACGTCGAAACGGCCGGCGTTTTCGTGGGCGAATTTTTCAATATACTGATCCGCCGTTTCTGCCTCTCTGGTAAACACCACCTGAATATTGTGGTAGGCGCTGACCTCCGTCGTATGGCCCTCCACCCGGTAAGCGTCGAATACGACCATAAGAGAGCACTGGCGGACCGCCTGATAATTGCAGAGCATGTCCAGGAGCGCCAGCCTGGCTCCGTCCAGATTGTCCTCTGCCAAAGCCTTCAGCCTCTCCCAGGCAAAGATCACGTTATAGCCGTCTACTAGCAGATATTCCTGCTTTTTTCCGGCTGGCTTCAGGGCGGATCGGATCGGCTGAGACGACGGTTCTTCCGGGAAGCGGCGCTGTTTTCTGACGCCGGAGGAGTATTTTTTCCTGGGCGTATCCTTTCCGCGGCTGTTGGAATAAAAGGTTCTCTCAAGGATAGCGTCGATTTCCTCCGTACCCATCCACATCTCCTCGGCCGCTTCCTGTCTTGTGCCAGAACCTGGATTTTTAAAGCCCCTGGGCTGTCCGTCCTGTTTCTCATCTTCACAGTCCAGATGCAGGCCGCTCTCCACATGCATATATTCCTTGGCCTGATCCCAGGGGACGGCAAATCCTGCTCCATGAGCGCAGAAAACCGATCCTGTGGGATTGTCTGTATCGCGTTCCGGATCGTAGCCGATACGGGTTATGACCTCCTCTGTGTTGTGGCAGGGACGGTATCCAAGCAGAGAGCAGGAAAGGCGTCCCCGTCCCCTGGAGTAAGAGGTAACCTCTGCCTGATACTCTGTCAGACAGATGGCAGGCGCCTGCCCGGTCAAAACAGCCATGCCGTCCCTGGACTCTTCTAAGACGCAGGTTCCGCTTCGCTGTTCCATATCGTTCATAGCCCGGCCGATAGACGGCTCCGGCACCTCCAGGCGGTAGGAATACCAGGGCTCCAGCAGGAGCGATTCCGCCTCCATCAGCCCCTGGCGAAGCGCTCTGCAGACGGCCTGCCTGAAATCTCCTCCCTCCGTGTGCTTGGGATGGGCTCTTCCTGCTGTCAGTAAAATGCGCATATCGGTAATGGGAGAGCCTGTGAGAACGCCTGGATGCTGCCTCTCTTCCAGATGAGTGAACACAAGACGCTGCCAGTTTTTATCCAGAACGTCCTCACTGCACAGACTGCCAAAGGAAAGACCGCTCCCCGGTTCTCCCGGCTCCAGGAGAAGGTGGACCTCCGCATAGTGGCGCAAAGGCTCAAAATGTCCCGCCCCCTCCACCGGCCCCGCGATGGTCTCCTTATATACAATGGAACCGGTGCCGAACTCCGCCAAAACGCCGAAGCGCTCTTCCATCTGGCTTTTCAACACCTCAATCTGCACCTGCCCCATCATCTGCATGGAAATCTCCTGGAGAGACTCATTCCACAGTACCCGCAGAAGCGGTTCTTCTTCTTCCAGCTGTCTGAGCTTCGGGAGAAAGGACGCCGCATCGCAGCCCTCCGGAAGGATCAGGCGGTAGGTCAGCACCGGTTCCAGAACCGGCGCCGCAAGCTCCTCCTCAAATCCCAGTCCCTGCCCGGCAAAGCTCGAAGAAAGACCGGATACCGCGCAGACGGTTCCGGCTGGCGCTTCCTGCACCGTCTCAAACCGGCTTCCGGAGTAGATGCGGATTTGATTAATTTTATCGGGACAGCCGGAAACAGGAGCTGTTTTTACTTTCAGGATTCCGCCTGTCACCTTCAGATGACTCAGCCGGTTTCCCTGGCCGTCTCTGGAAATCTTGTAGATTCTGGCTCCAAAGTCCTCAGGATAGCAGGGAAGCTTAGACAGGCGGCAGAAACCGTCCAACAGCTCTTTCACTCCCTGCAGCTTTAAGGCAGATCCGAAAAAGCAGGGGAAAAGCTTCCTTTTCTGGATCAAGCGGCGGATTTCATCCTCCTCCACGGTTCCCGTTTCCAGATAGGCGTCCAGAAGCTTCTCCTCGCACATGGCGGCCTGCTCATAAAAATCTTCTGTCCCCTCCTCCTGAAAGTCGATACAGCCCTCATCCAGGCGCTTTTTCAGCTCTCTCATCAAAGCGTCTCTGTCTGTTCCAGGCTGATCCATCTTGTTGATAAACAAAAAAACAGGGATTTCATATCTGGCCAAGAGACGCCACAGGGTTTCCGTGTGGCCCTGGACGCCGTCGGCGCCGCTGATTACCAGAATGGCATAATCCAGTACCTGAAGCGTGCGTTCCATCTCCGCCGAAAAATCCACATGTCCCGGTGTGTCTAACAGCGTCACGGACGTACCGTTCCACTGAAGCTCCGCCTGCTTGGAAAAAATAGTGATTCCTCTGGCCCGCTCCAGCTGGCAGGTATCCAGGAAAGCGTCCTGATTGTCTACACGGCCCAGCTTTCTGATAGAACCGGACAGATATAAAAGGGCCTCCGACAGCGTAGTTTTTCCGGCGTCGACATGGGCTACAATTCCCGCGCAGATATGTTTTTTCAGCTGGTTTTCAGATAAAGCTCCCATAACGTTTACCGTCTGTTTTTATCGTAGAGAACCAGAAGTCCCTTCAACAGAAGATCGTCGTCTAAAATCACTTCTCTTCTGCAGTGCGGCACGATACATTTGGCCAGACCTCCGGTAGCGATAACTGTCAGCGTCTCTCCCATTTCCTCCTGAATCCTGTCGATGATGCCGTCCATGGCAGCAGCCGCGCTGTAAATCACGCCGCTCTTCATGCAGTCGATTGTATTGCGCCCAATCACCCTTTCAGGGGCTTCCAGGCTGATTCCTCCCAGCTGGGACGCGTGGGCAGTCAGGGAATCTAAGGATACGCCGAGACCCGGATAGATCATGCCGCCCAGGTACCGCTTTTCACGGTCAATGACGCAGACTGTGTTGGCAGTTCCCATGTCAAAGATCATCATCGGAACTGGATATTCTGCAATTCCGGCCACAGAAGCCGCCACCAGGTCGGCGCCCAGCTGGCCCGGATCGTCGATTCGGATATCCAGTCCTGTTTTAATGCCGGAACCGATCACAAGAATTTCCTTTTTCAGAATCTTTTCTGCCGCCAGCTTAATATTTGTAGTAATCTGGGGAACCACAGAAGAAATAATGCCTCCCTCAATCTCCTCGGGGCAGACATGGTAAATATCCAGCACGCTTTTAATATCAATGGCGTACTCCAGCTCTGTCTTAATCCGGACGGTGGAGAGCCGCTCGATAAAATGGCATTTTTCCTTATCAATACACCCAATCACAATATTTGTATTTCCTACGTCAATGGCTAAAATCATTTGCATTCTCCTTCGTTTGTCAGGGATTGTGTTTTACACTTGTTTCATTATAATTTCAGGCCTCTGAAAATGCAAGCTTCCAGTTTCCGTAAATGCGAAAAAGCTCCATAAAGGAGCTTTTTCATACCGTTGTAAACGTATTATTTGCAGAGCTTCTTGAACTCGTCGGCTACGAACTGAACCTGAGTTCCTACGATAACCTGCACGCTTGTCTTGCCTGGGCGGATAATGCCGGCAATACCTGCGGATTTGATCTTCTTCTCATCTACGAGAGCCTGATCCTTTACCTCCAGACGGAGACGTGTGATGCAGTTGTCGATGGAAGTTACATTGGATGGGCCGCCAAGTCCCTCAAGGATAATGGAGGCTACCTCTGTATAGTTATTGTTGGAGAGGCTTACGGCCTTCTCGCTCTCTGTATCGTCGTCCTCGCGTCCTGGTGTCTTTAAGTCTAACTTAGTGATAAGAACACGGAATACCAGGTAGAATACAACGAATGCTGCAGCGCCTAACGGGATGATTAACATGGTCTTGGCAGCAGCCGGAAGCTGTGCGGAGAACACAAGGTCTGTCAGTCCGGCAGAGAATGAGAAGCCTGCACGGAAACCAAGGGCAACTGTAATAGTTGTGAAAATACCGTATAACAGTGAGTATACTAAGTAGAGAACAGGAGCAAGGAACATGAATGCGAACTCGAACGGCTCTGTAACGCCACAGACAAAAGCAGCCACAGCGGCGGAACCTACGAGACCGATTACAATTTTTCTCTTCTCCTTCTTAGCGCACTGAACCATAGCCAGGGCAGCGCCAGGAATACCGAACATCATACATGGGAAGAAGCCTGCCATGTACATACCAAGGCTCCATGTAACATCTGCAGATGTCTCGCCTGCCCAGAAATGTGTCAGGTCGCCGATACCAATTGTGTCGAACCAGAATACGTTGTTTAACGCATGGTGGAGACCAAACGGAATCAGCAGACGGTTGAAGAACGCATAGATACCTGCGCCTACTGCATCAAGGCTCATGATACCCTTTCCAAGAGCAACTAATGCGCCGAACACGATTGGCCATACGAAGAACAGAACAGCTGCCACAACGATGGAAACCAGAGCGGTTACGATGGCAACGCAGCGTTTGCCGGAGAAGAAGGACAGCCAGTCCGGAAGCTTGGCAGTCTTAAAGCGGTTGTAGCACATAGCGCCGATGATACCTGCCAGGATACCGATAAACTGTGTCTCGATCTTGCTGTAGGATAAGTCTACTGCATCTGCAGCAACGCCTGTTAAGGTACCTACAACAGCCGGGTTTAACAGCTTTGTCATCATTAACCAGGATACGAGACCTGCAAGGCCTGCCGTACCGTCGTTGTCGTCGGACATTCCCACTGCAACGCCTACTGCGAACAGCCAGGACATGTTGTCAATCAGAGCGCCGCCGGCCTTCACCAGGAAGAAACCGATGATCTCCTTCAGTCCCTCTACAGTACCGCCCTGCATGGTGCTTGGACATAACGCATATCCAATTCCCATCAGGATACCGCAGACAGGGAGACATGCAACCGGGAGCATCAGGGATTTTCCCAGTTTCTGTAAAAACTTCATTACCATAAATAATGAACCCCTTTCCTTTTTTGCCGGACTACCGGCAGTTTTTTTATCTGAACCTGCCTGAGAAGACAGGTGCAAATCGTATTTTGCTGTGCTAGATGTATGAGAATTCCTCAGACTTTTCCGTCAGGCGGCGGAAGGCGCGTTCTGCTGCCTCCTCATCCGGCCCGTCAAAGCTTAGAACAAGCCGTTCTCCTCCCGCAGCCCCCAGGCCTAACAGCTCCAGGATACTTTTACAGTCCGCCTGCGCTTCCCGGCAGGAAGCGGTAATCCGGCAGCTGAAATCTCTCGCGGCCATAAACAGCTGGGACGCAGGCTTTACATGAAGCCCCTCTGCCGTTTGAACGGCAATCGTCAGAATTTTCATATTTTCTGCCTTTCTACAGCTCGATGATAGTATCTAATTCCTTAACATCCTGGCCTGTATGGCAGACCATATCCGGAAAATCTGGAGTATTGCAGATGATGACCGGTGTGATAACATCGTATCCGGCTGCTTTAATCGCTTCCATATCGAATTCTAACAGAAGCTCGCCTGCCTTTACCTTGTCGCCCTGCTGTTTGTGGGCTGTAAAGTGCTCGCCCTTTAAATTAACGGTGTCAAGGCCTACATGGACGATGATCTCAGCGCCGTTCTCAGCGGAAATGCTGACTGCGTGCTTTGTCTCAAAGAACACGCTGATGGTTCCGTCTGCCGGAGCCACGATTTTTCCCTCAGACGGGATAATGGCAACGCCCTTTCCAAGAATTTCCTGGCTGAAGGTCGGATCATTTACCTCTTTTAAAGAAACGGCCTTTCCTGCTGCTGGAGCTAAAACAGTCTTTTTCTCCTCTTTTCCTCCAAACATCTTTTTCAGTGATGAAAACATGCGATTTTCCTCTCTTTCTTAATCTCTGATACGTTTTATATGAACTGCCAGATATGCGGTTTCCTCATCCGTCACATCATGGCTGTATACCGATTTTATGTGTTCCCTGATTTTCAGGCTGCAGGCGTATTCCTCCGGATACATCTGGGAAATCAGGCGGTTAAACTCGGGATTTCCTCCGTCTAAAAGCTCCCCCGCCACAATCCGCTGGGCCAGGAAACGCAGGTGGGTGACAAACCGCTGATAATTGAGAGAAGTTTCGTCTAAGCCCACATGAAAATAATCCCGGACCATTCCAACTACGTTTTGAATCAGATTCGTAATGTCGATGGTTTCCCTCATGGCTGTATTGTATTCAGCTGTCACCACATGGAGGGCAATGAAGCCGGCCTCGTCTATCGGAAGCCGGATGCCGATTTCCTTTTCAATCAACGCAACGGCATATTCTCCTATCAGATATTCTTCCTTGTAGAAAGCCTTAATCTCACTGAGCAGCGGATTGGAAAAACGCATCTGCTTCCGAAACCGCTCAATGGCAAAATTAATATGGTCCGTCAAAGTCACATAGATGTTCTGATTCAGGCTTCTGTTTAACACGCTCTTGGCATAGTTGATAATTTCAGCGGAGACCTGAATGTGCTCCAGAGGAAGATTGGAAAGCAGCTCTTTAAAACGGTCCATGGTGTTCTGGCTGTCCAGACGGAATATTTTTTCAATCTTCGCTTCAGGAATTTCCTTTCCAGGCTTTGCTCCGAAGCCAAGTCCTCTTCCCATGACAACAATCTCTTTTCCCTCCGAATCCAGAGCGCTTACGATATTATTGTTGATCACCTTGTTTACTCTCATAAGTCATGTTCTCCCTCTGGCAAACGATACTGCGGCAATAAAAAAACCAACTTTGAAGATAAGGATCCTGTCCTGAACGAACACTTATACCCTTCTCCCTCAAAATTGGTTTTGCCTGCTTACCAGTAACAATCCATAGCTTATTTATTTCTTGCTTTTGATCTTACCAAATCATTACCTATAAGTCAATAGAAACTTTATTCTTTTTTTATATATTTTTAACAAAGTCTTTATTCCGAATATTCCCGCACTCTCAGAGGAATTCCCAAACGCTGTGCCAGGCGCCGGCTTTCCTCTACCTTTTCTCTGCCGATTATGTCCACTACGGTAAAGCGGACGTCACCCAAAATCGCTTTACAGTCCTGGGCAAACTGCAGCATGGAGGCAAACGCTTTTTTTCCATAAACAGGATGGACCACAGCCTCATAGCTGTCGGCGTCAGGCATATTCAGGCTGATGGAAATGCTGTCTGCCAGACGGCAGACCTCTCCGGCTGTAGACCGTCCATAAATCAAATCGCCCAATCCGTTTGTGTTCAGGCGGATGCGGCAGTCAGGAAACCGTTCCCGCAGGAAGGGGCTGATTTGCTTCATCTTGTCGAGAGCCATCACCGGCTCTCCATAGCCGCAGTAAATAATCTCCCGGCAGCCGGAAAAATCGAAGCTGTCGACTGCGTCAAAAATTTCTTCCAGTTCAGGCTCTCTCTCAAACCAGAGGTTTTCTGCATCTCCTACGGAATCGCCGTGGCTTCTGATACAGAATTCACATCTGCAGGGACAGCGGTTCGTAATGTTTAAATAGACCTGGTTTTTGTATTGGTACACAATATCTGCCATAACCGTTTCCTCCTTAACCTTTGCCGCGTTCTCACCCTCGCGAACCGGCTCTCCATCTCCTCTTTACCTGAAGACGATCCAGTGCGCCTCCTGCTGCCAGAAATGCCAGCGCACTTCCGCCGGACTGTACTGCGCTGCCCGAGACAGAGACAAGAAACGCCGTGTGAAAACCAAACATCAGTCCTTCTGCCAGAAAATACCCGGATGCCGACAGAAAAAACGCCAGCACAAGAGCCGCCGTATTTCTTCTGGTCACGATCCGCTCTCCTCCGTTTGAAAAGGGAAGGACGAGAAGCGGCTTGATCAGCAGGGTGGCCGGTGCCCACAGAGGCGCTGTCAAAAGATCGGCAATTACGCCGCCCGCCGCTCCCGCCGCCATGGCATAAGGCTTTGGCAGCAGCGCGGCCGCCAGATAAATCACCGCGTCGCCAAAGTGAATATAGCCTCCGTTTAATCCTGCCGGAATATGCAGCCAGAGAGTCAGGGCTGCGGTCAGGGCCGCCATCACAGCGGCCTGAGACATAAGCTCCAGCTTTTTATCGGAAGCTCTGTCACAGACTTTTTTCACTGCCCAGCGCCTCCCTTCCAAGCTCCCAGAGACAGGACTCAAAACAGATTCCGTCGTTTCGATCGGTTTGTTCCCTCGCAGCCTCCCGAATGCCTTTTTCAATAAAATCTGCCGCCCTGTAGACGCTGTCAAAGAGGGATCCGCCGTTTACCAGGGAGGCCGTGACAATCGAAGCCAGGATATCTCCTGTTCCAGAATAGCTTCCTCCTGTTTTGGGAGAAACTGTCCACTGCGGCGTTCCCTTTTCTGCCAGAACCAGATTTCCAATCTGTGGGAACCCGTTCTGTGACAGTTCGATTCCCGTGATAACCGCGCCCCTCAGCCGGTAGGATTCTGTCAGAACCTCCGCCAGGTCTTCGGCCAGCGCAAGCCTTTCCTGCCGTCCCATAAGACGGACCGCCTTCCAGTCTGGTATCGATTCTCTGGCCTGCCGTCCTAACAGAAGGGCTTCCGTCAGATTCGGCGTGATTACGTGAGCCTGTTCTGCCAGGCGTCCGGCCGCCAGTTCCATCTGACTGTCAAAAATGTCGTATCGTTTTCCGTTGTCCCCCAAAACGGGATCTACCACAACAAGAGTCTCCCTCCCCGAAAAATCCCGGATAAACTCCAAAATCTGGTCTGCCTGCCTTTCATTCAGGAGAAAACCGGAATAGATGCCGTCAAACTCTACTGCCTGTCTTTTCCAAAGCTTTGAGATGGAGGACATAGGCGCTGTGAAATCTTCACAGACATAGTCTCCATATCCAGTCTGGCCGCTTAATACAGCTGTGGGCAGGGGAACGGCCTGGACTCCCATCACTGAGAGGATCGGGATTGCCGCGGTGAGAGAACATTTTCCAAATCCAGATAAATCATGAATCACTGCTGTTTTTTTCACTGGATTCACGCTCCTTTCTGCGTTTTGACCAGTATACAGCAAAAGTGTACCTGTTTAAATGGACAAAAATACATTTTTTAAAGAGTACAGTTATACCCTGTTTCCAGTCAGCCGTTCCAGAGTTCTGCACAGCACAGGAAAATCAATAGGCTTGGAGATATGGGCGTTCATTCCCGCCGCTTCCGTGGCCGCGATATCCTCGCTGAAGGCGTTGGCCGTGATGGCAATGATAGGAATCGTCTCTGCGTCTTCCCGCTCATTTTTAAGGTTTCGGATTGCCATAGCTGCCGCACATCCGTCCATTTCCGGCATCTGCATATCCATCAAAACGGCGTCAAAGTGCGAGACTGAAGAGGCACGGAAGGCTTCCAGGGCTTCTCTTCCATTCCACGCCTCCGTCACCTGGATTCCTGCCATGCCAAGCATCTCCCGGCAGATTTCCATGTTGATTTCATTGTCCTCCGCCAGCAGGATTTTCAGTCCCGACAGATTCGTATATTCCCGTTCAGAACCTTCCTTTGCTTCAGAGCCTTCCAAAGCTGTCTCCGTATGTTCCTTTTCCTTTGCATCAGGTAGAACTTCAAATGGAAGCAGAAGGGTAAACATGCTGCCCTCTCCCAGACGGCTGTCTACTTTAATTTGTCCGTCCATCTGGCTGACAATACTTTTTACAATCGCCATTCCCAGGCCTGTTCCGGCAATGTATTTTGCCCCAAACCTGGTTTCCCTCTCATAGGGAAGGAACAGGCGTGTCAGAAATTCCTCCGACATGCCGGCGCCAGTGTCGGAGACAACGATGCAGAATCTGTCTTCAGACAGCTCCTCCTGCCTGATGCAGACGGAAATCGAGTCGCCTGGCTTTGTAAATTTAAAAGCGTTTGACAAAAGATTGTTCATGACCTGTCCCAGGCGGAACGCGTCTCCCCGCACTCTATGATTTCTGGCCTGGAAGGAAACGCTGAATTTCTTGTTTTCCCTCTCCGCCTGAATGGCAAAGGGGGCCGTGTAGTCGCCAATCGCGGCCTTTAAATCAAAATCGCTGTTTTCGATGGTGATTTTTCCCTTCTGCACCCGGGACATTTCCAGAATATCGTTGATTAATCCCAGAAGCTGGCGGCTGGAAACGCCAATCCTCCTCAGATAGCTTTTTACCTGTGCCGTGTCCTCAGGGTGCTTTTCAGCCAGCTCGGTCATTCCGATAATCGCACTGAGAGGCGTCCTCATGTCGTGGGACATAGCTGAGAAGAACCGGTTCTGAGCGTCCTCGTTCTTTTTGGCCCTGTCGAGAGCTGTCTCCAGAATATGCTGGTGCTTCAGCTGGCTTTTTTTCTCCTCATCCACTTCACGGAAACAGAGCACAGCTTCGTCTTTATTGAGAGATTCATCGTACAGGAAGCGAACGCTTACCCACCGGTAGTCGTCCTGAAAGCGTCTTCGGAAGTCGCCGCCGTAATCCTGAACCTTCTGGGAAACGAGATGGTTGATATTGGAGAGAGAAAAGCTTTCAATAAATTCCTGATAGGCGTGTTCCTCGATCACTCCGCCCACGATCTTCAAAAAGTCGCTGTAGCGTCCCTTTTCAGGAACCTGGGAACGGACATATTCCGAACCCTTGATCATATCATAAACGTCATTTTTAAAGTTCACACGGTAGATTGCGTAGAAGGAATTTCCAAGAACCTGAACCGTCTCGTTGATCCGTTTCATTTTGCGGCTGAGCAGACAGCTGTTCACCCCCATGAAGAGCACCAGGGCAAAGCAGAAATTGAATAATCCCATATACCAGAGCGTTACATTCCAAAAGTTTCCTAACAGTTCCTTATATGGAATCGTCACAATGCAGGTCCATCCGTTGTCCATTTTTTCATAGTAGACGCCTCTTTTTTCACCGTTGGGATTAATCACATAGGGATGATCTTCCTCCAGCGTTCCCTCGTGAATCCCATTCAGAATCCGTTTGAGGTACGGATCCATACGCTCTTCCTCTAGGCTGGTCTCGCTGTACAGCACGTTTCCCGCTTTGTCGCAGAGGTAATAGGAGCTTGCGTTTGGAAGTTCCTGACTGTTTGTACTGATTCTGAATTTTTCTGGAAAAATGTCGAATGCAAGAAAGGTTTCAGGGGTTTTACATTTTTTTGCGATCGTAATAACCGGCATTTTTTGACAGGAATCCTGATACATATCGCTGAAAATAACAGCTCCGTCTGCCGCGTCGGCTTGGCGGTACCACTCATAGGAAGTCGGATCATAACTTTTATTTTTGGGAACCTCGATGGCTGGAATAATGGCCCCATTGATTACCGCGTAGGGAAGAATCGAATTTTTACCGAGGGCCTCTCCGGTATTTTTGTAAAAGATGGACAGCCAGGCCTTTAACTCCTCCTCGCTTGGCTTTGATTCTAAAAACTGATCCAGGTAATTGGTCTCCATATTCATCAGCACCTGATATGCTGTAATATTCTTTTCTTCCTCCACTGAGTAAGAAAGGGCAAGACCGTCTCCCATCACTCTGGCATGATCTAACAGGTTATTCTGTATCACATGAAAGCTTACGGTAGAAATTGCCGCGAACAGAACCAGCAGAACCAGGCTCTTCCTTATCCGCAGCAGAGTTTCTCTGATCCTTCTCTGCTTTTTTCCATGGCGTATTCCTTTTCTGTCTGCACTGTTCTGTCTAACCATGTATTTACTCCTTTAGGGCCCCGGCTGTCTCTTCATAAGCTCTGTCAATGTCTGCCATCAGCTCTCTGGCTTCCTCAAGCTGTCCGGCTCTTAAAAGCTCTACCTGCCTGCTTGTAAGCTGATAAAGAGGTTTCATTGAAAGGTTTCCTGTTACGCCCTTTAAGGTGTGGGATTTCATGATTGATGTCTCAATATCTCCCTTTTCAAGAGCCTCTTTCAGCTGACGGTAGGTTTCGTCTTCCAGAAATTTTCCCAGAAACCGCTCGAACATGGCTTCGCTGTCCATAAAGCGCTCCAGGGCTTCCTCAATCTGGATGCCGGCTGCCGTCAGCCTGTCATATCGTTCTTTGTTCATTTTTCATACTCCTCTTTCTATATACTAATCTGTATCTGGCAGGTACAGTCCGCGAAGTCCCCTCTCAATCTCCATAAAGCTGTCAATTAACACCGGGTTAAACGTCCCGCACTCTCCGCCCAGGATCATGCTCACTGCTTTTTCACAGCTGTATGCGTCCTTATAGCACCGCTTGCTGAGCAGAGCGTCGTAAACGTCCGCCAGGGAGACTGCCTGGGACCAGACAGAGATCTGGCTTCCCTTCAGGCCGTCCGGATATCCGTTCCCATCCCAGCGCTCATGGTGGTGAAGGGCAATGTCATGGGCATAATAATAGGAATCGTTTCCCTGTATCTGCCAGATTTTTGACAGAAGCTGTCCTCCCTCCACGGTGTGGGTTTTCATCAGCTCAAATTCATCCGGCGTGAACCGTCCAGGCTTATTTAAAATATGATCCGGAATGGCAATTTTCCCCACGTCGTGCATGATGGCCGCCAGGCCGATCTGTTCAATATCGCGCCTGGAAAGGCCGTTTCCCAGACGTGTATCCTGCAGAAGAGCCATGGTAATTTCATGGATCCTCCTGATGTGGGAGCTGGATTCGTCGCTTTTAAATTCAATGACATTGGCCAGAGATTCTGCCATGCCAATGCTGAGCCGGTACATCTCCTCCGCTTTTTTAAGAAGCTCGTCCTTCTGGCGCTCCACCTGGCTGCCCAGCCTTCTTTTGGCCTGGAACAGCCTGACAACGGAATCGACTCTGTACCTGACGATATAGGGAATGACTGGTTTGGGAATCAGATCCATAATGCCTAAAGAATAGGCTTCCTTCCACAGAGCGGGGCTTGTCTCAGAGGTAATGAGAAAAACAGGGATTTCTTCTGTTATATGCGAGCCCTGCAGAATTTTTAAAAGGCTGATACCATCCATTTCAGGCATCATCACATCCAAAAGCACGCCGCAGAACCGCTCTCTGCCGCTTATCAGCTTTTCAAGGGCAGCCCTGCCGTTTTCTGCCTCTTCAATCCGATAAGAATCCTGAAATATTTCTGCAAGAATGGCCCTGTTTAATTCTACATCATCTACAACGAGAAGTGTATCCGCCATATTTAAGGAACCATTATCCTCTATGATCATCCCCGCCTCCTCTCTTTCGCCTGTTTACCACCTGGCTGAAGCGGCAGAGTCCGTCCAGAATAACCGTCTGCGGGCAGGCCAGATTCATCCGCTCGAATCCCTCTCCCTCAGGACCGAACATACCGCCTTCGTCAAAAAACAGATCTGCCTCCTCCATGATGCTCTCCTGCTCCTTAGGTGTCCAGCCGAGAGCCCGCAGATCCAGCCACTGAAGATACGTTCCCTCCAAAGGAGCAGCCTTTACATCCGGGCAGTGCTCTTTCAGAAATTCTGTCAGCAGACGATGATTGCTGTGAATGGCCTGGATCGCCTGTGAAAGCCACTGGTCGCACCTGGTGTAGGCGGCTTCCATGGCCTTATATCCCAGGGCGTTTACCCGCCCCTCGTAGGAGACGCGGCTCATCTCTGCCTTCAGCTGATGGCGTCTCTCCCGATCCGGCAGAATCACGCAGGAAGCCTCCAGCCCGGCCAGATTGAAGGTCTTGCTGGGAGCGATACAGGTCATAGTGTTGGCGGCGTTTTCCTCTGACAGAGAGGCAAAGGAGGTAAAGGTGTGCCCTGGCATAATCAGGTCGCAGTGGATTTCGTCAGAAATTACAAACACGTGGTGGCGCAGGCAGATCTGGCTGACCATTAAAAGCTCCTGTCTGGTCCACACGCGTCCCACCGGGTTATGGGGATTGCAGAGAATCAGAAGAGTATTTTTTGGATCAGAGGCCAGAGCTTCCAGCCGGTCAAAGTCTATGGTATAGGAAAGATCCTTTCCTTCCTTCAGCGGACATCTGACGGTTCTTCTCCCATTTGTCTCTACCGCTTTGTAAAATGGATAATACACAGGCGGCATGACAATCACGCCGTCTTCCGGCTCTGTGAAGGCCAGAACGCCGTGGTAGAGGGCGTTCACCACCCCGGGAGTCGTATAAAACCACTCTGGTCTTGTCTCCCATCCATATCTGCGCTTCGTCCATCCGGTTACAGCCTCATACCAGGACGGCTCTGCCGTCTGATATCCCAGCACCGCAGTATCCAGATATTCCTTTAACGCCTCGATAATTTCCGGCGGATTTTTGAATTCCATATCCGCGATGGAAAAGGGGACCACGCCCCTTCCCACCTGCGGCTTTTTCTTTTTCATCAGATTCCATTTTACAGATCCGTTGTCATACCGGTCCAGAACCGTCTCAAAATCGTATTTCATATGGTTTTCCCCCTTGTTTTTTACAGCGCCAGATCAAACAGCGACAGCTGGTTGCTCTCCGGCAGTCCCCGCAGCAGCCCCAGATCTGCCATCAGATCCGCCACTGTTTTCGTCACTTTGGAACGGTTGATAAAATCTTCCTTGGACAGGAACGGACCGTCCTCAGCGGCAAATACAATACCGTCCGCCGCTTTCTCCCCCAGTCCGTCGATACTGCTTAAGGAAGGCATCAGCTTTCCATCTATAATCTGGAAATTTCTCGCGCTGGCCTTATAAATGTCAATAGGCGTAAATTCATATCCCCTGGCGTACATTTCCTGGACAATTCTCATATCCCGCAGCGTATCCTGCTCTTTTTTGGAGAGGCTGTCCAGCCGCTTTCTGTAGTCGGCCAGATGGTGTTCCAGCTTTTCTCGCCCCTGGCACATCAGCTCATAGGAAAAGCCGCTGGCGCGGATGCTGAAAAAGGCCGCGTAGTAGGCGAGGGGATAGAAGACCTTGCAGTAGGCGATTCGCCACGCCATCATAACGTAGGCGGCCGCGTGGGCCTTGGGGAACATGTACTTGATTTTTTTGCAGGACCAGATATACCAGTCCGGCACCCCGTGGGCCGTCATCTCCTCCTCCCACTCCGGTTTCAGCCCCTTGCCTTTTCGGACGCTCTCCATGATGGTGAAGGAAAGTCCCTCCTCCAGTCCCATACCGATCAGGTAGACCATGATGTCGTCTCTGGTACAGATCGCCGTCTGAATGGTAGCTTTCCCCTCCTGAATCAGAGTCTGGGCATTTCCCAGCCATACGTCCGTGCCGTGGGCCAGTCCGGCAATGCGGACCAGATCCGAGAAATATTTAGGCTTGGTGTCTAAAAGCATCTGCATGGCAAAGTCCGTACCGAACTCCGGCACGCCCAGCGCCCCCAGCGGACAGCCGCCGATATCGTCCGGCGTAATGCCAAGGGCCTCGGTACTCTGGAACAGACTCATAACCTCCTTGGAGTCAAGAGGAATATCCCTGACCGGATCAAGGCCTGTCAAATCCTGCAGCATACGAATCATGGTGGGATCATCGTGTCCCAGAATATCCAGCTTCAGCAAGTTGTGGTCAATGGAGTGGTAATCGAAATGGGTGGTAATAGTCTTCGTTCCCATATCGTCCGCCGGGTGCTGCACCGGGGTAAAGGAATAGATCTCCTCCCCGTGGGGCAGCACGATAATGCCTCCCGGATGCTGTCCGGTCGTTCTCCTGACGCCGACGCAGCCTGTGACAATCCGGTTGATCTCGCAGCCCCGCTTGCGCTCTCCCCTCTCCTCATAGTATTTTTTCACATATCCGAAGGCCGTCTTATCTGCCAGAGTACCGATGGTTCCGGCCCGGAAGGTCTGCCCTTTGCCGAAAATGACCTCCGTGTAGTCGTGAGCCCGGCTCTGATACTCTCCTGAGAAGTTTAAGTCGATATCAGGCTCCTTGTCTCCCTTAAAGCCCAGGAAGGTCTCAAACGGAATATCAAAGCCGTCCTTTTTCAGAGGCTTTCCGCAGACAGGGCACAGGTGATCTGGCATATCGCAGCCCGCCATACCGGAGAACTTCTTAACCTCCTCCGAGTCGAAATCATAGTAATGGCACTCCGTACAGTAATAGTGGGGACTTAACGGATTGACCTCCGTAATTCCCGACATGGTGGCCACAAAGGAGGAGCCGACGGAACCACGGGAACCTACCAGATAACCGTCCTCGTTGGATTTCCACACCAGCTTCTGGGCAATAATATACATCACCGCAAAGCCGTTGGAGATGATGGAGTTTAACTCCCTCTCCAGACGCTCCACTACGATTTTCGGAAGATTTTCTCCATACATTTCGTGGGCTCTGTTATAGCAGATGTTTCTCAGCATCTCATCGGAATTTGGAATGACCGGCGGACACTTGTCAGGCCGGACAGGGGCAATCCGCTCGCACATGGCGGCAATCCGTCTGGTGTTGGTGATCACGACCTCCTCCGCCTTGTCGCTTCCCAGGTACTCAAACTCGCGGAGCATTTCCTCTGTCGTGCGGAAATAGAGAGGAGGCTGATCGTCGCAGTCCTTAAAGCCCTTTCCTGCCATGATAATCCGCCTGTAAACCTCGTCCTCCGGATCCAGAAAATGCACGTCGCAGGTGGCGCAGACCGGTTTGTTAAACCGCTCTCCCAGCTCTACAATCTTCCGGTTCAGATCCTTTAAATCCTCCTCTGATTTGACAACGCTCTTTTCATCCCGCAGCATGAAGCCGTTGTTTCCCAGAGGCTGGATCTCCAGATAGTCGTAAAATTCGGCAATTTTATTAATCTCCGCCTCCGGCACGCCTCTTAAGAGGGCCTGGTAAAGCTCTCCCGCCTCGCAGGCAGATCCGATAATCAGGCCTTCTCTGTATTTCATGATTTCGCTTTTCGGAATTCTCGGCCTCTTGGCATAGTAAATCAGGTTAGAGTCTGACACAAGACGGTATAAATTAATCCGGCCAATGTCGTTTTTCGCCAGAATAATAATGTGATTGGTCGGCATTTTCCGGATCGTCTCCACACTCATTTGGCTGTGTTCGTTCAGCTGGGTCAGATTTTCAATGCCCCTCTGCTTTAACATTTCCATGAATTTCACGAAAATTTCTGCCGTAGCTCCCGCGTCGTCCACTGCCCGGTGGTGATTTTCAAGGGAAATTTTCAATTCCTTAGCCACCGTGTCCAGCTTAAACCGGTGAAGATTGGGAAGCAGGAACCGGGCCATGGAAACGGTATCCAGAATGGCAGGCTCAAAGGTCATTCCCAGGAGCAGGGCGTTATGCTTCATAAAGCTCATATCGAAAGAAGCGTTGTGGGCAACCATGACAGCGTCCCCGCAGAATTCCAGAAACTTTGGCAGCACCTGCTCAATAGTGGGCGCATTTAAAACCATGTTGTCGCTGATGCTTGTCAGCTTCTCAATCTCAAAAGGAATCGGAACTTCCGGATTGACGAACGTAGAAAATTTGTCTGTAATTTTTCCGTTTTCCACTTTTACTGCGCCAATTTCGATAATTTTATTTTTAATCGGGCTGAAGCCGGTGGTCTCGATATCGAAGACCACGCAGGTGTGATCCAGGGACTGTCCCGTCTCGTTCTCTGCCAGCTGCTTCATATCGTCTACCAGATAGCCCTCCACTCCATAGAGAACCTTGAAACCGTCTCCTTTCTCCACTGCATGGTTGGCGTCAGGAAAGGCCTGGACACAGCCGTGATCCGTCACTGCGATGGCGTCCATGCCCCATTTTTTTGCCCGCTTGATAATATCCTTCACTTCGGAAACGCCGTCCATATCGCTCATCTTTGTATGGCAGTGAAGCTCCACACGCTTTACCGGACTGTTGTCCATGCGCTTTCCCGTGAAATCCTCGCACTTCTTGATTCCCACAACCGATCCTAAGGTCAGCTCCCCGTCGAACCGGTCGATAGTAGCTACTCCTTTCAGGCGGACGAACTGTCCTGGAGCGGTGGCCGCCTTTAAATCGTCCACCGCCTCCTCTTTGGCGAAAATTTTCACTCCGATGGTGTCAGTAAAATCAGTAATGGTAAAGATAAACAGCTGCTTTCCGCTCCGAAGCTCTCTGTTCTCGCAGGTCAGGATTTTTCCGCGGATTGCCACCTCGCCGATTTCTCCCTCGATCTGATGAATTTCTATGGTCTCATCGTCAAAGCCGCGGCCGTAGAGCACGTCCGGATCCTCGGAACGGCGGTATCCTCCGAAGCGGCCGCCTTCTCTCTTCTTAAAATCCTTTTTGCCGAACTCTTTTTTATTAATCTCTTTTTTGCCGGCTTCCTTTTTACCAGAATCCTGACGCCCCGTTTTCTGGACTTTTCCTCCATCTGCCGCTGGAACTGCCGCTTTCAGCCGGCCTGGCGCCAGTTCTGCCTCTGCTTCGGGCGCGTAGACGGAAGCATCGTAAAAGGGCGTGTCCTCCCCTTCTGCTCCTGGAAACTCTGCCCCGTCTCCAGAGGCAGCCATAGCGTCAAGGTAGGCGTCATAGCCCGGATCCAGGGTTTTCTTCTGGCGGGCCCGGTACTCCTCGTCAATTTCCAGAGGCAGTCCGCACCGCTCCGTAAAGATCTTCTCCAGCACCCGCTTCAGCTCTGCCATTTTGTCTCTGGCGATCATGGTATCTTCCAGAACCATCTCCATCACGTCATGTTTCGGAAAACTGCACTCCGCTTTGCGGAACATGTTGTAGAGAAGAATGCTGTAATTTTTAAGCTCCATCAAAATACTGTCCTTGTAGACCATCAGAAGCTTCTCAGGAGTATACTGTTCGGATAATTTAAATTTTTCCTGAATTTTGATCGTGACTCTCTTTCCGGGAAACAGCTGATCCTTAATTCCCTTCTCCAGCCCGTAAATATTCTGCTTGTGAATCAGTCTGGGACACACGATATAAACGCGAATAGAGCTTCTGTCCCTGGAGGCGGTGACACGTTCCACCTCCACCAGTTCTAAAAGCTCTCTCAGATTGTCTGTAATATGTAAATCAGGAAATACGTCTAAAAAAGGCTTCATTCCTTCTCACCTGCGTTTTTAAGCATTTGGTCAAGCTCTGCCTTCAGCGCGTTTAACAGCTCTGCCTCCGGAACCTTTCGGATCACCTCTCCCTTCTTGATTAAAAGGCCTTCTCCGATTCCGCCGGCAATTCCCAGATCCGCCTCTCTGGCCTCTCCGGGGCCGTTGACAACGCAGCCCATCACGGCCACTTTAATATCCAGTGGATATTCCTGCACCATGGTTTCCACCTGGTTGGCCAGACCGATGAGATCGATCTGCGTCCGTCCGCAGGTAGGGCAGGACACCACCTCCACTCCTCCGGTGCGGAGTCCCAGTGTTTTTAAAATCAGTTTGGCCGATTTTACCTCCTCCACCGGATTTCCTGTCAGAGAAACGCGGATGGTATCTCCAATGCCCTGGTTTAAAATCAGGCCCAGGCCGATGGCGGACTTGATATTTCCGGAGAGAATCGTTCCGGCTTCCGTGATCCCTACGTGAAGCGGGTAAGGAGTCTTTTTGGCGATCAGCTCATGAGCCTTTACGCACATCATCACATCAGAGGACTTAATACTGAGCACCAGATTGTCGTATCCCATACGCTCGATCAGGGCGGCCTTGTCCAGAGCGCTCTCCACAATGCCCTCCGCCGTCACACCGCCGTACTTCTCGATCAGATGCTTCTCCAGAGAGCCGCTGTTCACGCCTACCCGGATGGGAACGCCGTACTCCTTCGCCTTATCCACAACCGCCTGCACTCTCTCCTCAGAACCGATATTTCCAGGATTAATCCTGATTTTATCGGCGCCGCACTCAATCGCCGCGATAGCCAGGCGGTAGTCGAAATGAATATCAGCCACCAGCGGGATGTGAATGGCCTTTTTAATGGTTTTCAGGCTTTCAGCCGCCTCCATAGTCGGAACGGCCACCCGGATAATATCGCAGCCTGCCCGCTCCAGCTCCAGAATCTGGGCAATGGTGGATGCGCTGTCCTCAGTCTTTGTATTGCACATAGACTGAATCAAAACCGGATTGCCGCCGCCGATAACGCGGCTGCCGATTTGAACTGGTTTCGTTGAAGCTCTGTATGTCATAATAGATTCCTCCGATCAGAACAAATTTGCAATATCGTTAAACAAAATCAAAACCATCAGCGTCATGAGAACCGCCATGCCTGCCATATGGATCATGCCTTCCTTTTCCGGATCCACCGGTTTTCCGCGGACAGCCTCAATCAGGATAAAGACCAGGCGTCCTCCGTCCAGTGCAGGAATGGGAAGCAGATTCATAATACCCAGGTTGGCGCTTAAAATCAGGCACATATTGGCCAGATTTATGAACACCGTCAGAATTCCATAGCTGCTGCTTGCCTCTACCGTCTGGTCAATCATGACCACAATGCCCACCGGACCTGCCACGTCCTTTCTGGACACCTGGCCGGTAACGAGCATTTTCAGGCTCTGGAAGGTCAGATCCACCATATATCGCAGTTCATAGGCGCTGTACTGAATCGTCTCAAACAGAGACTTCGGCGCTCTGGGAATCCCGCCGGAAATGCCCATCAGATAGCCGCCTGTCTCCTCCGAGTAAGCCGGAGTCACTGCCGTTTTGTGAGTTTCGTCCCCTCTCCTGTATTCCAGGTTCACAGTCTCGCCGGGATGAAAGGTATTATACATGGCCACCTCCTGGTAGAGATGAATCCGTTTTCCATTCATTCTGGTAATAACGTCCCCCGTCTGAAGACCTGCCTCAGCTGCAGGAGATCCGGCCTGCACCTGCACAATCTCAGGAGGCTGGCATCCTGCATAGGCTGCCACAGCGATTCCGCAGACAAGGGCCAGGATAAAGTTAAATACAGGGCCGGCCGCAATGGTGAGAAAGCGGGCCAGAATAGGAGCTTCGTGGAACGCCAGACCTTTCACTGGCGTGCCGTCCGGCGCATACCGGACAGCCGGATCATTCCCCGGCTCTTCCTGTCCGCCATACTTCTCTTCCAGGATACATGTATCCTGCTTTGTCTCAGAAGAGGGCACATTCTGTACGTCCTCTTCTTCATTCGAAAGCAGCCCGCTTTTTTTCCGGATATCCTGTTCAGCCTTCTCCCCAAAATCCTCTGGATCCTCGTCCTCTCCCAGCATCATGCAGGAACCGCCGAATGGCAGAAGCTTCAGCGAATATCTGGTATCCCCTCTCTTAAAGCTGATAAGCCTTGGCCCCATTCCAAGGGAAAACTCCAGAACGCAGATTCCCCCCAGCTTTGCAAACAAAAAATGGCCGAATTCATGGAATAAAATAATCAGTCCGAATACCAGAACCGCCGCAAGCAAACTTAACAATCTACCACCTGCCCTCTCTTGTTTTATGGTTTATAAAAAATGACGTCTTAAAAATTCGCAGGTTTCCTGCTCTGTGTCTAAAATTTCCTCTACAGAAGGATTCTCAATCACCTGGTGCTGATTCATAGCGGCCTCAATCATATCTGTAATCGTCAGATAGCCGATTTTCCGGTCTAAAAACGCCGCTACCGCCAGTTCGTTGGCTGCATTGAACACAGTTGGAAGGGAACCGCCACGTTTTCCCGCCTTTCTCGCCAGAGCCAGGCCGCGGAAATTCTCATAATCAGGCGCCTCAAAGGTAATCTGCCCATGTTTTGTGAAATCTAACCGCTCTCCCGGCAGAAACCGCCTCTCAGGATAGTAGAGGGCGTACTGGATGGGAAGCTTCATATCAGGCGTTCCCAGCTGGGCTATCACAGCCCCGTCCTCAAACTCCACCATAGAGTGAATCACGCTCTGCGGCTGAACCACCACCTGAACCTGATCCATAGACACGCCGAACAGCCATTTCGCCTCCATCACCTCCAGGCCTTTGTTGACCATAGTGGAGCTGTCAATGGTGATCTTTCTGCCCATCGTCCAGTTGGGATGCTTCAGCGCATCCTCCACCTGAATGTCCATCATCTGCTGTCTCGTCCTTCCTCGGAAGGGCCCGCCGGAAGCCGTCAGCAGAATCTTATGTATTTTATTATGAGTTTCTCCGTTTAAGCACTGGAAAATCGCGCTGTGCTCGCTGTCTACCGGCAGGATCTTCACTCCCGTCCGCTCAGCTAACGGCATAATAATATGGCCTGCCGTCACAAGCGTCTCCTTATTGGCCAGAGCAATGTCCTTTCCAGCCTCCATAGCGGCGATGGTCGGACGGATGCCGATCATTCCCACAATCGCCGTCACCACAATCTCAGCAGACGGCTCTGTGCAGACCTCAATCAGACCATCCATTCCAGACAGTACCCGGACGTCCAGATCCTTTACCGCAGTCCGCAGTGTTTTCGCGTCCTCCTCATCCCATACAGCCGCAAGCTTCGGGCAAAACTCCCGAATCTGCTGCTCTAACAGAGTAATATTCCTTCCAGCTGCCAGAGCCGTTACCTCTATATCCTGATTCGTCCGCGCCACTTCCAGGGTTTGTGTGCCGATGGAACCAGTGGAACCCAGAATTGCAATTTTTTTCATATCTTCCTCCGTTCTCTTTCGCGTCAGCATATCAGAAAACACACAGCCAAAGCCGCTTCCATTTTTAACCCAGAAGCGTCAGGGCAAAGAAAATAGCCGGCGCGGTAAAAATCATGCTGTCAAAGCGATCCAGCACTCCGCCGTGGCCGGGAATCAGATGGCCATAATCCTTCACATCATGGTTTCTCTTAATGGCAGAAGCTGCCAGATCCCCGATCTGTGAGATCACCGCCGCAATGGCGCAGGCAATGGCGCAGATAACAGCAGGACTCACGATCTCTTCCATTCTGCCGCCGAATACAGCGCCGAAAATCATGCCCAGCAGAGCCGCGCCCAAAACACCTCCTACGGCTCCCTCCACCGTCTTCTTCGGACTCAGGACAGGCGTCAGCTTGTGCTTTCCAAACAGCATTCCGGCACAGTAGGCGAAAGTGTCGCAGCCCCAGGAGCTTAAAACAATCAGCCATACCAGATACTTGCCGTCAGCCATTGCGCGGACCTGATATAAGTAGGACAGCATCACAGCCAGATAAAAAATGCCGAAAAACGCCACTGTCACCTGCTCGGTCTTATAGTGTGGAAATGTAACCACATAGATAGCCATCAATACCATAAGCGCCATGATAGCCATCAGCACAATATACTCTTCTTTGTGAAACCACAGCAGGATGTAATAAAAAATCCCGGCGGCGTATCCGGCGAATCCCGGCGCCTTCTTTTCTATCTGCACCACACGGTACAGCTCGAACATTCCAATCAGGGACAGAGCCGCCGTGACGGCAAATAAAAGGGTTCCGCCGGTTCCGACGATTAAAATTGCCAGAATTACAAGCACAATTCCGCTGATCAGTCTGGTTGTAAACATGACATTATCCCCTCTTTCGTTATTTGGCGCCGCCGAACCGCCGCTCTCTCGTATTATACTGGGCAATGGCCTTTACCAGCTCATCCCTGTTAAAATCAGGCCACAGGCAGTCTGTAATGTAGATCTCGCTGTAGGCCAGCTGCCAGAGCAGATAGTTGGACAGACGGATCTCACCGCTGGTGCGGATTAACAGATCCGGATCCGGAATCCCCGCCGTGTCCAGGTAGGAAGCCACCGTCTCCTCCGTCACCTGATCTGGATTGAGAACGCCGGCCTGAGCATCCTTCATCATGCGGCTGACTGCCCGGCGGATCTCATCGCGGCCTCCGTAATTGACGGCAATGACAAAGGTCATGCCAGTGTTGGCGGCAGTTTCCTGCTCCAGGCGGTCAATTCCCTCAATAATATCGCTGTCAAAGCGCGTTCTGTCTCCAATCATTTTAACCCGCACGTTGTTGGCCTTGGCAATCTTCAACAGACGCTTTAAGTAGTAGCGGAACAGCTGCATGAGAGCGCTGACCTCTTCCACAGACCGCTTCCAGTTTTCAGTGGAAAATCCGTAAACTGTCAAATATTTGATTCCCAGTCTGGCGGCATCCTCCACCGTTTTTTCTACTGTGACGCAGCCCTGCTTGTGGCCTGCCGTTCTGGGAAGTCCCCTCTTTTTAGCCCATCTGCCGTTTCCATCGAGAATAAGAGCCACATGGGCCGGAATTGCCATCTTAGAAATATCTGTTTCCATCATATCCTCCCACCACGAAAAACAAGGGGCAGGAGTACCTGCCCCGGTATGTTTTTTATACTGTCATAATCTCTTTTGTCTTGGTATCCACAGCCTTGTCAATCTTGTCGATCATCTTGTCAGTCAGCTTCTGGATTTTCTCCTCTGCATCAGATAAATCGTCCTCAGAAATCTCGTTGGCCTTCTCCATCTTCTTAAAGGTATCGTTGGCGTCGCGGCGGATATTTCTCACAGCTACCTTAGCGCCCTCGCCCTTCTTCTTCACGTCCTTAGCCAGCTCTTTTCTGCGCTCCTCAGTAAGCTCCGGGAAAATCAGGCGGATTACAGAACCGTCGTTGTTCGGGTTGATTCCCAGGTCAGAGGTGAGAATCGCTTTCTCAATCGCCTTCACAAGGCTCTTCTCCCACGGCTGGATCTGAATCATTCTCGGCTCAGGAACAGAGATGTTGGCAACCTGCTGAAGCGGAGTCGGTGCTCCATAGTAATCTACCTTCAGCTTATCTAATACATGCGGATTCGCGCGTCCTGCACGGATGGAGCTGAACTCGTTTAATAACGCGTCGTAGGATTTCTCCATCTTATCTTCAAATACTTTCATTTTCTCCTGCATAAAAAATCCTCCTGTTATGCGGTCACTACTGTGCCGTTTATTTTCCCCTGCATCGCGTTGGCAATGCCGTCCTTCTCATTTAAGCTGAATACTGCCATAGGAACATGATTC
>ERZ773217.511-NODE-511-length-37178-cov-6.413409_pt1 | contig 37178 bp, 37 predicted proteins | sample MGYA00580995_ERZ773217 | MGnify/ENA primary metagenome ERZ773217 (study PRJEB29015, sample SAMEA2737772) | human gut metagenome | biome: human gut; feature: human-associated habitat; material: faeces | place: China | collected 2012 ...
TATCTGAGTGGGTAGTGCCTGATTCTACTTCTTACTACGCCCTATCTGGGCGCGCGCCCTTGGTGTTGACAATGATGGTGTTGACCAGTTTCAAAATGTCTTTCTCCGTGCGCAAATACGCAAAGGGGTTATAGTGCATACTCTTGGAAAAGTTGATGGTATTGAGAACGGCGATACGGTATTTTGCCCGCTGCAAAAGCTGTCCCACCTCGCAAATCAGACTGCCTTTTGGGTCAGTAATGACATACGAGCTGTGAAGCTGCATGATATTGGGCTTGCAGAAAAACCTTGTCTTTCCGCTGCCAGAGCCGCCGATGACAAGGATATTCTTATTTCTCGCGTTCTTCGGGTCTTTAGAGCGGTTGGACATCATCAGCCGTTCCGTCTGCGTCAGCAGCACATTGTTGTCAAAGACGGGATCAATGAACGGCTTGATGTCTGCCGCTGTACCCCAACGCGCCGTGCCGTACTCCATGCCCTTGCGGTATTTCTTGGCGTTCTTCTGCTTGGAGTAGACCACCAGCCGGATAATCACGGCTGCGGCAAGCCCAATCAGCAGATCGGTGGGATGGAAGCTGGGGGCGGCACTTGCAAAGGCAGCGGAGAAGCCCTGCCCGATATGCAGCAGCTTTGCAGACAGATCCGCGCCCTGCGCCAGCCGGAACGCCTGTCCGACCTTTCCAAACAGATAGACAAAGGCAAGGTACGGGAGATGGAGTATGACTTGCTTTTTGATTTCCGGCTTCATCGGTCGATCCCCCTGTCCATATTTTTCACTTTGTCACGCTTGGTGGTCTGTGCGGCTTCGGCTTTCTTCTCGGCAAGGTCGCGCCGCACAGAGGGCTTGCGCTCCTTATCCAGCTTTTTCTTAGAAAACTCCCGAAACGCTGCCGTCAGCACGTCCGCGTCCCGTCCCTTGAAAAACACAAGGTATCGGTCATCTACCTTTTTCAGCGCAAAGTCAATGCCGTATTTCTTCGCCGTGCTTTCAAAGGCTTTGATATTCGCATCGGTGATTTCGATATTGGAAACGCCCGTGCCGTGCCGCATAAGCTGTTTCAGCGTTTGCTTGCCGCGATGGGGCGTGTCTCTTGCCTTGCGGTAGAGCTGCAAGAGCTTCCGCAGCGCGGCTTGCAGCACCTTTCCGTCCAGCTTTGCCGTCTTAATTGCAAGGGCAATCGTCTTTCGGGTCACTTCTTCCTGCAACGGTTATCACTCCTTTCGATTTTCCTGCCGCAGTCAGGGCGGGCGCACCCGCCAGATTAGCCATATTCTCATAGGCTCTCGTCCGGCGAACAGGAATAATCCGGGATGCCTGATTTCGGCTTGCCCCAATCAGGACTTGCCATGTCGTGCGCGACAAGGGCGGTATAGTAGTTGTCGATGGTAGACGGAGCGTTGAACAGCACCGCACGCAGGTATTGCTTGATGTTGCGGATTTTCGTGGTGTTCTCCCGCATACAGTCCATGACAAACTCGATGTGGCTGCTGTTCAGCTTCAAAAATTTACTCTTTACCAGCTCGGCGGGGTAATCGTCGCCAGCGATGCGGAGCGTCTTTCGCGCAGAGCAGACAGTTTCCAGCATGAGGTCTACGATCTCGTCCAAACGCTCCTTGTCCATTTTTGGGTCCTGCGTGAGCGTGTTATACTCGATATTCTCCATGATGATTTCACGGTAAATATCTACGGCCCTCTGTTTGAACGCTTCCGCTCCTTTCCGTTCCGGCGCAGCCCTGCAAGGTGAGGGGTCAGGGGAAAGGATAGGAAAGGAATCGGTACTTGATAGATCCGTAATTGATTTTTCTTTCTTTGATAAGTTAGTTCTTGATCTATCTTTATTTAATTGCGTTGGATTTTCCGACGTCGGATTATCCGTTGTCGGATTTTCCAACATCGGTTTACCCGGTATTGGATTTCCCAACATCGGCTGCGGCTGCTCATAGATGGTGTATTCGATAGCAGTCATTTTGCCTTTTTCATTGCGTCCCTGCCGCCGCAGGATATATCCGGCTTTTTCAAGCTCCCATACGGCGGTGCGGATCGCGTCGATGCTCTCACGGTTGATATGGGACAGCCCTGCAAGGGTATAGTCCCAATCCTCCGGCAGGGACAGCATTTGCGACAACAGCCCCTTGGCTTTCAAGGTCAGCTCCTTGTTTCGCAGATGGTGGTTTGACATGACGGTGTACCCGCTGTTGCGCTCCACCCGAAATACTGCCATAGGTTATCAGCTCCTTTCGCTCACTTTGCCGTGCCGCACCGGAGGGCGGTCAGTTTGCCCGGCTCATACGGACATTCCGCGTACACGCAGAACTGGTACTTCCAATGCGGACGGTAAAAGTGACAGGTATTGCAATCCTCACAGTCGGCACAGCCGCCGTTTTCGTAGCGGTCAAAGCCGGGCTTTCCTCGCATGAGCATTTCAAACGCACGGCTGCTGCCGTTCGTAAAGTACATTGTGGCTGCACCCCCTTTCAGATTTGGGCAGAAAAAACGCCGTAGACTTTTCTCAAAATCTACGGCGTGGGCGTATGCGAAAAGGGATGCTGCCTTGCGGTAACATCCCTTTTGTCGCTTGGTTATTCAATTTTTGAGCTAACCTGTTTGCCCTCTGCCCTTAAAAGCGTTGATTTTACTGGGTTTCTGCTTGTTTTCCTATGTCAACGCTCTTAATTTAGACGGTTTTTGTATCTCATGGACTTTCCATTTTTTGTAAAAACTGCCGTTCTTGCCTTAAGGGCTGAACCAGCAGTTTCTATTTTTATCCGTTCACATAATTATTTTTTCTATAAACATATTTATCTGACCCAGCGTAGGAGTAGAATCTGAACAGCTATGGCCTGATATGGTGATAGAAGCCGCAGCAGCAGCGTACTTCAGACACTTCTCCATATCCACTCCCTTTATAATACTATAATGAAATGCATCCTTATCTAAGTAAATAGATTTGCGACAAACCTACGCACATATTTACAAGCATGATCGCACCAGAATGAATCACAATCATCCCATAAGCATTCATTGCAACCGGAAGAAAAAGAGATGTCATAATCAGAATCATTGCATTATTTTGTCGTTTTTCCCACCATGATTATTTCAGAATCGGCTGAATCTGGATTCCATCCAGTGCTGATTCGACCGTAGCTTTGGTAGCTTCCATGTCAGCTACCAAAGAGTAAGGCTTTTTGACCGGATCGTCCTGTGAAAATGGAACCATATAGATATTTTTACTTCCCATAAGGGTAGCAATGTTTTGCATGCTCCTGCCTAAACCGTCATTAGTAGAAACTGCCAGTACCACCGGCTTTTGGTTGCGCAGATGCGCCTTCACAGCCATCAGCACCGGCCCGTCAGTAATGCCATGGGCCATTTTACTTAGGGTATTTCCGCTACAGGGAACCACAGCCATGATATCGAGAAAATTCCCTGGACCGATAGGCTCGGCCTCTACAATTGTTTTTATAACTTCCCGTCCGCACAGTGAGGAAAACCTTTGCTCCCATTCTGCAGCCAATCCAAATTTCGTATTCATCTGCCAGACTGAATCAGAAAATATGGGATACAGCTCTGCTCCTGCTTTTTTCAGGCTTTGAGCGGCATTTAGCGCCCGGTTGAGGGTACAGAAGGAGCCGGTTACAGCAAAGCCTATTTTCTTTCCTTTTATATCCATTTTATTCATCCTCTTTTTGATCATTGATGATAGCAGCCACCGTATCAGCCAGAATTTTCCCTGCTGTCTTTGGAAAAAACTTGCCTGGCAGACTGCTTGCCAGTACCGCTGTCAGCTTCATCTTTTCACACAGGGAAAAGTCAGTGCCTCCTGGAGCGCTTGCCAGATCGATGATCAGGTTGCTTCTGGGCATATAGGTAAGAATGGAACCATCCAGAAGCCGTTCTGGAACTGTATTGAAGATACAGGCCTTTTGGCGAACCAGTTTAGGCAGCTGTTTGTATTCCCGCATGTCAACTCCAAGGGTTTTGCCATAAATCCTATCCTCCGGACTGCGTGCAAACACTGTGACATCAGCGCCCAAGGCTTTTAACCGTATGGAAAGCGCTTTTCCGCAGTGTCCAAAGCCCAGAACCAGCATACGGGACTGGGCTACAGTCTGGCCTGACAGCTCCATATAGAGCTTGATCGCTCCCTCTGAAGTGGGTACGGCATTGGCTATTTTAAACTCTGTATTATCCAGATAAGAAATAAGCTTTAGCTGTCTCTTCCCGCACGCCTCCCTCAACATCTCACCGGCGAGGCCAGCCAGTAAAAGGGTATCCGGTTCAAGCTGATCCATCCAGCCTATATCATTGAAAAGCTCCTCTGAAGCTTTTACAGGCAAAACGATGACGCCTGCGGCAGTTTTTAAATCCTCCGGAGTTTTGGCATGAATAACGGAAGATGGCTGGAAGCGCAGCTTCAACTCCCGAACCAGCTCCTTTTGTCTATTATCCATACCTATGACCGCTATTTTATCCCTTTGACGAGTTTCAGTTATAATCATCGGCTCCTCCTTGTAGTAAGTGGATAATACAATATATGATTCAAGCATGCTTGTGCTACTGTATTTTTCATATTGGCTGCAATTTTGTTAATGGCATCTGCTTCAGAGCTAGATAATATACAAGCTGGGCATAAAAGACGCCTGCGGCTTCGACAAAAAGCACATTCACGAAAACATATATGGTTAAAGAAATAGCTTATATGAACTATAAAAGGCGGTATCAAACTATGTGATTGAACCAGCTGATCCAGGAAAGAGCAGTGTTTACAAAAGCAGAGCATGGTCGTAAGCCTGTGGAATGAATATACCCAGAATATATACGGATGGCCAACCTTCCAACTGTACGAAAGGATTGGCTATGAGTTGATTCACTATTTTATTTGATATTTATAAAAATAGCATAGGTTAGAGGATGGCTTATCTTATAAAGAAAGAGAACGCCAGACACAATCTGACGTCCTCTCCAGACTTAAATATAGCTTAACCGTACACAAACAACCTTAGCCTCCTTACCTGCCAAATCTTCCTTCGGCATAAGGTCATTCCTATACATTCGTTTTGCCGTAAGGCATTTCAAAGGATTAATTTAATTCATCAACTACCTTCTGGATAGCTTCTAACGCATCATCTGGAAGCTTATCGTAGCCTTCCTTAGCCTCAGCGAACTGCTTAATCTCATTTACACGGTCATTCATACGAGCCTTTAACTGTCCTACATACTCAGAATCATTCATATCAGGAACAAAGCCTTCCCAATCCATAATTTCAATATCAGAGAACGGTCCCCATGGCTTAAATTCTGCTCTCTTCTCAACAATTGCCTCAAGAATTCCCAAAGTATCGGCGGGTTTCACCTTCTTGCCCATGAAATCGCCGGTGTTGATGATGTAGCAATCTACATTCTTTTCCTCAACCAGCTTTTTAAATTTCTCATAGTCATTGGCCAGAGGATAGGTTCTGAATGGGTTAGCGTAAGGAACAACAACCAGCTTGTTCGGATCTACACCTGGAGCAAGTCTCTCAGCAGTGGATCTCTTGGTAGCCAGGGTAGCTCCCATAACGGACGCCAGAGAAGCTCCTTTCAGCTTAACTACCGGCGGAATGGTTGGATCCTTCATAATCCAGAAGATAGCGTTTACAGGAGCGTCAATCTTGTCCACACGATTCGGAGACCATAACTTGGACTTGATTGCACGGCCATTACCGTTTCGGATATCCTCAGTTACCAGCTGCAGCTTGCCATCTTCGTCTATCGTTGCGGAACAGTTCTGAGCGGTTAACAGATATTTGTTGTCCTCGCAGCCTGTAGGATAATCGGCTGTCTTATCAAAGTAGGTAGGCTCCAGAGCAATGGAAGCGCAGGTATCCGTATTGATAATAAACGCATCATCGTGAAGCACCTTAATCTCGTATTTGCCATTGTGCTTAGCATGGGTCAGGGTAGACTTGCCGGAGCCTGACAGGCCATATACGGAAGCTACGTACTTAGAGCCATCTGCTAATAGGTACTCCTTCTGTCCGCCGTGGCAGGAAGCGTAACCGTTGCGGTTTGCAATTGCCCAAGCCATCGTCAGAGTTCCCTTCTTATGCTCGCCGAAGTATCTCATACCTAAGATACAAGCGCAGTTGGTCTCTGTGTTAAAGTAACACAGTGTTTTCTTCTGGGGATCAGATAAGCAGTCCAAAGATACGTTTGGACGGTCGGAACCGTTCCACTGAGGATCGGAGAAAATATAAATATCAGCTTCCTTCCCTTCTCCTACTGGCTTGGAATCCCTGTACATCTTAACATACTCATCAGACATATACTGGAAGTTCAGCATCCAGTTGTACATAATGTTCTCTTCGCCCTCCGGAATCAGCAGGTGAGCCTTTACCATAAATTCCGGATCCAGACCAACGAAAACCTCCGCATGGTACATGGTTTTCCAACGGGACTCATAAACAGCATCCATAGCTACCAGGTCTAAGGCTGCGCAGTTAACTCCTGGCTCGCCGGCAATACGGCGCGCAGTTGCGTAGCGTCCTGTTATGGCTCCGTCGTTGAACAAAAGAACCTTGGCGTCCTTCTCCAGTCCGAATTCCTCGCCTCTGTATACAGGCATGTCCGTTACCACCGTTCCCGGAGAGTTTTTTGCTAATTCATAGGCTTCCTTTAAGGTATTAACTTTAACTACATTATTGCCGTAGAAAGCTGCTTCGATAATGGATCTTGTCTTAGAAAAACCGACCTTGCCCGCGCCAATTTCACGAATTGGGTAATACGCTTTAGTTGACATATTAAATCCTCCTTATAAATCGAAATTTGAATTTATTATCTCACTTTGTTAAGAATAAGTCAATAAGATCCAAGCAAAAACTTCCGGCTGCTTCCCAGGCTCCTGCCGGGATCAGAGCAGGCCCGGCAGCACTGTCGGGCCTCTTAGCCTTTAGAATATAAAGGATTTTGTAATTTCAATAAGGAGTTCTGTCACCTTCTCCATAGCCTCTACTGTAATGTATTCGAATTTCCCATGAAAATTATGGCCTCCGGTGCAAATATTGGGACAGGGAAGCCCCATATAGGACAATCTGGCTCCGTCTGTTCCTCCCCGGATAGGCTCAATCAGGGGCTGGATACCCAGCTTTTCCATTGAGGCTTTCGCCTTGTCTATGAGATACATATGGGGCTTAATTTTTTCCTTCATGTTGTAATAAGAGTCTTTTACATAAGCCTCCACAGTGCCTTTGCCATATTTGTAATTCATAAATTCAGCTGCCATTACAAACAGCTTCTTTTTTTCTTCAAACCGATCCATGTCATGGTCACGGATAATATAATCCAGCTTTGCCTCCTCCACACTTCCGGACATGGAATCCAAATGAAAGAAGCCCTCGTACCCCTCCGTATACATGGGATTTTCAAATACAGGCAGCATGGCTTGGAACTCCATCCCCATAAGAAGCGCATTCTTCATCTGCCCTTTACCGCTGCCGGGATGAATGTTGCGGCCATGGATAGTCACCCTTCCTGATGCGCCGTTAAAATTCTCATACGTCAGCTCTCCCAGGGGCCCTCCGTCTACGGTATAGGCCACATCTGCCCCGAAAGCTTTTACATCAAAGCCGTCTGCACCGCGTCCGACTTCCTCATCCGGTGTAAAGCCGATACAGATTTTACCATGCTCCTCCTCCGGATGCTTTAAAAACCAGTCTGCCATGGTAAGGATCTCTGCAATCCCAGCCTTATCGTCCGCCCCCAGCAGGGTATTCCCATCTGTTGTAATCAGCGTCTGTCCATTCACATGTTTTAAATCTGGAAAGTCCTCTGCCGTCATCCATATATCCAGATCCGGGTTCAGACAAATGCTCTTTCCATCGTAATTTTCTATCACCTTAGGTTTTACATCTTTACCGGAAAAGGAAGGCGCTGTATCCATATGGGCAATAAATCCCAGTACAGGCGCCGGCTTATTTGTAGTGGCAGGAATGTCTGCATATACATACCCCTGATCGGTGATCCTTACATTTTCGGCCCCCATGCCTTCCAGCTCCTCTGCCAGCTTTTTGGCAAGAATCAACTGCTTTTTGGTGCTGGGAATCACGTTCTGTTCCTCCTGAGACTGGGTATCATAACTAACATATTCTAAAAAACGTTTTGCAACCTCTGACATTTTCATAAATCTCCTTACTGTAAGTTTTCACAAGCATTTTGCAGGAACTGCTAAATATATGTCAACAAGCTGACCAAACCGGTATTCCTACCGGTTTGCCAGCTCCTTTGTAATCTCCTCCCAGGTAATGCCCTTCTCTGCCATTAGAACCATCATATGATAAAGAAAATCGGAAATCTCATACTTAATCTCCTCCGGGTTGGGATTCTTTGCCGCTATGACGATCTCTGTGGCTTCCTCCCCCAGCTTTTTAAGAATCTTATCAATCCCTTTATCAAACAGATAATTCGTATAAGATCCCTCCCTTGGGTTTTCCTTTCGATCCAAAATGATTCGGAACACATCCTCAAATACCTTGAGCGGATTTGTCTCCCTGTATTCCTTCCGAACCAACGTCTGAAAAAAGCAGCTTCTGCTGCCTGTATGACAGGCCGCCCCGATTTGCTTTACAGAAGCCAGAATTGTATCCTTGTCACAGTCCAGCCTTAATGACTTTACATACTGGACATGACCGCTGGTTTCTCCCTTCAGCCACAGCTTATTCCTGCTTCTGCTGAAATAGGTCATCCGCCCCGTTGCCAGAGTCGCCATAAAGGCTTCCTCATTCATATATGCCATCATCAGAACTTCCAGGCTCTTATAATCCTGCACAATCACAGGTATCAGCCCATCACTGTTAAGCTTAAAATCCTTCCAGTCCACAACGCTTTCAAAGGTATCGACAGCAATGCTTTCTGCTTTTAGCTTCTGCTTGATCTCCATAAAGGTATTCATGTCAGTTTCTTCCAGCGTCATCACCGCCCCCTCCACTTTAGAGCAGTCAAAAGCAGAGGCCAGTGTTTTTGAAGCCTCGCCGGTATCCTTAAAAGGAGGGCTGACAACCAGCCAGGTTAGGCCTCCAGATCCAGCTAAACCAGATACGGCCGCTCCGGCAGGCCGCTCTTTCAGATAATCATTGATAACCAACACCGATACTCCCAGCGCCTCATATTCGCCTTCTCTTTGGAGATAGGAAGCATCTGGCAGCCAGCTATATATTTTCCTGCTGCCGAACCGATCCGAGGCCTCCTTCATCATATCCACCTGCTCCTGATTATCTGCCTCCAGAAAAACAGCACTGGCTCCACCATAGAGATATTTTTTCACATCCTCCAGCCGTTTCACACGTCCTCCGGTCAGAATAGGAGCGTCCACCGCGGTGGAGGCCTCCTTCACAGCGGCGATTGCCGCCTCATGATCCGCATCTGATTTGGAGCGGTCATAGATTAACACCTCGTCCGCTCCATTGTCACAGGCCTTTCTAACCAGCTCTGTCAAGGATTCCTCATACCGCCTCTCCCCATCCAGAGAATAAGCCCTTCCTTCTCTATACCCAAATCCTGCGATCAGTTTCTTATAGCCGCTCATTTAACTTCTCCCTAATCCCTTTTTGTCCGTCTGCTTTTGGCGACGCAGCCTCTTTTTCAAATCGAAGCACAGCTTCCCCAAGGTCAATCCGTTTCTCATAGAGTGCCTTTCCGATAATGGCCCCGGTAATTCCGGCTCTGTGCAGCTGCTCCAAATCCTCCATGGAGGCTATCCCTCCGGAAGCAATTACATCCAGTCCTGTAGCCTCTGTCAGTATTTTGGTAGCCTCCACATTCGGGCCTGACAGCATTCCGTCTCTGGAAATGTCCGTATAAACAATATGTTTGACTCCCAGCTCCTTTAGCTTCAGGCAGAACTCCAAAGCTTTTAGTCTGCTGACCTTTTCCCAGCCCTCTACCGCCACCATTCCTCCTTTTGCGTCCACGCCTGCCACAATCGAATCCTGGCCGAATTTTTCCACCATTTCCCGAAGAAACTCCGGTCGTTCCACAGCCCTGGTGCCTATGATCACACGCTTCACCCCCAGGGACAGCATGTTGGAAATGGTTTCCTCTGTCCGTATTCCGCCTCCGGCCTCAATGGGAATGGATACTGCCTTCGCGATTCTGCTAATTACGGCCTTATTTACAGAATAGCCTGCCAGCGCTCCGTCCAGATCCACCAGATGAAGATACGTAGCTCCCTGCTCCTGCCAGCGGCGCGCCACCTTTTCCGGTTCATCGGAATATACGGTTATATGCTCAAATTCTCCCTGTCTCAAACGAACGCACTGGCCGTTTTTTAAGTCGATCGCCGGATATAATTGCATGTATTTCTCCCTCCGTCTAATGTTTGCTTTGAATTTGCCGGATCAGCTCCTCTGAAAAAGCCCCGGTTGGTTTACTGCCTGCAAGCCTACGGATGCAAGCATCTTTTATTTCTACAGGCTTCCTTTGGTGGAAAGCACATCCGTCAGACGGGGCTCATAAGCGACTGCCTGATCCAACGCCTTTGCAAACGCCTTAAAGGCTGCTTCAATTATATGGTGATTATTCCTTCCTGCGATCTGTTTTAAATGAAGATTCATCTCCGATCCATAGGAAACGGCATAGAAAAATTCATGAACCATTTCCGTTTCTAAATCTCCCACCTTTTCCCGATCCAAACGCAAATCATACACAAGATAAGGGCGGCCGCATAAATCCAGAGCGCACAGAGCCAAAGCCTCGTCCATGGGAAGAACACTATGGCCGTACCGGGCGATTCCCTTTTTATCTCCCACTGCCTGCCGGATGGCCTGACCCAGCACAATGCCCGTATCCTCGATGGTATGATGGGTATCCACCTCCAGATCCCCGTTAACAATGACAGACAGATCAAAAAAGCCATGGCGGGCGAAGCTGTTTAGCATATGATCAAAAAAGCCTATGCCTGTATGAATATCAGCCCTGCCGCTTCCATCCAGTTCCAGAGTCAGTTGGATGTTCGTTTCATTTGTGCTGCGGGTTATGGCTGCTGTCCGGTTCATTGTTTCTCCTCCTGACCCTCAAAACGTACTCTTATGGAATTGGCATGGGCCGTCAGATACTCCGACTCCGCAAACCGTTCAATATCCTGGTGGGCCTTCCCTAATGCCTCTCTGGAATAATAGATAATGCTGGATTTCTTAATAAAATCATCTACTCCCAGAGGGGAGAAAAATTTAGCCGTACCGTTGGTTGGAAGAATATGGTTAGGGCCTGCAAAGTAGTCCCCCAAAGGCTCGGAGCTGTACTCACCCATGAAAATGGCCCCTGCGTTTTGGATCTTTGTCATTACTTCGAAGGGATTTTCTGTGAGTATCTCCAAATGCTCAGGAGCAATGCTGTTGGCAGCCTCTATCGCCTTTTCCATGGAATCTACCACCAGAATATAGCCGTAACGCTCCAGTGACTTTTTCATAATCTCGCTTCTCGGAAGAACCTTTAAAAATTCCTCCACCTCCCTGGCCACTGTTTCAGCCAGCCGGCTGCTGGTTGTTACCAGAATTGCGCAAGCCAGCTCGTCATGCTCCGCCTGGCTTAACAAATCGGCCGCAGCATACCTTGGATTAGCTGTTTCATCTGCAATCACCAGAATTTCACTTGGTCCTGCGATGCTGTCAATACTCACATGACCGTACACAGCCTTCTTAGCCAGAGCTACAAAGATATTGCCCGGGCCTACGATTTTATTCACCTTCGGTATGGACTCTGTGCCAAAGGCTAGAGCAGCCACCGCCTGGGCTCCGCCTGCCTTGTAAACCTTCGTTGCACCTGCCAGGCATGCGGCGGCAAGGGTGACGGGGTTCACCCTGCCCTCCCTGTCAGGGGGCGTTACCATAACAATCTGGCGCACTCCCGCCACTTCCGCCGGAATAATGTTCATAAGCACAGAGGAAGGATAAGCGGCCTTTCCTCCAGGCACGTACACACCCACACGCTCCAGCGCCGTCACCTTCTGTCCTAAGATGGTTCCATCAGGCTTGGAATCAAACCAGCTGTTGCACCTTTGCTTCTCATGATACCGGCGGATATTATCCATGGACCTTTTCATAACCTCTAACAGCCCTGGCTCCACACCTTTGATTGCTTCGTGGATCTCATCCTGAGTTACCTGAATGCAGGAAGCATCCAGCTCTGCTCCGTCAAACCTTCTGGTGTATTCCAAAAGAGCCTCATCTCCGCGTTGTTTCACATCTGCTACAATTTTCTGCACTGTCTCCGAATATTCATCATAATGATTCGGATCCCGCTTCAGCATATCCGTCAGTATATGTTTCATGGACCTATCATCTAGTTTTATAATCCGCATTTTTCATCCTCCGTTCTCATATTTATGAACGCAGCTTCCTATCACCGCCTGCTAAAAAAGGCGCGTTTGTATGGCCCAAAAGGCGATTCAGCTGCGTGCCATCACCCGCCCGTTTCCTTTAAAAGCCCCTGAAAATCCTTGATAATCCTGGTAATTCGCTGATTCTCCGTTTTCATACTTACCTGGTTGACTACCATTCTGGCAGACAGGCCGCATACCTCTTCCAGAACCGTAAGTCCGTTTTCACGCAGGGTAGAACCCGTTTCCACAATATCCACGATTACCTCTGAAAGTCCAACAATAGGAGCCAGCTCGATCGATCCGTTCAGCTTGATGATCTCAACCGTCTGGTATTTTTGGTTATAAAAATAATCCTTTGCAATATTGGGATACTTGGTAGCCACCCGTATCAGCTCATGATGCTTCAGACGCTCTCTGGCTGTTTCCGGACCGCAGACGCACATCCTGCATTTTCCTATGGCCAGATCCATAACCTCATAGAGCTTGCGCCCTTCCTCCAGGATAGTATCTCTTCCCACAATTCCAATATCCGCTGCTCCGTACTCTACATAGGTAGGCACATCCGAGGCCTTTGCCAGAAAGAAGCGCATCCCCAGCTTTTCATTTACAAAAATCAGCTTTCTGGAATCCTCGTCCTTCATCTCATCGCAGAAAATGCCTATGGCCTCAAACATTTTCATTGCCTTTTTTGCCAGTCTTCCCTTAGCCAGGGCAACTGTTAAATATCTCATCGCTCCTGCCTCCTTGCTTATTCATAGGCAGAGATGGGAATTTCATCTGCACTGCCATTTACCATATCCATTGCCGTAACTATAAGGCCGTCTTCCTTAAGGTAAAGCAGATTCCTCATATTCCGTTCCACAGCCATATTCCGGTAAGAGTCCAGGGAAATCCCATCCTGCCGCCTCATGGACTGAACCGCTATTTTTCTCTCCCTGAAATACCTGCCAAGAAGAATGGCTCTGTCTCTTGCGGAAGTCTCGTAGAGAATCACTGTATTCACCAGAGACACCGGCGTGTCAATCTGCTGCCTTAACAGGGCCGCCATCAGCTGATCCACTACAATGACAAAGCCCACCGCCGGAGTATCCTTGCCAAACTGCACCAACAGCTTGTCATACCGTCCTCCTGTAACAATATAATCACCAGTACCATATGTATATGCCTTAAAAATGATCCCCGTATAATATTGGTACTTGCTCAGCATTCCCAAATCGTAGGAAACATAATCCGCCAGGCCATAGCTCTCTAAAATCCTGTGCACCTGCTTTAGACGCTCGATAGCAGCCAGGGCTTGGGGATTGCCAGTCAGCTTTCCGGCCTCTGTAATCCGATCCAGAGGCCCGAAGAATTCAGGAAGCTTTAAGAATACGTTCTTAAGCGCCTCATCCATTGATTGGCTTTTGAGAAGCTCCTCTACTCCAAAGTAGTTCTTATTCTCAATAAGCCGCTTTAGTTCTTCCTCCACAGACTCATCCAGCCCCGCCTCTGATAAAAGACTTCTGTAAAATGCCACCTGCCCCAGCTCCACCTGAAATTCTTTCAGCCCGGCAGCCCTTAAGCTGTCGATGACCATGGCGATCATCTCTGCATCTGCGTCCGCCGAGTCGTCCCCGATCAGCTCCGCCCCGGTTTCCGCCCGCTCCTTCAGCCTCCCCTGATAGCTGGTGTTGTTTTTGAAGGTACGCTCCAGATAGCAAAGTCTAAGAGGCATGACGTCATCTGCGAAATACTTTGCCACGCACCTGGCCACTGCAGGCGTCATATCTGGACGAAGCACCAATGTGCTGTTATCTCTGTCAAAAAATTTGAACATCTCCCGATCAGAAACGCTTCCCCTGTCCTTACTGAAAATATCAAAATACTCAAAGCTGGGAGTCTGTATGTGCTCATAGCCATAAAGATACAGGGTATTCAAAATTTTATCCTGTACTGCCAGCTTCTTTCTGCATTCTCCATTGTAGCTGTCTTTCACTCCCTCCGGAGTATGAATCAAACGATTATTTCCCGTCATACGCAGTTCCATCCTAATCCTTTTTGCTTTCCTAAAGTAAAGTGATAATTCGTTAACGTAATGGTTTTATTATAGGGGAAAGAACAGGAATTGTCAATCAATTTTCCTTGCAGCATACGTTTATTTGCGAGTCCGGTCAACGGCAAGTTGCCAGAAGCAAAGCAATACTGTCAAAGCTTTGTCCAACCGGTTTCCATACAAAATGCCTGGACAGGAGCACCTACCCCGTCGGTCAGCCTCTCCTGTCCAGGTCTTTTTGTATGGCTTCCAGATAATGAACCAGCATATCCCTGTGAGCCCGGATTTTCCAGCCCTTATCCACCTCATCATAGGTGAAGCTTTTCCTTCCGCCCTCCTCCATCCGCTTCCAAAATCCTGCCAGCTGATCAAAGGGAAGATAATACATCTCATCCATCCCTGTAAAATACAGGATAATAAAGGCAATCCCTCCCTGCTCTTCAAATTCCCTCATAAACTGGATCTGATGAGGATGGATATTCTGGAGAGGAAAGGTTTTCATAGAACATTCCTTAGCGTCAAAGCACACTGGAATCCCCTGTACCGTTCCGATATAATCTACCGTACTTTTCTGGTCAAAATAGGCTAAAGTAATATGCCGGCTGCTCTTGTCAATCTCAATAGGAGTAATAGGAGTAGGAATCTTTTGAATCAGTCCCAGCTTTCTTTCCCGGTAGCTGTCATTGGTATGATTAATCAAATCCTCAAGGGTGGAGCCCCTCAGTCCTCTCGTATTCCAGGTTCCCATGCAATGCGTATTCCTTTCCTCTCTTTGTCTTGCCCCGTCTGCCAGGACACGTTTGAAGGAAGCCTTTCAAAATAGGTTTATGCAGATTCCGCATAATGAAACACGGCTCCAATCGCTAGAAAGGCCACTTGGAACCGTGTTTTTCTGTTTCAGGCAGCTGCTTTTTCTTCAACCTGCTATCCCATTTCTATTTGAGAACATTCCCCATACGTGATTTTCCGAAGGTCATACAGTACTCTGGCTAGGCTGCTCTTTAACCGGGAAATATATCTGTGTCACCCATTCCTCTGGAGGCAGCTTGTCAAATTGGGTTTTCAAATAGATTTCATAGGGCGCCCCGTCCAGTTTAAAGCCTCCTGCATTCATCCAGGCCATGACAGCGCCGTAGGCATCCGGAAGTCCAGAATAAGGGCCCTTGTGGATGGTGGTTGCGCATAGGCGCTCCGGCATTATGAAATCCGCCTTCTCCCTTTCTTCGATTCCAACTGCCAGTTCAATATCACTGCAGGCCGGGTCAAACTCCTGATCATGGTAGATAGCCATGGTTATACCGTTTGCCGTCAGATGCTCCCTTGAAATCCTCTCATATACCTTTCCATAATAGGTTCCGAACTCCTCCACGGACATCCTTGCCCTGACGGTGAGAAGAACCTGCTCTTCTCCTTTCTTAAGCGCTACCTCATAGTTTTTCTGATAACTCATAATATCACCTGTCCTTTCAAACTCCTCCAGATGGCGATCCATCTCACGGAGCGTTATGGATATATGTTCCATCTGCCGCTCCATGCGGGATTTCTGTTTGTAAAGCTGCCGCAGCAGCTCCTGGTTATCCTGTATACTCAGGAGCTTGTGAATCTCAGACAGGGAAAATCCATACCGTTTCAGTCTTCCAATGAGCAGCATCATACCGATCTGAGCGTCCTCATAGTACCGGTAGCCTGTGGCGCCGTCCGTTTTCCAGGGCTTAAAGAGACCGATTTTATCGTAATGATGCAGCGTTTTCACGCTAACCCCGCACACCTTTGACATTTGTCCTATCGTCAGCATGTCCCTTCCTCCATCTGTTTTTATTGTTCCGGAACTGCAGTCAGTATAATGCCTTACCTTAGGGCAGAGTCAAGGCTTTTTTATAGCTTTAGTTAAATAGCGCCTATTAATTTATCTGACCGGCTCTGAACCGTTCAGACTGCTCCGCAATTAATTCCTTATCCTCAAAATAGTTAATCTTCATTGCCCTCTTTATCTCTGTCAATGTCCGGGCTGCCTTTGCGCGAGCCTTTCTGCTTCCATCTTCCAGAATCTTATAAACAGAGGGGATATCCTCTGCAATCGCTTTGCGGCGCTCACGGATCGGGCGCAGCTCATCCTGAATGACAGAATTGAGGAAGCGTTTCACCTTCACATCTCCCAGGCCTCCTCTTGTATAATGCGCCTTCAGTTCATCCAGATTCTTATATTCCGGCAGGTATTGTTCAAAATGCTCATCCCTGCAAAATGCATCCAGATAAATAAACACAGGATTTCCCTCCACCTGTCCCGGCTCCTCCACTCGCAGGTGATTGGGGTCAGTAAACATTGACATAATTTTCTTCCTGATGTCCTCCTCGGAATCGGACAGGTAGATACAGTTACCCAGAGACTTGCTCATCTTAGCCTTTCCATCAATACCCGGAAGACGCAGACACGCCTTGTTGTCAGGAAGCAGGATGTCCGGCTCCACCAGAGTCTCCCCATATACAGAGTTAAACTTATGGACAATCTCTCTGGTCTGCTCAATCATAGGAGCCTGATCCTCTCCTACCGGAACAGTGGTTGCCATAAAAGCAGTAATATCCGCAGCCTGGCTGATGGGGTAGGTAAAGAAGCCTACCGGAATGCTTGTCTCAAACTTTCTCATCTGGATTTCCGACTTAACCGTAGGATTCCTTTGAAGTCTGGACACCGTTACCAAATCCATATAATAGAAGGTCATCTCACATAGCTCAGGAATCTGAGACTGAATGAACAGGACTGATTTTTCAGGGTCCAGTCCGCAGGCCAGATAATCAAGGGCCACCTCGATAATGTTCTGGCGCACCTTCTCTGGGTTGTCCGCATTATCCGTCAGAGCCTGGGCGTCTGCTATCATAATATAAATCTCATCATATTCTCCCGAATTTTGAAGCTCCACTCTCCGTTTTAATGAGCCTACGTAATGTCCCACATGAAGCCGGCCCGTAGGACGGTCGCCGGTCAGTATAATTTTTCCCATTTGATTGTTCCCTCTCGTTTTTCAAGACTGGGCTGTCTAAACCCGAACGCATTTTTTGCTTTTAATAGCATAACCCAAAGATGAACTCCTGTCAAGAAGCCCCTGGACAGCGCCATAACAAGGCTGTCCTGGATTTATAAATTCTCACCCTGCATCACCCTGCGAAACAGTTCAGGCAGCGGGGCGGTAAACTCCCTTCCGCTAAGATGGGCAAGGGGAAGGGAAAGTCCCTCTGGCATTACCAGTTTCCAGGAGTGCAGCAGTTGGGAGCGAAGCCCGTATTTAACCTTCATCGCTTCATTCAGGCTTCTGCTTCCATACTTGCAATCCCCTAATATAGGATGGCCTATGGAAGCCAGATGGGCCCGAATCTGGTGGCTCCGTCCTGTAATCAGCGTCACCTGGAGCAGCGTACAGGTACCGTTCCCTGACAGAGGAAGATACTCAGTCATGATAGGCACGCTGTTTTCAGTCTCCAGGGGATAGACAGTTACTGTGTTGGCTGTTCCATCTTTTTTCAGGAACCCAGCTATAAGCTGCTTTTTCTCCACCTTGCCCGACACGATGCACTGATAATATTTGTGTATGCTTCTGTCCTTAAACACCTGGTTCATAACCTGCAATCCTGCCAGAGATTTTCCTGCCACCACCAGGCCGCTGGTGTTCCGATCCAGCCGGTTGCAGATGGAGGGCCGGAAGGTCCGAAGCTGGCTAACAGGAAGCCGGCCTGATTCAATGAGATAGTTCAATATGTGCTCATTGAGAGCTACATCCCTTTCTTTGGCCTTCTGGGACAGCATGCCGGAAGGCTTATTCACTACCAGAATATGAGAATCCTCATAAATAATATCAAACCTTTTTCTATCTGCACAATGGGAGATGCCAGTTACTGGCCTGCACTTAGCCGGAGCCCTGGTTTCAAAGGCAGGAGACGTTGGAACAGGACTGGAAAATATTTCTATGGTTTCATCTGAAAGAAAAAGCTGTATGGCATCGCCTATCACAAGCCGTTCGGAACCGTCGCACTTCCTTCCGTTCAGCGTAATATTCTTTTTCCTCATCATCTTGTAAAGAAAGCCCTTGCCTGCCTGATTTAAATATTTCGCAAGCAGCTTATCCATCCGTTGTCCGGCTTCATTAGGCGTTACGATTAATGTCTGCATATAAGGATTCTCCTTGTAATTGCCTGGATGTATAATGGTATGACGTTTGGCAAATCATTTGCCGCCGGCTGAGGACAACGCTTCAAACCGGCGGTCCCGAATTAAGCGTAGTGGAGCCGCGTCAAGGCTTGCCAGACTGTGCTGTAAAAACTTCAGATCCGCATATGGGCGGTGTGATTTGCGAATGGCGCCCTAGCTACACCTTTCCATCATTAACAAAAGCCACCTGTGGGGCAGCGCCTTGCACAGCAGCCGAAAGGCCTTCATCGTCACTCCATACACAGAAATATCCCTGCCTGCCACGCTGTCCCGAATGGCCTTTGCAACTACCCGCCTGGGATTTGCCATCACCAGCCGTTTGTAAAGAGGTATTTCCCCTGTGGTTTCCGCTATATCGAAAAACTCTGTTCTCACAGGACCAGGGCAGACTGCCGTTACATAGATATTCCTTCCCCTTAGCTCCTGGTTTAAGGCACGGCTGTAGCTCAGCACAAATGCTTTCGTTGCCGAATAAACGGCAAAGCCAGGCTGAGGAAGAAACGCCGCAGAGGAAGCAAACTGAATGATGCGGCTGTTACCGGTCATATAGGGAAGAACCATGTGGGTGACAGCGCAGAGCGCTTCACAGTTAAGCCTTACCATATCTGTTTCATCATACAGGCTTAGAGCCTCCACCTTTCCGATTTTTCCAAAGCCTGCTGCATTTACCAGAAACTTCACCTCCGGCTTTTCAAGCTCCAAGGCCCTCTCCAGAATCTGGCGGTCTCTGTCCAGGGTTAAATCCAGAGGAAATTTTCGCAAAGCCACTCCCAGCTGGCAATCCAGCTGATCCATGCGCTCCCTTCTTCTGGCAATAATCCACATCTCATCAAATCCATCAAAATGCTCCCACAGCTGGATAATCATTTCCCTGCCCATTCCAGAGGAAGCTCCTGTTACTACGGCAATCTTCATATTAAAATTCACCTCTTCTTTTTGTGAACATTACGGATGGTGTTTTGGGGACGGGTGGATTTGGCTGCCGGGGATGGGGAGCCACTTTTTCCAATTCGGCTCCTGGCTGCCGTCCCGCCTCCTCCGGCCCTTTTCCCTGTATCGATCTTCGGTTTTGAGATCTTAAAGCCATGAGTGCCTCCTGGCCTCTTTGTGCCGCGCCTATCGGCCGGAGCCTTCATGCCATGCCCCAATGCTTCATTTTGTTTAGCCCTCCCTGACGGTTTCCCCTGGGACGTATCAGGCACTTTCTATCATATCCAATCAAATCCATCCGTCCTGCAAGTTTCAGAGCCTCTGCCACCAGCTCATAATTCTTCGGGCTGCGGTACTGGATCAGAGCTCTTTGCATCGCCTTCTCATGAGGGCTAACAGGAACGTAAACCTGTTCCATCGTGCGGCAGTCGTATCCTGTATAATACATGCAGGTGGAAATCGTAGAAGGCGTAGGATAGAAATCTTGAACCTGCTCCGGCATATAGCCCAGATCCCTGAGATATTCGGCCAGCTCCACCGCCTCCTTCATAGAGGAACCAGGATGGGAGGACATCAGATAGGGTACAAGGTACTGCTCCTTCCCCAGACGGTTATTCATCTCCTTATAGGCACGTACAAACTGTTGGTAAACCTGGTTCTTTGGCTTGCCCATCCGGGTCAGAACCTTGTTCGCCACATGCTCCGGCGCTACCTTCAGCTGTCCGCTGATATGGTGCTGGCATAGCTCCTTAAGAAATGTCCTGCTTGCGTCAGCCAGCACATAATCAAACCGGATACCGGAACGGATAAATACCTTTTTCACCCTGGGAATTGCTCTCAGTTTCCTTAACAGAGCAATATAATCGGAATGATCCGCCTTCAGGTTTTTACAGGGCTCAGGAAACAGGCACTGCTTATTGGGACAGGCGCCCTTTGTCATCTGCTTTTCACAGGCCGGAAACCGGAAATCTGCCGTTGGCCCTCCCACGTCATGGATATAGCCTTTGAAATCTGGGTCCTTTGTCAAGCCTGTTGCTTCTTCTATCAAGGATTCATGGCTTCTTGTCTGAATAATTCTTCCCTGATGAAAGGTCAGAGCACAAAAGCTGCAGGCTCCAAAGCACCCCCGATTGCTGATTAAGCTGAACTTAATCTCCCGTATGGCCGGCACCCCTCCCAGATCTTCATAAGAAGGATGGTAGTTTCTCATATAGGGCAGATTGTAAACCCGATCCATCTCCTCCTGACTCAGAGGCTTTGCGGGTGGATTCTGCACCACATAAATCCGCTCCCCATATGGCTCTACCAGACGCTTTCCGGTAAATGGATCTGTATTGCTGTACTGGACGTAAAAGCTCGCTGCATAGCTCCTTTTGTCTGCCTGAAGCTCCCGAAAATCCGGCAGAAGCTTATAATCATGGACAGCCTCCAGGCTTTTTGTTTTATAAACGGTTCCGTCGATAAATGTAATGTCCTTTACATTAATTCCCCTTTTAAGGGCGTCAGCAATTTCCACAATGGATCGCTCTCCCATTCCATAGGAGATCAAATCCGCCTGAGCGTCCAGAAGAATGGAACGCTTCAGCCGATCAGACCAATAATCGTAATGAGCCAAACGCCGCAGGCTGGCCTCTATCCCTCCTGCAATCACAGGAACATCCTTATAAACGGATCGAATCAGGTTGCAGTAAACCACAACCGCGTAATCGGGACGTTTTCCCATTACGCCTCCCGGCGTATAGGAATCCTCCTTTCTGCGCTTTTTAGAAACAGAATAATGGTTCACCATAGAATCCATATTCCCCGCTGAAACCAGAAATCCCAGCCTGGGACGGCCCAGTACCTGAATGCTTTTCGGGTCTTTCCAGTCCGGCTGGGCGATAATACCCACCCTATAGCCATGAGCCTCCAGCATCCGGGAGATAATGGCAGTACCAAAGGATGGATGATCCACATAGGCGTCCCCGGAGATATAAACAAAATCACATTGCTTCCACCCCCGGATGCTCATATCACTCCGGTTCATAGGTAAATAATCATGCTTCATCCTGCTGCTCCATTTAGTAATTCAAAATAATCTCTGATATAGTAATCTGCCAGCTGCTTCTTTTCCTCCTTCATGTCCAGTGAAAAGGCATCCTCCACAGCAAACACAGTCATTCCCGCCCTTTTTCCTGCCTGAATACCTGCCGGGACATCCTCAAATACCACGCAGTCCTGCGGATCTACCTGAAGCCTGCCTGCCACATTCAGATAAATATCAGGCGCAGGCTTTCCGGCAGCTACCTCACAGGCTGTAGCTACCACCTGGAAGTACCGGCGTATGTCCAGAGAATCCAGAACCGCGTCTACCATCGCCCTGCCGTTGCTGGTCGCGATCCCCGCCGCCATTCCATGATCTTCAATATAATCTAAAAATGCTCTGGCGCCAGGCTTTAGGGGTACTTCCTTTTGATACTTTCCAAGGGCCATCTGGACCCAGTCTTCCTTGATCTCATCCAGAGAAGCCTCCAGCTTAAACCGAATCTTAAAATAAGCCGCTGTTTCCGTAAAGCTCATCCCTTCGATTTCCTTCTGTAAATTCTCCGGGCATTCCACGCCAAATCTGGCCAGATACTCCACATCAATGGCTCTCCACATCCACATGGAATCCACCAGCGTTCCATCCAGGTCAAATATTACCGCTTTTTTATGATTTAATCTCATTTTCTCCAAATCCCTCTTTTTTATAGAACTCCCTTTACTTAAGACGATTGATTGTTATGTGTTTTTTCAGGAGATTCGTTTATTTTCCTGACTCACCCTTCTGTAACGCCTGAAGCTCTGTCTCGCTTAAAGGCCGGTACTGTCCAGGAGCCAAATTCTCATCCAACGTAAGCGGCCCCATAGACAGACGCTTAAGATAAACTACCTGGCAGCCCAGAGCCTGAAACATCCGCTTTACCTGATGAAATTTCCCCTCATGGAGCGTCACCTCCGCCTCATACCGGCCAAGAATCCTTAAATGGGCCGGCAGCGTCCTTGTGCCGTCCTCCAGGAACATGCCCTCCTCAAACTTCTGCTGTGCATCAGACGGCATTTCTCCCTGAAACCGGACTCTGTAAACTTTATCTACATGCTTTTTCGGTGATAGAAGACGATGCGTTAAAGCTCCGTCATTCGTAATCAGAAGAAGGCCCTCTGTATCAATATCCAACCGCCCCACAGGAAACAGATCCTTGCGGAGCGCCGTATCAATCAACTGAACTACGGTAGTGTATCTTTCATCCTCTGTCGCGGACACAACACCCTGAGGCTTATTCAGCATATAATACTCCATTCCGGCATAGGCAACCGCCTCTCCGTCCAAACAGATCCTGTCAAACTCCGGATTCACCTTTCCCTCTGGAGATTTTACCACCCGGCCATTTACCTGGACATGCCCCTTTTGAATCAGCTCCTTCACCTGGCTGCGGCTGCCCTGTCCCATTTCCGCCAGAAATTTGTCAAGGCGCATTGCAAAAGCCTTGCTCCTTCCCTTTTCTGCCATTTTTCACTCTCCTGTCTCTTATTGCCATCTCCAGCCTGAATAATATTTATTCTTAAGGCTCATACCCATTCCCTTACACCATCCCAGAGGAAATTCATCCATCACAACCAGGCTCCAGCCCGTGAGAGGCCTCTCCTCCTTTGCAAGCGAAAGAGTCTCCCCCTTTAAATACCGCAGAATCCGTTGGTCTCCTTCCTTCAAACGCAGAACATTTGAATACTGATCTGCCTTTAAGGCCATAGCAAGAGCCTGGGAGGGTTCAAACCGCCCTTTCTTAAGCGCTCCCATCAAAAGTCCTGTGCGCAGAAACCGAAGGGGAAGATTCCGTTCCAATCCCTGAGGCAGATAATAGATCTGCTCCTGATGAATCACCACCCGGCTCATATCCAGCTCCATTCGTATATCAGATAGGAAATTCTGCAAATTCTTCTGCCCTTCACCTGTTTTGGAATACATGTCTTTGCCCGGAATTCCTGCTGAGAGTTTTCTTTGTGACACCTCTTTTTTACTACCATCGGCAGGAGAGCTTCCCCCTTTTCCCTTTCGTAAAAGAGCCAGAAAATGTCCCTCTCCCTTTAGGCGGTGGGGAAACAGTCTCATACACCCGGAAAGCCCCGCTCCGTCACAGGAGCCCGGAGCCTTAGACAAGTCCAGCTTTACCAGCTCAATCTCAGGATGCTTCTCCAGAACAGACAGAACCGTCTCTTCATTCTCATACCGTGAAAAGGTACAGGTAGAGTAAAGCAGAAGCCCCCCTGGTTTAAGCATCCCTACCGCTGCTTCCATAATCTTCCGCTGCAAAGGACCATAATAGGCTGGCCCCCTCTCTTCCCAATCTCTTACCATAGAATCCTCCCGCCGGAACATTCCTTCTCCTGAGCAGGGTGCATCCACCAATATTTTATCAAAAAACTCCGGCCACACCTGGGCCAGCTGCTCCGGGCTCTCACTGGTGACGCAGATATTGGCAGCGCCTGCCAGCTCCAGATTCTTAAGCAAGGCTCTTGCTCTGGAATAGCTGATGTCATTCGCTACCAGCAGTCCCTCCCCCTGAAGCTTTGAGGCCAGCTCTGTACTCTTTCCCCCCGGCGCCCCACACAAATCCAGCACCTTATCTCCCGGAGTTACTGGCAGCATTGCCGCCGGAGCCATAGCGCTTGGCTCCTGAAGATAATAAAGCCCCCCATAATAAAAGGGATGCTTAGACGGCTTAGGCTCTGCCCCCTCATCATAATAAAATCCCTTCTCAGTCCATGCTACCGGCTCCAGCTTCCAGGGAACCATTTCTTTAAGCCTCTCCGGCTGGAGTTTCAGCGTATTCACCCGAAGCCCCGGTTTCCACTCCTCCCGAAAGCTATCGATATATCTATCATACTCCACTCCCAGAAGCGTTTTCATCTCTGCCAGAAACGCTGCCGGAAGCTGGTTTATATCCATCATACAAATTACCTCGTCCGTTCGTACCATTACACCCTTAGCGGCCTGACTCCAGAGTCCCTGTCTCTATCCTAAGCGTACATTTTGATGCCAGCAACTCAATGGCCATGACAAATGGATACCTGTCCATAAAGCTGCTGCCGGGTTTAGCATCATAGAATACTACTGTCCTTATCTGACTCTAAGTCTTCACCAGGTGTTCCAAGTATATCATAATTCCCCATGCAGTGGAAGCAGGAAATCATATAATCCCTTCAGGATCTCTTACTCCTTCCCCGCAGCCTCTAATACGAAAACACTAGCTTCCTCTTTTCCAAATAGCGGAGTATCCAATAAGGGTTCACGCTCATTTCCTCAAGGTGATCCGTCCTTATGTAAATCCCAAGGTGTAAATGGACATCAAAATTACCTATAGTACCCTCTGTCTTTCCATACCCTGTATCTCCCATATAGCCCAGAAGCTCCCCCGCCTTTACCCTATCCCCTTCCTTCCATTCTCTGGCATAATTATACAAATGAGCATAATACACATAAGCGCCTCTCCTTGTCCGTATTCCAATGCGCCATCCCCCCATCTCCAGCCAACCAACCCTCTCTACCGTCCCGTCACTGATACTGACCACCGGATACGAGCCTCTCGGCAGCTTATCTCCCATAATATCGCATCCTTCATGCTTTCGTTCGCCCTGACCTTTTTCCTCTGTTTTCTGACCGTCCTTCACGTAGCTTCTCCCCTCCATCCATCCATTCTCAAACACCACCTTAGGCGTATCCCTGTTGGAAGAAGCGGGAACCGGAAAATACATCAAATCCCCCATTATTGTCTCATAAGCATTTTTCAGCTTCCTGTAATCTGCCGGTCTTGCCGCCAGCAAAAGACGGTTGCTGTACCTCATATCCTCCACCTTGGTCAGGTCATAATCATGCTCAATCATCAGGGTGGTAAGCTTGTCAAAGTCCAGACTGTCCCAATTACCAATCCCATTACCCAGCTTCATTGCCCGGAATTCGCCGCTCTCCCAGGTATAAGGCCCAAGCTGGTAATAATCAGGATTCATAACCAGATAATTGGTGATAGAATACTGGAATACAGCTAAAATCAGGATAAGAACCAAAGGCATAGCACATCATCCTCTGCAATATATTGTATATAAATGATTGTATTCAGGTGTCTATGAAAAAATCCATTCTTGGAGCCCTGTCTGTCCTCTGTCTGCTTATGCTTCTGTTTAATCCCCAGTTAGCCCTTGAGGGAGCTAGACAAGGTCTGATTCTTTGGGGAAATATCGTCCTGCCAACCCTTCTGCCCTTTATGATATGCTCCAGCGTTATCGTAGCTATGGATGCCATCTGCATTCTCACAGGCCCCTTTAAGCCGATTCTGTCAGGACTTCTCAAACTGTCGGATCAGGGCAGCTATGTGCTTATGAGCGGACTTCTCTGCGGCTATCCAATGGGAGCTAAAAATGCCAGTGATTTTCTGGACAGCAGACGTATTTCCCCGGAGGAAGGCCGCTACCTCCTTGCCATCGCAAATCACCCAAGCCCCATGTTTGTTCTGGGCTATATAATGAGCCAGATATCCTTGATTCCAGATGTGGGAAAAGCCTGCTCTCTGTGGATCACAGCCGCCTCACTTTATCTTCCAATTCTTCCAATTTCTATTTTAGCCAGAGCCTGCTATCACTATAAAAGATTGGATGATCCAGAAGCCGGGAATCAGCTATATTCCAGTTCATCCTTTTCCTTCGATGAGCATATGATGAGCTCCTTTGAAACCATGACAAAAATAGGAGGCTATATCATGCTTTTTTCTATTCTGGCTCTTTACCTAACGGTTTTTCCCCTTCCCCTGCCGCCATTGATACGTCCCGCCCTTTTGGGAGCAGTTGAGATTACTACAGGAATACAGGCCATTGTCCAAAGTTCTTCCGGTCAGACAGGCGCACTTCTTGTGATCGGTTCTGCTGCCTTTGGAGGCTTCTCCGGCATCTTCCAGACAAAAAGCGTATTAAAAAATGCCGGACTGTCCATCCGGCACTATATATTTTGGAAGCTGCTTCATAGCGCGCTGTCCTGTATCTTGTTCTATGTATTCATGTGCCTGAAAGCCTGATATGCTGTCTTACGCAGTGTTAAGGCTTTGCTACATAAGCTCCGCCCCGCTATCCGTTCCCTTCGATGGCTCCTGCTCGCCACTTCTGACAATTCCGCCTGACAGCTCATTTCTGTTGGAGGAGACAATATCATAGCTGGATTGCATAGACGCCATAAACGAGTCAAAGCGTCCCCTGGCCCCTTCCATAGAGTGGGTGATAATCGTCTGAAGGCTGTTCAGCATATCATCCGTATACTGAATGGCGCTTTGACGAATATCGTTGGCGTCGTTAACCGCGCTGTCAATCATAGCCTGCGCCTGCATATTGGCCTGTTCCATTACCTCATTGGCATGAGCATAGGCATGCTGCATAATCTCGTGCTCATTAATCATCTCCGTAGTCTGCTCGCTAGCCTGGGCTACCATGGAATCTGCCTGCTTTTTAGCATCCTCCAGCATGGCGTCTGCCTGGGCCTGGGCCTCGCTGAGGATCGTGTCCTGCTGGCTGATAATTTTCTGATATTTTTTAATCTCGTCAGGAATTCTAAGGCGCAGCTCCACAAGCAACTCTTCGATCTCTTCTTTATTTACAATAATTTTGCTGTTAGACAATGCCTGAAACTTACAACTATCTATATATTCTTCGATCTCACTGATTAACTGCTCGATTCTACTCATCATATGGCATCTTCTCCTTATCCTGATTTACCCCGGTTATTTAAGCCTGGCCTCTAAATTTAGCCTGAACCATTTCTGCAACGGATGGATGCAGGAATTCACTGATATTTCCCTTATTCTCCGCAATTTCTTTCACGATACTGGAGCTTAAATAGGAATATTTCAAATTCGTAGTCAAAAATATGGTATCAACCTCAGGGGCCATGACCCGGTTGGTCTGTGCCATCTGAAGCTCGTATTCAAAATCTGTAATAGCCCGCAGGCCTCTGACAATAATTCCGCCGCTGTTCTGGCGCACAAAATCGATTAATAACCCGTCAAAGGACTGAACCTCCACATTTGGAAGGTTAGCAGTCACCTCTTTTAACATATTAACACGTTCTTGAGCAGAAAACAATGGTGATTTCATCTTATTATTCAATACACCGATAATTACCCTGCCGAACATTTTCGCTGTCCGTTCAATAATATCGTAATGCCCTAAGGTAACGGGGTCAAAGCTCCCCGGATATATGGCTGTCTTCATTTATTCTCCCCTGCCTACAAATACATGCTTGTTGTTTTTATATTCCTTGCTTTTGATCAAATGGTAGCCGGAGTCTTCCAGCCACTGAAAATCTGTTTCCTTTGAAGCCTCTATCACAATCATCGTATCCTCTGTAATCAGGGTTGAGCATGCCAGATAGTCCAGTGCCATACGTTCATCCCCATGATTGTAGGGAGGGTCCATAAAAACGAGATCAAACTGGTATTTTTTCCCTTCCAGCTTTCTGAGCCCTGCAATTACGTCGCAATTCATAACCATCGCCCGATTCTCCAGCCTTGTCCGCTCCAGATTCTCCCTGATGCAGGCAACGGCCTTAGGCGCGTCCTCTATCATCACAGCCAGGCTAGCGCCACGGCTTAAAGCCTCTATTCCAATAGCCCCGCTTCCGGAATAGAGGTCTAAAAACTTGCAGTCCCCAATCCGGGGCTGAAGCATATTAAACAGTGTTTCCTTCGTTCTATCGGTGGTAGGTCTTGTATCCATTCCCTCCACAGTCTTTAAAAGCAGCCTTCTGGCGCTGCCCGCAATTACTCTCATTTATAGCTCCTGTATTATGGCTGTGTGGTTACAGCAATTCTCATTCCAGACAAGTATAATATGAAAGGCACAGATATACAAGGACTTTTTCAGGTTTTTCCTCTCTTTTCCCCTCCCCCGCTATTTGGAGGAAGGAATTCCCTGAGCGATTCTTCCTGTAAACTCTGCAATATTCATGGTCTGCATATAAATTTTACCAGGACCTGTAAGTTTCGTGAGAAACAATCCCTCTCCACCAAACAGCATATTTTTAATTCCCTTAATCGTTTCTATCTCATAGGAGACACTTGGCTCAAAAGCAAAAATATTTCCCGTATCTACCTTTATAACCTCACCCGGAGCAAGATTTTTTTCTATCACATCCCCGTCCACCTCCAGAAAGGCCAAGCCGCTTCCGCCAATTTTCTGAAGAATAAAACCTTCTCCACCGAAAAAGCCGGCAGAAAGCTTTTTTGTAAAAAGCGTGGTTAGCTCTACGGTAGACTGGGCGCAAAGGAATGCCCCCTTCTGGCATATTAACTGCATTTTCGACACATCCACCGGAAGGATCTTCCCAGGAACAGTAGAAGCAAAGGCAATCACGCAGTTAGGCTTAGAAGCTGTGTAGGTTGCCATAAACAGCGACTCACCTGTAAACATTCTTCCAAAGCCCTTCATCAGGCCTCCCTTTACATTAGAATCCAAGGTAAGTCCCTCGCTCATCCATGCCATACCCCCGGACTGTGTGTACATAGCCTCTCCCGGCTGAAGCCTTACCTCCACTGCCGGAAGCGTATCGCCTAACATTCTGTAATCCATAAATTTACCTCCTGCGTATAATCATATCTATGTAAAATTCACTTCAATCCTTACAATACGATAGCTGTTTTTTAATCCGCCTTCACGTGTCATCAAGCCAGCGCGGTATCATATCTGACCGCATAATACTATATATCCGGCTAGGGCTTCCTTCCGGGAGCTTCCTATCCATTGGTATACCACAAAGCATCAGGCCCAGTGAAGTTTTTTGTTTATGGAACTGTGGATAATATAGGCATACTTCGGTTAGTATACCATATGTTTACACAAATTGTTTTAATTATTTCTTAAATCAACTTCCTTCTTTTTCTCAAAAACCTACCTGCCAGGATGTTTCTTCTTTGATAAAAATGAAATAATTTCACATCCTAATATTTGACAAAAAACACAAAACCTTCTAGTGTATTATTTTTTTAATTCTCACATAATAGGATTGTAGCAAAAAACAAGCCGCGGATTTCTAATTGCTTCGCGGCAAATATATCACAAGGAGGCGTTTTATTATGTCTAACAATTCTAACAAAACAAATGTACCAGAAGCAAGAGAAGCAATGGACAGATTTAAAATGGAAGTTGCAAATGAGCTTGGAGTACCCTTAACCAACGGATACAACGGTAATCTGACTTCTGCTCAGAACGGTTCTGTAGGCGGATATATGGTTAAGAAGATGATCGAGGCTCAGGAGCGTCAGATGGCAGGTAAATAAAGGTCAGACTCTGAAGTAATTTCAGAAGTACGCTGATTTTATTGCCAAACCAGCAGAAAATCCCCGGTCTATGTATTAACACAGCCTGGGGATTTTCATTTGTTCTATAAACAAGATATGCCTCTATTATTCTACAATTACTACCTTCCCAATTCTTTCTTTCTCCTCTTTTTGGTCATCTGCATAGCCCAATGCGGCCATGCCGTAAACCACATGGTTTTCAGGTATGCCAAAGGATGTCAGCAGATCCCGGACGGCAGGGTCATCGCAGATGCCCTGAAGCTGGTTGATCCATACCGAGCCAATCCCCATGGAATGAGCGGCCAAAAGGATATTTTCCATAGCGCAGGCATCATCCTCCCTGCCGTAAGGACTCTCCCTGTCATTAGAAGGTATCAGAACCGCTTCCGGCTGGTACATATCATAGCCGGTTCTTCTCAGCGTTTTTTCAATGACTGCAGCCAAAGCTTGAATCTTCTCCCGGTCCTTAACCAGAGTAAACTGCCAGGTCTGCCTGCCCATTCCGCTGGGCGCGTGAAGGGCCGCCTGGATTATCTGGCGCAGCTCCTCCTCTGGGATAGGCTTGTTTAAAAATTTTCTTGTGCTTCTTCTTGTAAGGATGGTTTTTAATGTTTCATTCATAGTTTGTTCTCCCTTCATAAACAAATAGTTTCGCTTCCATGCATATTTGCAGCGATTACAGATATACCTCTGATACCAAATACTCCTCAATCCTGCGTTTCAGCTTCCTGTGCTCCTCTTTTTCTAATTCCGGGTCCTCCTCCAGCAAACGGTTTACTTCCTCCGAAACCGTTTTAAGGATATTTGCGTCTGTAAAAATATCCGCCAGCTTAAATTCCATATCCCCGCTCTGCCTCATTCCGAAAATATCCCCCGGTCCTCTCAGCCTCAGATCCTCAGAAGCAATATAAAAACCGTCGTTGGATCGGTTCAGAATATCCAGACGTTCTTCTGTGCCCTGATCCTGAGAGCAGTTTACCATGATGCAATAGGACTGTGCCCTGCCCCTGCCTACCCGCCCCCGGAGCTGATGGAGCTGGGCAAGTCCGAAACGCTCGGCATTCTCAATCATCATTACGGTAGCATTGGGTACATTTACCCCCACCTCAATTACCGTAGTGGATACAAGAACCTGAATGTCTCCTGCCGCGAAACGTTCCATGATTGCGTTCTTTTCCTTTCCCCTCATCTTGCCGTGAAGGTATTCCACTATGATGGAGGAAGGCAGCTCCTTTTTCAGCATTCTTGTGTAATCTAGGACATTTTCCGCCTCGATCATCTCATTTTTCTCTACCATAGGACAGATAATATAGGCCTGATGGCCCTCCTCCACCTGCTTTTGAATAAATGCGTAGGCTTTGGGCCGGTAGCTTGTGTCCACCACGCAGTTTCGAATCACCTGGCGTCCTGCGGGAAGTTCGTCTATGACTGAGATGTCCAGATCACCATACAGGATAATGGCCAGCGTTCTTGGAATAGGAGTAGCACTCATAACCATTACATGGGGAGTGTGTCCCTTGCTGCTTAGAAGTTCCCTCTGGCCTACTCCAAACCGGTGCTGTTCATCGGTGATCACCAGAGCCAGCTTATCATAGACAACCTTTTCTTGTATCAAGGCATGGGTTCCGATGATAATATCGGCCTCATGGCTGGCAATGGCTTCATAGGCAAGCCGTTTCTCTCTTGCTGTCATGGAACCAGTTACCAGCACAGCTTTTTTTTCAATTCCCTGCTCCTCAAACAATGCAGTGATAGACTCATAATGCTGTCTTGCCAGCACCTCTGTGGGCGCCATCAATGCCCCCTGATACCCATTATACGCAGCCTGAAGCAGGGCCAGAATGGCAATTATAGTCTTTCCTGAACCAACATCTCCCTGTATCAGCCGGTTCATAACCAGTCCCTTTTCCATATCCTGGTATATCTCCTCCAGCGCTCGCTCCTGAGCGGCTGTAAGGCTGTAGGGAAGCGCTGCTTTTATGGCGTCTGTCTCCATTCTGCGCTTTATAAAATAGGGAGAGCTTCTGTCCGCTCTCTGCTCCCTGAGCCTGCGCACTCCCACAAGAAACATAAAAAACTCGTCAAATACCAGTCTTTTTCTCGCAAAAAGCAGCTCTGCCTTATCTGCCGGAAAATGGATATGCCGGATTGCATAATTAATTTCCGCCAGCTCATATCTGCGCCTCAGCTCAGCCGGCATGTATTCCCGCTCCATCTGACGAACCTCCAGGGCCTGAATTTGGGCCTTTACGATCGTCTTGTTAGCAAGGCCCCTGGTCTGCCCATAAATAGGCTGCATGGAATTTACCAATGCCTTGTAGTCCTCAGGCGTAAATACCTGTGGCTGTTCCATAATCAGACGCCCCCGCTTTCTCACCACCCGCCCCCGGAAGATATATAGTTCTCCTGACTTCAGGTTCGTCCGCATGTAAGGCATGTTATACCAGGAGATCTGCAATGAGCCTGTCAGATCCTTATGGCGGACTGAGACAATCTGCTTATGGTTCAGACGAAGAAGCTCCGGTGGGCTTTTAAGCGCTGCCTCCACCGCCATAACGGTCTGTTCCTTTAGCTGTCCGATAGCCACCGGAGCTTCATAAGTATCATAGGCTCTGGGATAATAGGCCAGAAGCTCTCCCAATGTTAGAATTCCCAATCTTTCAAACAGCTTGCCCGTCTTTTCGCCAATTCCTTTTAATGTATTCAAGGGCTGTCCGTTTAACATGCTTTCAAACTCCTTTTGGAACCAGAATGCCCTCCATTCTCCCTTTCAGGCATCCGGTTACAGTTTCATACATACAAATTCTCTGAGCATCTTTTAAGCGCTCAGAAGCATCCGATTCCTATGTGCCGTTTATCTTCCACTGATAGCCGTATCTCATTATCCAATTATAGACAATATTGCGATTGCTAGCAAGCTTGATTTTCTTTCTATATCACTTTATCAGCTTCCTTTCATGTGATATAATACAGTAATGCAGCAGGGCTTCAAGATTGCTCTGGAGTTTTTGTACTGCCGGATTCCTGAATATAAGGAAATTATTCGTATCAAAACCTTTGGTAAACTGCTTTTTCTGGCTGAATTGGGTTCTTTACCACAGGCAGCCAAGTGAATCAGCAGTCTGCCGGCACTGAAAAGGAGGATGAAAACATGGTTTTAAAGCAGACTTATATACTGCCGGAGAGAGCGCAGGAAATCTATTTTGCAGGCGGCTGCTTCTGGGGAATGGAAAAGCTTTATCAGTCGATAAGCGGAGTCTTGTATGTGGAAAGCGGCTATGCCAACGGCAAGAAGGATATTGTTCCAGATTATAACTCTGTGGTTTTCGGCGATACCGGCTACCGTGAGACGGTCCGTGTGGTTTACGAGCCTTGGCAGGTTTCGCTGGAGCAGCTGCTGACGGCTTTCTTCTACGTCATTGACCCAACAGTCAAAAAACAGCAGGGAAACGATACCGGCGATCAGTATCAAACAGGAATATATTATCCAGACGAAGGCTCAGGAAGGATTGTAAAAGCTTTTGCAGAGAAGGAAAAGAAAAAGCACCATAAATTCGCAGTGGAAATAGAACCGCTTACGAGCTATTTTACGGCAGAGGAATACCACCAGGACTATCTGATTAAAAATCCTGGCGGGTACTGCCATATCGCCCAGTCTGCATTTGAGAAAATAAACGAGGTAATTGGCACAAAACCCATTGGGTACGCAAAGCCCGGTGCCCAAACGCTTCGGGATAAGCTTACGGATTTGCAGTATAACGTCACACAAAAGGGAGATACAGAGCGAGCCTTTACCGGAGAATACTGGGATTTTTATGAAAAGGGCATCTATGTAGATATTGTCACCGGAGAGCCTCTGTTTTCTTCCTTAGATAAATACAAAAGCAGCTGTGGATGGCCCAGCTTTTTTGCCCCAATCAGTTATAAGAGTGTTATTTTTAAAGAGGACAGCTCCCACGGCATGAATCGAACCGAGGTAAAAAGCAAGTCGGGGGACTCTCATTTAGGACATATTTTCTATGGTGAACCAGAAAGCCCTAATGGAGTCAGATACTGCATCAACAGCGCCTCTCTGGAATTTATCCCCTACGATCATATGGAGGAACGGGGATATGGAGAGTGGATAAAGCTATTTAATTAACTCTCTTTGAGCGCCTGCGGATGGATTCCATAGAGGAAGCAGGATGACTTTTATTCCCCGCTCCTGCCTGTGCCAACTAACCGTAACTATGATTTCTTCTTACCCAAAATTCTTAAAATATACAGAAACAGGTTAATGAAGTCCAGATACAGCTGCAAAGCGGAAAAGATGGATGCCTTGGCTGCCATCTCTGGCATCTGGCCGTAATACATGTGATATGCCTGAATCTTCTTAACATCATAGGCAGTAAGAAGCAGAAATACGAAAATTCCAACTGCGCACACGGCGGTTTCAAAGGCGCTCAGGTCAATAAACATTGAAAAAATCCAAAAGAAGAACAGGAATACCAGACCTCCCATCAGAAAGGGACGCAGCCTGGCAAAATTAATATTCCCAAACCAGCCCACTGCCGCCATAATTCCGAAAAATACGGAGGTAACGCCGAATACCATCCAAAGAATGGTCATATCAAAAATATACAGATAGGCAGAGAAAAAAATTCCATTTAACACTGCATACAGAAAGAACATGATCCTAGCCATGCCTACAGACATCTTTTCTATTCTTGCAGACAGGAACACCACGACTCCAAGCTCTGCAATTACCAGAGCATAATACCAATAGGGAATATAATTCAGATAAAATATAGCTCCTGTAACATACCCTCCCACTGCAACTGCAAAGGTCACCAAGAGCCCCATAAACATCCAGCCAAAGGTCTTAGCTGTGTAACGCTCCAGAGAATCCCCCTCTACTTGAACTTCATAAGAACGGTTCATCATTTCTTGATCCATATTTGTTTCTCTCCTTTCATTCATTTATCCAGCCAACTTTGTAATCGTTGAAATAGCAAAAAATATACTTAATAATCAAACCTCAATGAGTTTCTCAATTACCTGGTGTTATTCATTCCGCGGAAATGAGATAGTAATATATAGGCTGGCCGCCGTACTGAAGCTCAATCTCCTTATCAGGGAACAACTGCTTTGCCTTACTTGCCAAAGCCTGGGCTTCATCATCCGTTACGCCGCTGCCATAATAAACCGTTATCAACTCTGAGCCGCCATCCAGCATAGACTTCAAAGCCTCAAGAGCCGTGTCCTCCGTCTCCTTTCCAACCGCCAGAATCCCCTGATCTCCGATAGCCATGATATCCCCCTCTTCTATATCAATGCCATCTATATTCGTGGTTCTCACAGCATATGTGACCTGAACCGTTTTTACATTCCCCATCTCAGACTTCATGTTTTCCAAATTATCCTCCGGCGACAAATCAGGCATGAAATTTATCAGAGCCGTAATTCCCTGGGGAATGGTTCTGGAAGGAATCACGATAATATGTTTGTCCTCTGTCAAATCCCCGGCCTGCTGTGCGGCCATGATAATATTCTTATTGTTGGGAAGGATAAAAATATTGTCTGCGTTCACCTTGTCAATGGCTTTTAGCATATCCTCTGTGCTGGGATTCATCGTCTGACCTCCCTCGATCAGATAGTCAGCGCCGATTCCTGTAAATATGTCGCTTAATCCCTCTCCGCTGGAAACCGCAATAAACCCGTAATCCTTGCGCTTAGGAGACTGTTCTGAAGTCTCTAAAAGAGCTTTCTTATCAGCCTGCTCCCTGGCAATCCGCTGGGCATCCTGAATCACACGTTCCTGATGCTCCTCTCTCATGTTGTCAACCTTCATACGGGATAAGGAGCCAAATGTCAAAGCCTTCTCGAAGGCCAGGCCCGGATGGTTCGTATGGACATGCACCTTTACCAGCTCATCATCCGATACCACTACCAGAGAATCACCGATAGATTCCAGATACGCCTTAAATTCCCGCTCCTTTTCCTCTGAAAATTTCTGGTCTAAATTGATAATAAACTCCGTACAATACCCGAACTTTATATCTGCTGTATCAATATCCGTCCTCGCCGCCCCTGCGATGCTCCTAGAACCCCCTCCCGATTCAGATAGCCCTTCCACAGAAACAACTCCGACTTTGCCTGTAAGGCTATCAAAAGCTCCTTTTATCACCTGCATCAGTCCCTGGCCGCCAGAATCCACAACCCCTGCCTGCTTTAATACAGGAAGCATCTCCGGCGTTTGGTTCAGCACATAATCTCCATGCCGGACGACCTCTGCCGCAAACACCTCAATATCATCGGTACGTGAGGCCATCTCCAATGCTTTATCCGCCATCCCCTTGGCTACAGTCAGGATCGTACCCTCCTTTGGCTTCATAACAGCCTTGTAGGCCGTCTCCGTGCCTCTGACCATCGCATTGGCAAGTATGGTAGTGGTTAGCACGTCATTCCCCTTAATCTCCTTTGTAAAGCCTCTAAGAAGCTGTGACAGGATGACTCCGGAATTTCCCCTTGCCCCCCTCAGGGACCCGGATGAAATAGCTCTTGCCAGCTCTGCCATAGTAGGCGCCTCAAGCTCTGCCACTTCCCTGGCCGCAGCCATGATTGTCAATGTCATATTCGTTCCTGTATCTCCATCCGGTACAGGGAATACGTTGAGTTCATTAATCCAGTCCTTCTTGGCCTCCAGGGCCTTAGCTCCTGCCAGAAATGCATTTTTTACCATCCCGGCGTTAATTGTATTCATACCCACAGGTAAGCTCCTCCTAATCAATCACTCTTACACCTTCCACATAGATGTTGATCTTCTCAACCTCTATTCCGGTGAATTCTTCCACCTTGTATTTCACGCTTTCGATTAGGTTATCAGATACTGCGGATATACTGACACCATAGGATACGATTACATGAAAATCAATGGATATTTTGTTGTCAATAATATCCACATTAATGCCATGAGTCAGACTTTCTCTCTTCAAAAGCTTAACCAGCCCGTCTTTCATGCTCACTGCCGCCATGCCGACAATACCAAAGCACTCCACCGCGATGGTTCCTGCATATAAAGCAATCACATCCGGGTTAATCTGGATTTCACCCATCTTATTGCTGATTCGTCCCTTCATGCATATGCCTCCAATCTTCATACATGAAAACAGTATACACTATTTTCTGAAAAAAAGAAATAAAATTTTGCTTTTTTGCTTGCAAATTTTATCGCTTTCTGGTATCATACATTTGTTGTGGATTTTGTTAGCATAAAAATCCAAGTAACGTGTTAAGGAGGTGCAATAGTATGGCTAAGTGTGCAATCTGTG
>ERZ773217.520-NODE-520-length-36989-cov-4.404884_pt1 | contig 36989 bp, 28 predicted proteins | sample MGYA00580995_ERZ773217 | MGnify/ENA primary metagenome ERZ773217 (study PRJEB29015, sample SAMEA2737772) | human gut metagenome | biome: human gut; feature: human-associated habitat; material: faeces | place: China | collected 2012 ...
TAGAAACACAAAGGAAAGATCTTCTGAAATCCCCTTCTCGCCCTAAGTTCCAAGTTAAATTTCCATTTATGGTATGACTGTCGGCCAGTGCAGGACCCCGGCCTTGGAATTGGAATTGTGGGTCTTTTCCTACTACGTCCCCGTTGATAGTCACCAGTGCAAATGCAGGTACTTGGGCAACCAGCAGGAGCGAAGCTGCAAGAACAGCTTTTGTTTTGCCCTGACAAACAGAAGACATCGCTTCGGAAACGGCGACGAAGCATCCCCGCCTCCGATTCCAAACCTTCTTAAAGATTTTGTTCATATATCTCCTCCTCGGGGATGTGTTTTTTATTCGGCCTTAGCTTTTTCTTTTTCAGCCGGCGTAAAAATGAGAGGGACAGCATCGAAAGCGACTACTTCTTTGATGCGAACCCAGCTAAAGCCCCGAATGCCCTGGAACGTAAAAACTTTCTCTTGGGACTCGGGATCTGCTAAGACACCTTGGAAAGCGGCAATCTGCGGGTTGATCTGTTGCGATTCTTCAGCTTTAAGATCAAAGGCCAGATTTGTTCCGTTCTTGAGATGGATAGTTACTCGTTGAATGTGAATTGCTTGTGTCATTTTTCCTCCTATAGGATTTGTCATGGGTTTAAGAAAAGGTTTTTCAAAACTCAAAAGCCTTTTCGTAAACCGAGGGGAGGAAAAATGGGCGCAGAATTCCTAGGCTTCCGCTTTTCGGGAAACCGTCTTCTCGGGATTTTTTTTTGTTGTTCATAACGATTTCTTCACAAATCTTGGCAGGACTGTTGCTCACGTTATGAACGAAAGAAATACGATCACCGCTCTTTCGTGCGGGGCAGGACAAGTTAAAATTCGATTGACCCGGGGGCTTCTTTGTCCTGCCAAGGAAGAAGCCGTCCACTCGTTAAAGTGGCCGTGAGCTCTCGGGTCTAAACTTTTACGTGGTCATCTTCGGCTCCACCTCCCGCTCGATCCAGCTTTGAAGCTCGCCTAAATGCTCGGAACGCATTTTTTGAATTTGTTTTCCGCATTTGATCGTGGCTTCGTAGAGGCAGATCTTCTTCATGCCCGTAAGTCCGGGCTCTTTTCTGTCACTGACGACGCTCAGTGAAACGTTGGGATATTCTTTGTTGTTGATTCTCATAATTTCTCCCAGCTGGCGGCTAAAAAAGGAATAGAAAACAGCGCCGCTGTCACCGAAGGCAGCACTTCCGAAAAACATCCAAGGATATTTTGGTTGCCCGAGGAATGGGCTGAGGATGATAGATGGGGGCGTTTTTGCAGGCGCGAAAATGTCTTTCCGTCAGCAGACTTTTGGTTAATCCTGGGGGATGGATTAAACCTGCTGACCGAAAAGGTACGGAGAAATCCGGTCAATAAAATTTTTGTACCAATATTGAGATGAAATAGTGTTGTCGGACTATTGTTGCTCATCTTTCCCCCAAAAAATTATTCTTTATGAGTAGGATATAGAGGAAAAAATAAGACTCTCGCAGAAAAATGGGGCAAAACCGTCAAATTTGATGCACAGAAAAAAAGGAAAAAGAAATGGACGGAACAATAGGTCACAAGAAGAATTTGCGAAGTTCTGCAAGATGAGCGAAATGTCCCGTCCACAAGCTGGACTTAAGTTTTCTATCGAACTGTTATTTCCGTTGTGTCGAAAGAAACAACTTCATAATGATTGATGATTTCCGCTCCGTCGGCGGTCAGTAATGCTTCAATAATCGTCGGGGCCTGATAAAGTCCCATTGCACCTGCGATACAAATAGCAAATGCGATAAGTGACTGTCTGGCAACGCCAATAATAACACCGACCAAAACAATAGCGATGGCAATAATTCTTCCTAATGTGCCTTGCGTCCAGTCTTTTAATGTTGTCCAAACGTCTTCAAATTCCTGACCTCCGTCACCTGCGTAAACGTCTGGAGCGAAAACGGCGCATCCGACGATGAAGCATACGCCTAACAATGGTAAAAGACTCAAAAGTCGATTTTTTGCTGAGGCTTTCATTGATTACTCTCCTATGAAATTAATGTGATCTGTTCTGCTTTAAAAGTTCGAGATTGTTGACAGTGGGCGGATTCGAAATGTTCTCTGCCTGTCTGCGGTCATTCGAAGTTGATGAAGTTGCGTTTCGCTGTACAGGAATTTTCTTTACCAGCGGCTGGAAATTCGAGCTGTTTTTCGCCTGTGCGGGATTCATAATCCACTTGCGGGGCTCGATTTCCGTATATACGTAACCGGGAGCATTTAAGTCTCCGTTCAAATCTGTATAAGATGCGATCCAAATACGCATGACCATTGATGGTGTCCTCACCGGTACAGGCGAATAAGGAAGTTTCGGCGTCACAAAATTCTGAACGATGATGTCGTCGCCAACAATCACCTGACCGTCAGTTTCAACGCCGGCCGGAGTTTTCTGCATTGTTGTGTAAGGGGCATAAACTTCCTTTTCCTTACCTGCTGACCCAAACACTACATTGGTTTTATCGCCGCTTCCTGATAAGACATAACCGTTATCGCCGCCGTTGACGGAATATTGATACATCTGACTTGTACTCATGCACTTAGGATCACCGGGCATCCCTGAGCAGGAGAAATTCTCTTCTCCCACATTTAAATATGAGCACCCTGACAGTACAAATGCAGAAGCCAGCGAGGCTACAGCCAAAACTGTTCTTCTCATTTTTGTTCTCCCTGAAGGATTATTGGTTTTCCGTCGTTCGTTTCCGACAATTTTTGATCGCTCTGCATCACTGCATGAGGCTGCTGAGATTCAGAAACTCCACGATGCGATCTGGGTCCTATCAACAAAGAAAGCCCTATCAAGATCATGATTAAGAAGCACATCGCCAAACCGAGCAAAATCCACATGTTCTTCAGGAAGATACGGTCGTATTTTCTACTGATGTTCTTCTGGAAGATCTGGTCGTATTCTTTTCTCCTGATTCTCGTCTTGTTTCTCATCTTGCTGCTCCCGCACGAATAACCGGATTTGTTTGTACCGTTGGAGTTGAGGTGTTGGAATCACTCAATTCATTCAGATTCTTCAGTCTCAGCTTTGTTCCGTTCGTCACGACAATATCGACTCTTCGTCCTGCGGTGATTTCCACGACAGGGAATATTTGCTCTGCCATCTTGATGTAGAAGTCAGCCACCTTTTCAAGCGCTTGAGAAGCGCCTTGGGCCGCTGCACCGCGAGCCAACCCGGAGTTGAAATTGTTTTGATACTGAACCGATCCTCCGATTGATGTTGTATCCAAGACAGATACGGGCGTTACATCAAAAGCCTTTGAGACCCCCGAGGCAAATCCTGCAATAAGGGTTCGGGCAATCATCTGACCTTGTTTGCTTACCAGTCGTCCCTTCATGCCCGCTTTACCGTCTTCGCCTACGACGTAACTCGGAAACTTAGTCTCCAGAACGGCTCCGTCGTTTCTGACGCAAGAAAGGTATTCACCTCGCAAGAACGCTCTTTCGCTGGACAAATCTCCGTGACCGCTAACGAGTACGAAGCAGTCTTTGATGTCACTGGTAAAACGGTTCGGCAAAATCGCTTCTTTCTCAACTCTCAAAAGAGCCGGCATCGGTTCGCTTCTGGCAGAAGTAGATGTCGAAGCGTCAATGCCGTTTAAGAGCATTGCTGAAATGATCGAGCCTGTGGGCATATAAAACTCGATTTCTTTGGGTGCGGCTTCGCTTTTTTCTTTAATTCGATTAGCCCTTTCGCGTTTAACTTTTTCAGGAGGAGCCGCATTGATGACATGAATCGTCATAGGCTTTGTCTTTTCAACCACTGTCTCCTCTTCTTCCAAATCCTCCTCTACAGATGATCTGGGTGCAGGTGCTTGAGTCTGTGCTGTATTCACAGAGCTGAAAAGTTCAGTCGGATCCGTCACTCCGCGATTTGATCGAATGCCGGTTGAACTAGTCCCGGAGGAAAATCTGCGTTCTCGGTCGCTCTGCGCTTTCGGTTCTTTTTCGTTTCTTGTGACGGAGCGATTGGCATTCGAACCGCGCTGCTGGTTGTTTTGTTCGGCTCTCCGAATATCCTGTCTAAGCTGAGAGTTTGTATTCTCAGACTGAACCTTCATTTCGCGAATATCTTTTTTGATACTTGCGAGTTCTTTATCCAGCTCCAAATTACGATTTTTTTGTTGCGCTTCCTGAGATTCCATATATTTTCCAAGTGAATTGGAAAGTTCTGTAATTTCACGGCGCATTCTTTGAACGGAAGCGCTTAACCCATCAATACCAAGCTGTCTGGTATTCGTATCGGTAAGGACATTTCTCTGAACGTCGTTCTTCGGAGCTTTATCTTTACTAGCAGGGGAAAACAACATCTCGGAGGCGGATGCGAAGATTATGACGACTCCCGCTGCTCCCAATAATGCAAACAACCGTTTTTTACCCGGACTAAGCTCTGAGAAAGATTTCTTTTTTTCTACCATCTTTGCTCTCCCTTAGCGGTTGTTGAATTGAGGTCTGATTAAGTATGGTCTTTCGGGAGCCTCGATAATCTTTCGAGCCTCTTTCATCACCACATAAACTTCTGTTGACTGGCCCGGATTCAATACATGCAATGGCCATGTTGCAACTGCCGCAGCTCCCCAGTTACCGCAGGATGTCTCTTCAAAAATGATGGTTTCTTTCGTTATGTTTTTTGCGGTACCGACGTAAATATCGAGGTTGTGACCTGTAAGTCTCTGGCCGTTTAAAAAGTCAAAAGCAAGTCCGAGCTGCTTACAGCTCGGAATGTTTCTTGCACCTCGGACCGAACCTAATGAGTAGCCGGACGGGATTTTTCCCAAAGCCACTTCCCGCAACATCGTCCGTATTGTTTCCACATACGGCATTGAGCGCTCAAAGCTTTCTGCTTCGTAGTTATCCTCGCGCATTGAGTCGTTTGCGACCATGCCGGGATTCTTGTTTAATTGAGCTGCCGAACCTCCGGCAATCTCCAAAAATACCTCTCTGGGCGGTATTTCCCGAGGAATCATGGTGACGGACAAAGCCTGTTCTTCCGAACCTTGTTCCGTAATGAACATAGAAGAAGGTGTGCTTTTATCGGTGGAAACGTAAATCACGTTTCCTTTTACGCAGATTTCTCCGCAGTTCCCGCTTTTTGCACTCCCACCCGTCAGTGAAGTCGAGATAATCTCAGGATTCCTAAAGGGTGTCACGATTCGGTTAGTCATATTGATCGCAATGGGGATCAATTCATTTTGCCCGGGCGTCAGCGCGATTCTCGTAGCATTATTGATTTTCAAAACGCGATTGGCTTGGCTGCTTTTGACTCTTGTCTGGGCATCTTTGATCGCAGAATCAACATTGCCGGAGATATTGGTCCTTCTCACACCGTTGGGAACCGCAGGTATGTCGTTTTCATCTAAAGAAGCTCCGTTGGAAGCTAAAGAGGTTCCGCCGATAACGGTAGTAAAAGTCAATCCGAGCAGCGCAGATACAATTTTTTTGTTCAGCATCTTATTGATTTTCCTTTTCACGTTGCTTTGCTTCACGCTCTTGCTGACGCTTCTGCGCCTGCTCCATGCGTCTTAAAACTTTGCCTGTACGGGCTGTACCGGAATAAACGGAAATTTGTTTGAAGAGAGGAAGATAGTGGTTTACGTCAATTACAAACTCGAACGTCATCTCTTTTCTGATGCCCTTTTCTTCATCTCCGTTGACGTAGTTGGAAGCACCCGTCGTATATGAATTCCCTTTAACGAAAACTTTGTTTGTTGAGGCTTCATATTCGACTGTGCGCGGCATGAAAGACTGAGAGATCCGGTCTTCTTTCAAGGACTGTGCCTGTTCAAGGGCTCCCCTGACGGTATCGTTATAAATGGACGGATCAAGCAAAGGCTTTAATCGCTCCACCACAAAGTCAACATTGGAAGGAGTAATGTTGCCCATCAATTCGGCAACCGCCAAACCCCAAGCCTCTTTATAGTTTCTGGTCGCCTTCTTTTGCTCAAGCTGTGCAGTTTGCGTCAGCGTCCAAGGCTCAAGGACAACTATTGTTTCTTTGGTAAAAAGAAAACATCCCAACAGAATATTTGCCCCTACAAGCCCTAAGCAAAGCCTTTTATAGAACTTAGACTCGCTTTGAAGACCCGTCCAACTTTCCTTGAAGTTGTTAATGTTCATGGTATGAAATTCCTGATAAACGGATTAACAAACTGTTTACTTTTGCAAACAGGAACTCCGTACCAATACAAATAATGCAGAAAGAAACCGTCAGGGTTGTTATCTCTGACACGTTTATATTGACTGGTCATAAAGAGGCCGATGAGCATACAAAGAAGCATCTGTCTGACCATGATTCCAATGCACATTCCAAGAAGAATCGGTGCTATCTCATCAACAGACCATAACAAGAGGTGCGGCGGCTCATCCGCGTGTCTTGGGATTTTTACTCGTTCCATGTTTTCAAAATGAAATCTTCTTTCCTAACATTGTCGGAAAGAAAACTGAAACGATCCGCCTAATAAATGCACGGATTCAGATTTTTTGAAACAGAGAAAAAATAAAAAATCTTTTTTGGAAAAAAAATGGCTAAGGAGTTACGGGTTTCCGATAACCGGCGTTAAAGCCTTGATACTGTTGCTCCAGCAGGAAAAGTCGATAATGAAAACATAATAAAAAATCCCGAGGACGGTCCAGATTTTCTATAAGGAATTCTGCTTTTCCGGTTCAGTCGTTAAATCTCTACGACCTCATTTTTTGGAAAAAAAATATGAAACAAAAAAACGCCACTCTCATGGGTGATTAATCAAGGCGGCAATCTTAGGTCTTTTCTCCCAATCGAGAGAAACATAGTCCTAGCAACGGATAGTAATGTTGCAAATTCCGTAGTGCTGCGGTCTCAAATTTGCATTAGCTCTTTCGTGGGCTGGCTATTAAATATATTGATCATTGACGACAGAACACCAACTGTCTCAATAACGTATCCCATCAAGTCCCAAGGAAATTTTATGAACAAAATTTTCAAATCCATTTGGAGCTGGACGCGCTCCTGTTTTGTAGCTGTATCCGAAGCTTCTAATTCCCACGCTAACGGAAGAAACAGTACGACTTTAACAAAGCGATCCAGAGCCTTTCATTTTTGCAAACTCAATAAGACAGTTCTCGCTTTAAGCCTTCTTTGCGCTTTGCCGGTTATCTCGGAAACCGCTTTCGCTGACGGACGGGACCAAACACTCGTCAACGACAGCTCTTTGGGAACTTTTGCCGGAGATGCTCTTGTAATTGGCCAAATAGACAGATTCATGAAGCAGGAAGCGAACGTTTTAACGCAAAGCAATCTCATCTACAAGAATGTGACCGGTACTCCAAACGGTCTTTATATCAATGATGGAAACAGTCTTAGTTTAGTAGGCTCAACTGACGGAATTCTTTTGGCTGACGGCCCTGTTTCCATTTACGGGCAAAATTCAACACTTGACAAGTCGAAGTTAATCATCGGCAATCAGGAAACCCTTGCACCTACAAAAGGCACCATTAACGCAGTTTATGTCGGCATGAATCCCGACAAAATGCACAATGTCTCCCCTGAAGGAGAATTACGCTTCAGAAACGGTGTATTTACTGTAGGAAAAATTTACACCCAGGCATCGTCGTTCAGTGGTGGTGTTTATGTAGATAACTCTGCCAATGTCTCAGTAGATAACCTCTATCTGGATGTCGTCGGCATTTTACAAAATTCCGGAAAACTGCATATTGCGAATGTGGAAATGGCCCGGCCCAATTTGCATCAAGCAGAAATAATTAACTTAGGCGAGTTGACAGCTGAAAAAGTTGATATTTCCGGATATCTTGAAAATCAACGTTCGGCCCAGATCGGCAAACTAACCCTTAGAGAGGGCGCACATACCAATTTAGCCGACATTCCTTCCGTAAATCAGAAAGGTGCCGAATTAGCAGTCAATGAACTTAACATTGAAGGTAATTCAATAGCGGGCAGCAACTTAAAAATAAGAGGCGCCCTCACAAATAAGGGCAGCCTTACTGTAACAGGAAACGCTAATGTAACAGGCGATCTCGTAAATGAAAGCCCTTCACTTTCTCTCCAAACTTTGTTATTGAAAACAGACGGTACTGATGGGAAAGACAGCGGAACATTCGAAAACCGCCAAGGAGCTGTCACAACACTCGCAGCATTGATTTCAGAAGCCGGTTCAACCGTCACAAACGACGGCAACATTAAGCTTAGTTCCGGCTCAACCATTGCCTCCACAATTTCGGGTACTTTTAAGAACAACAATGCTGCGGAATTTTACGATCTGGCTTTGGAAACCGGTTCTACTTTTGAGAATGCCGGGACAACCACAGTAAAGAATCTTCTGAGCTTGAAAGATGTCAATTCGTTGAAAATGAATTCGGGTTCTTTAAGCACTAAGAATGTAGATTTCAATTTTGCCAACAAATCGGATGCCTTGGATCTTCGTAACGGTTCTCTGAAAGCAGAGTCTTTAACAGTCAGCAAAGGCAATGTTTTTTTGAGCGACTTTTCAAGCCCGGATGCTTCTGTAAAGACTTTAACCGACGGTTCCCTTTCAGCAACGACTCTCAAGGCTAAGGAAGTAAACAACAACGGAGTTATTGCCGTCAATTCTTATTATTCTGCAAAGACTACAAATAACACAGGAACCTTTTCACTCGAAGACGGGGCTTCTTTCCTCGATAAAGAAGATACGTTTGACAACGGCGGCACGATTCAGAGCAATTCGGCTATCACTGTCAATGGGAGCCTGGCAAATGCCGGCGGCATCAGAACTCCGGAATTAGTTCTTTCCTCTACAGGAAAATTCATTTCTTCCGTAGATTCCAATCTTTCCGCTCTTACTGCTGAAAAAGATTCGGAAATCGTAATCAGCCGGAACCCTTTGAGCGCTTCAACACTTAATTCCGATGGAGCCTCGATTACCGTAGAAAACGGCTCCCTCAATGTCGCGAATCTCAACGCCAACGAGGGTTCTATCACTGTAGAAGAAAACGGCTCCATTAAGACTAATAATCTTCAGGCTAAGGGAGTCACCTATACACAACACGGAACAAACGGAATCACATCACAAAACGGATGGTTCACGGACTCCACTTTGAACCTTCATGCCGGAACAATCAACGCCGTCGATATTGGAGGAACGCTCGGAAACAACACCTACAATATTTCCGGGTTAAACAGCGTCCCGCCCATCAATGACTCTGACTCTCCGGATACAAAGAATCAGTACAAAGATTCTCTGACACAGCTTATCGCTGAGGAAGTCACAAGCGAAACCTTGGTTAACATTGCATCCGGCTCGGTTTTTGATGTAGAAAGAATCAGCTTGAACGGCAACAAACCCACAATCAATTTAAAAGGCGGTGCCCTTCAAACTTCCAGCAATCAACTTTTCACAGGCGCAACAAGTGAGGCCATTAAGATTGACGCCTCCGCTCCCGGCCAAACGGTAGAACTCCCGGCGGGTACTCTGATTTCCTCTTCTGTCGGAGCCGTCAAATCTTCCATCGGCAGCGGCCTTTCGCTTGAGAGCGGCAACCTCGTTATTGATGACGCCCATTATTCAGCAGAACTTGTTTCGAGCGTTGCAAAAGAACTTCAAAAGGTTTACGGACGACTTGAGAGTATTACTGTTAACTTCTTAGGCACGCTGGCCGGCGTTTTCAATATTGACAGCGCGAATCAGTTAGCTGCCACTGCAACTCCGGTCGTTCTCAATACAGTCACGCTCTATAACGGCGCTGACGAGACATCTCCCGTTTCTTCTTTGCAGGTCGGCGGATCATCCCCGGCTTCCGGTCAGCATTTTGATGCGAGCATGGGATTCAAAGACATCGCTTCAGCTGACTCTGTGGTTATTACGGGCGGTAAGGAATTGGTCTTGGTTGGCAACTCTGTCAGTTCTATTCCTAACGCTTCCTACGGGGATGAAATAAGCAAACTCCTGAAGGATTCCTCTGACGGAGGCCGCGTTTGCGTTACAGAAGGAACTTTCACTCTGGGAACGCACGGAGCTGATACACCATCCGTGGGCTGGATCAACTCAGCCGAACTCCAAGAAAAAGGCTCATTGAACCTCAAGAACGGAGAATTTGCTGTTTGGAATGTTGACTTGAGCGGTAAAGCTGACATTGCTTCCAACGCTTTGCTGCACGTTAATATCCTCAATGTTAATAAAAATGGGACCCTGACAAACAACGGAAAACTCGAACTGGAAGATAACGCAGGAACCGCAGCCTCTTTCGTCCAGCAGGGAACTGTTGCCAATAAAGCAAACGCTCTTTTTGATACTTCAGCACTGTCAGAAACAATCAACGAAGGCTCATTCCATAATGAAGGTGAAACCAAGAGCAACGTTTTGACTAACAAGGCACAGGCCGTTTTCGAAAACAGAGGAACTGTCAACGCTTCATTGCTGAATAACGCCGGAGTGTTTAAGAATTCGGAAAGCGGAAAAGCATCTTTTGCCGACGTTTCTATTTCCGGTGAGCTTTCCAATGCCGGGACGTTCAATGTTGCCGAATGTTTGGAGGTTTCCGGACACCTCACGAACGCCAAATCCCTCACTGTCGGCTCTGCCGAGATTTTCCCTGACGGAGAATTGGTCAATTCCGGAAACGCAAACGGAAAAACTCTGGTTCTCCACGGTATCCTTCACAACACGGGCGCTTCTTCTTGGGAAAATATCGAGGTCAATGAAGGAAGCACGCTTGATAACAAAGGATCGTTGGAAGCGAAATTCAGTCTCACGGTCGCGGCCTCAACCGCCACAGTAAACGAGGGCACTCTTAACGCCTCTTCTGCCGATTCCAAGCTCCTCGGCAATCTCGAAAACCCCGGAAACGCTTCTTTCGACACACTCGAAATCAGCAAAGACGCCTCCTACGCGAACCTCGGAAAAGACAATGGCAATGTCCTCACCGTCCGTGAAGGAGCTGAGTTCTACAACGAAGGAACTTCCGAATGGAACAGCGTTGCAGTAAACAAAGGTCTTTTCGAAAACAAAGGACAGATGACGGTAGCCAACCTGACTGTCAAAAATGCAATCTTTAACGTCACGGGAGGTTTACTCAAAGCTGCAAATGCTGATGTGACGGAAACCTCGATTGTCGTAGGTAGAAATTCAATGCTGAAGTCTGCATCTGAAAATGCCTTCAGCAAAGCTGAATTTGCAAAGGTTTCGGAACTGAACAATCCCTACTTTGTAAAGGAAGACGGCGACCTGGGTCTAGGCGCCAACTCTCTTGATTTTGCAGCCGGTATCGGTGCTCCGATTGGAACAGGACGCCTGACCGTTACACAAAACATCACTACAACTTCCGCCGGCGGTATCGCTGTAGGAAACGGTACGTGGACAAGTGAAGCGGATCATGCCGATCTAAGCAACGGCAGCCTTGTTTTCGGAAAAGGATCAACAACCGTCATTGACTCCTCTATCCTCACCAACGGAAAGAGCGCATTTACCGCAAACGACGAAAATGCCAAAGTTACGGTAGATCCGACCGCGACTCTGGTTCTTGGCAACCTCAAGGATTCCGGTGAATACACTATCGTCAAAGGCTATGACACAACCGGCAACACGGATCCCAACGGCTGGACGGGCGGTTGGACAGGCGAGAAATTGATTGCCTTGTCTCAAGACGGTACGGGCGTCAATTGGAAACTTGAGCTTGTGAATGAAACTTCTCAGATTCGCGTTCAAGCAACCCTCTCTGACGTAAGGACCGTTTATCCGGATCTGGTCATTCCTAATATCGCCAACAGCGAAATCAAGAAAGCTGAAGAAGGTTTTGCATTTAACCTTCTTAAGGACAAAGAACTATCCGTTGCGAATAAGACCGAGCTTCTTAATTCCGCAGCGAATATCCTCACCGTCGGCGGTGCGACTGCCGTATCGCTGCAAGACCTCAGCACAGCGTTAGATTCTCTTGAGAATCGTTTGTCGATGGCGGGAGACGCTTTCCTGAACGGTTGGATGCGCCAAGAAGATCGAGGAAACGATCTCTGGATTGACGTGAAAGGCGGCAAACAAAAGTACAAGAGCCTTAGTGCTTCCGGCTTGAGCAAGCATGGCTTCGATACAAACTCCTTCGGTTTTGTCATGGGTTTCGACCGCAAGCTTGAAGGAAAACCGATTGTTCTGGGAGGCGCTTTCAGCTACAACCACGGATCTCTGGATTCTTTAGGCAACGTGACCAAGACGAAGAATAAGTACGACTCGTTCGGTCTGCACGCTTACGGTGCTTATGCTCCTCTTGAAAAACTCAACCTTATCGGAATGCTGAGTTGGATGCACAACTCTTCCGATATTTCCCAGCACGTTAATGCTGCAGGTATTGAAAAAGCAGAGGCGGATGTTAAGAGCAACCTCTTTAGCGTTGCAGCAAGAGTCGAAAGTTCCATTCCCGTAGGAAAGACTTCCATCGTTCCGCACGCCGGCCTTCGTTATGTATGGTCCAAAGCCGATAAATTTGACACCAAAGTCAAGGGAAAGAAGATTTGGAGCAATAAAGCCGATTCTGCCAACACGTTCCAAATGCCTATCGGTTTGGCTCTCCGGGCCGACCTTCCGACTGCCTCCGGCTGGATGATCAGACCGCAAGCTGATGTTTCTCTTATTCCGCAGTTCGGTGACACAAAGGTAAAGACCAAGCTTACGAACAGCTACGGTGCATCGGACAGTGTTGAAGGAGAGTTCTCCGGTAAGTTCGGCACCAAGGTAAGCATTGGCGTCCAAGCCGAAAAAGGACGTGCAACCTTCGGAGCCGGCTACGGGTTCATCGGCGGTGCAAAAGGCAAGCAGGATCACCTTTTCAAGATCGAGGCAAGATTCCGCTTTTAGTCACTAATTTTTGTAGTATTTTCCTTGGGTGGCCCTAGAGGTCAGGGCCAAACTTAAAGCGAGAGGTGTTTAAAAGCCTCTCGCCTTTTTATGCAAAATGTTGTTGATCAACAATTTTATAAGGGTTACACCTTAGCTTATTTACGCTATTAACCGCAATACCCCAATCGGTTACAGCCGTTTTTGGATGTTCGCAACCGACACAGCCGCCAAAATTCCGCAAATCATAAGAATTGCCGGGTAGATCAATGGCGTCATAGGGATCGGAGCCACGATAAGCGTGAGCAAAATAACCAGCAAAGCCTTGATGGTCGCAACGGCATAGATATGTTTCGTCGGTGACGCATAATCGAAATTAGTTCGCTTGATGTTACGGATTTGCCAGCCGTGGTTGATTGCCGGGAAGACAACAATCGGAATAAACGGAAGCCAGAGAAACAAGACCCACATACGAGTAAAAAGCATATAAAGGCCGCGCCAAAAAGCTTCAAGACGCTCGTGCATATACTTGAAAAGGTAATTCCCGAACTCTTCCAAGCCTTTTGATCTGGCTCTTTCTTCATCGGTCGGTATGAACATATTTTCGAGCGTCCGGTGCATTTCCCAGTCCACAGCTATGGTTCTGTACCAATCAGCAGCATGACTGTAAACGTAATCGGAACTTGTCTGACCAAGAGCTGAAGTGACGAGCCTGTGTTCGGCTTTCATGGCTGTTTCTACGGTTCTGACCTTAACCACCGCCATCATTGCAACAATCAGGGCTATGTAAAGCCAAACGTATTTTGAGATTTTCGATTGAGCACTCGGCATTTAGTTTCTCCTCATTTTGTCGGATTGAGGTTCCCTTACAGCCCAAGAGGGTGCCTCCGTCATCTCTTCAAGACTCTTCATATCCTCATCTTCGAGTTTGACGCCATGCTGTCCTGCTTTTGATTCAGGATTCACGGAGTTTATTTCGCGATAAGTTTCTTCGATCCTTTCGCGAACTTCTTTGATCTTTTCTTTGTTTTCGACGACGATGGGGATTCTGCCTTTTACGGTAGTTCCGCCTGAGATGAAAGCCAGATATTCCAAATTCGGAAGTAAAGCATAAAACTGGGGAGCAAAAAGCGGCACTTCTTTTTCCATCAGACTCTCCGTCAGATGCCCGGAGTGCATAAGCGGTTTATCCAAGGCTCCTCCTACGCCCTGTCCCCGAGTCACGTATCGAATTACCGTCTTCGGCATATGTTCGGAAAGATATTTCTGAGTGGACAAATCTGTTGTTCTCAGGGCGAACTTATTATTGATATTGCCGAGAATTTGATTGGCTTTATCTGCTCCTCCCATTTTTGCGGCAAAGTCGGCAATTGTCTGTGTGGCAACGTAAAGCCTCAACGCAGCACCGCGACCTTTATTGAGCAGCTGAATAAACGGCTCGTTCAACACTTCCGCAGCTTCGTCCACAAAAATATTTACCGGACGCATTTTGTCGGGATCAACGAAATTAAAGCGAGCCCCGGCCACGCTCGCCAAATCAGAAAGAATCAAAGCGCCGACCCGCTGCCCAACTTCTGCGTCAGAGAGGGAATCTAATCCCAGCCAGAAGACAAACTGCTCGTTGACGATGGAGCTTGAATCGAACTTTGGCCTTGGATTCGGAAAATCATCCGGGCTCAAGAGTTCGCCCATTTTCCCGTTGGTGAGCATTCCGAGCAACGGAAGAAGGTTCGTAATCATCTTGGAGAAGTGCGCCTGATCGTGTTCAAAAATGCTTAACAGACCGCTCAACTCCCTGCTGGGATGATCCTTGGCAACATTTTCTTTGTAGTATTCGGCGTGAATCTCCGCTTTACGACGGTGAAGAGGTACTGTCGGAGTTTTATTCTGAGCTTTCAACCCTTCGTATGCTCTTTCGAGACGGTCGATCTTATCGTCCAACTCATCAAGGTAGTCTTTCTGTTCCGGAGGAAGATGTTCCAAATAAGACCTTACGGCGCGGCAAAGTAATTCATCAACACCATTTTCCACATACCCTCTGAGTTTTACCAGAGACGGCTTCTCATCACACAAAATCATTGCGTCCGAGATGCTTGAGAGCACGTTCCACGCAAATGATGAGAAAGAGGAGCTTGAGCCTTCGGACGGCATGAGAGAAGTAATACGGGAAGCAATTTCCGTACTTCTCGTAAAGTTCTTCAAGGGATCAAGAGCCACCGATTCGTCAGGGTGCGCAGGATGAAACCAAATAAAGCGGTGCTCAATACCGTTGGCCTTGCAAGCTCTAAGGGCATTACTCCGCAATTCCTTATCGCCCTTCGGGTCAATGATAATGACGCCCTCACCTCTGCTTATTGCCTGAGAGATGAGCATATCAAAGAGACGAGTTTTCCCTGACCCGGGCACGCCTGTAATCAAAGTGTGACCGTTGGTGTGTGCAAGAAGCTGCCAAAGGTCGGTTTCTTTCGGTTCCATTCCGTGCAGCCAACCCATTCCGAAATTGTGGGCACAGCCACCGTCGGAAATAAATGTGGTGTAGTAGTCGGACTTTGTAATCTCAAAGGCCGCTTGCGCATGGCGATTTTCCCATATGAAACCTCTGCCGATGTACTGCTCGTCCTGATGGCGCGAGTCGTGGGCTTTCTCCTTCATGTCCTCCACAGTTGCGAAAGAGAACGGGTAGCCTTTCAAAAGTTTGACTCTTCGCCAGACGCGATAAGCACCCACTGCACACCAAGCCCCGGATGCGGCGCAAAAAGCTCCCATCCACAAAAAGGGAGCCGCGGGCATTGGCGTCGTGACTGAACAAACGCCTGCTGCAACAATTCCTGCCAAATAACCTAATGTTGCACGAGCCTCGAAATTCTGTCTCCAAGGCATCTCGTATGAATAACCGTCGGAATTGAAAGCCATTTATTCTTACCTCTTTTTTTGGAATACGCACTGCAAGTCTCGGTCATAAAACAGCGACTCATATTGAACCCGGGCCGGAATCCAAGAAGCATATTTTTCAGAAACTGCCTCGTCGCCTCCGCTGGCTAAAAAGGCAAGCTCTTTAAGCTGATCCATTGTTATGTAGTAGCCCTTATCCGGAAAACAAGATAGAGTTATTGAGGGTGATGCCCGCCCGCTGTTTATTGAATCGGCTAAGGCCGAAATAAAATCTATAAGCGACATCTTTTCGCCTTTCTCCAAATCAAAGGGATAGCGTTTGACCTTTGATCCATCCGGGTTCACCGTGTCAATGTCTTTGGCGTCAGTTGCGGATAAAACCGTTCCGGCTACGTTGCCGGGTTCTTGTACGGGAGATTCGATCTTCTTCGAAGATTGTGTATCCTTTTCCTCCTCTTGCGAAAGAGCGGGATCGTCCGAAGGCCTCACCAAAACTTCTACTCGTTTAACGCTTTTGCGAACGACAACATCCTGATGCTTGATGCGATACCTTGGATCGGGCTCATAGGGCCAAGATAAACCGTCAGGAATCAAAACTTCAGCCTGCCAGCTTGCTTCCGGTTCATCGCCTCTGAGATCAAATTTGTACTGCACGCTGCGACCTTGCTCGTCTTTGGCGGAGAAGATGTTAAGTTTCCACGGACGGGATTTCACAATATAAGGCTGCTCGGGTTCGTAGAAAGCCACATCGTCGTAGCCATCGTCAAATGTCGGGCAGTAACCTGTAATTTCCTCCAATCCAGGAGATGCTCCCATATATTGGTCAATTACTTTCTGAATCTCTGCTTCTTCGTTTGTCGCGTTAGTGTCGAAAGATGTGGAATTAGGCACTGAAGGAGAGGAGAAAGGAGGCGCTGCTGAGTTTTGCGATTCTAAAAAAACCTCAGCGCCTCCTCTCCTCGGCGTTTGGCTCTGATCTTCGGCCTGAGGATTGCCAAGCTGCTCTCCGGAATCCTTGGAATGCGAGTCAGCTTCGCTTTTGTTATTTTCCCCGGATGCTTCATTGTTAGCCGCGTCGAACTTTTTCGTCCCTTGTGTTAAAGACTGAGCACTCACCGAAGACTCGGAGAGGTTGACGCAAGGTTTCTCCCCAGACTGCTCGGCCGTCCCCTCCGCTTCTCCGGAGGAAAGATTATGAACATCAAATGAATTAACAGAAGGGTTCGGGTTGGCGGCTGAGTTTACGTTGGGAGTTTCGTTCTTAACGGCTTTCTTGCGTTTATGCTGGCGGCTTTTAGGCTTGGTCAAATTGTTTGACAAGCCAAGGTTAAGTTCCATTGACTCTCCGCTCAATGGCTTGCGGTAGCAAGTTCCTGTGGATTCCAGGTTGGTTTCCCCTACAGGAGAAGAAGGTTCTTCCGATTGGTCTTTTGAGTTTTGAGGCACTTCAGAATCAGGTTCGGGGCCGGAATCCTCATCCCCAGACTCATCTCCGGATGCTTCGTCTTTTTCGTCTGTATCTGCAGAATCGTTATCTTCTTTCGATACTTCATTTTTTGAAGTTCCGAAAACTTCTTCAGCGATTGCCCCTGACTCATCGTCCTCACCGTTAATGTCCGGAACCTCTTCATCTTCACAATCCGAGTCGTCTTCGTTGATTGAAGTTGTTGGATCGGGAATGTCGTCTGGGTCAATGTCTTCTTCTCCTGTTGTTAAGTGCGATCCTTCGTGTATTTCTCCATCCTCATCAACCCAAATAGTTTGGCTCTGAGTTACTTCTTCATTAGGCTCCCCGGTACCGTTGGACGAGTCTTTTTTTTTCTCTGCTTCTTCGGATTCGGATGCTTTATAGGCCTCGGCTATTTTGCTGCTTACGTTTGTGCCAGCGATTCCGCTCGGATTTTCTGGTTTGTTTGACTCCTCTGTTTCAGATGAGTTTTCAACATTCGTTATTGCATCTGCATGGAGACCGCAGGAATCAACGTGTTTTTTTTCGTTTGTTTCCGAAGAAGTTTTCGGTTCACCAGATACCTGAGTCGCTGCTTTCTCTTTGAACAACAACAAAGTCTCATCGTGCTTGGGATCGTAAAGGGCATAAGCAGGAACCGGTCTCGGCAGCTTCGTCAGATCTTGAAAGATTTCGTTTATCGCCTTGGCATTTAGACAAATGGCTTTGTAGGTGATGATGTCGTTACCGGGCTGAGTGGTATCGTAACGACCAACCTGCCAGATTAAGGTTTCACTATCGTAAGTGCCGCCAAAATCATTTTTATCGACGTACCCGCCATCTTTCAGTTCTTTGAGAAGTGCAAACAATTCTCCCTCAATGTCGTTCTTCTCAAATTCCTTTTCTATGGAATCAGGTTCTGCTTGGCTTTTTCCTTCGTTTTGTAATTTTCGATTCGGATTGATGTTCAGAATGTCAGAGGATACGTTCTCAATCCTGAGAATCTTTCGAATTTCGGGGAGTTGTCTCCAGTCAACAAAAAGTTTTTCGTCAAAGGTGTACAAGAGAGCGCTGTCACTTGTATTTATCGTCCACCCTCTGATGCGAAAACCTTTGTACTCCGACTCAATGGATTCTCCGGTAGAACTCTTATGTCGTGAACCGAAGAGAATCAAATTTTTTGTTGCTGCAAAGAAGTTCTGACATTCACGATCATGCTGTCTTCCTTGGCTGCGGTCATAATGGCCCTGCTCTCTGTCTCTGGCCGTAGAGTCGGCGTCCGCTTCGGTAATAATGTCTTTCAAAACCATTTTCCCTTTTGGGAGCTTCATTCTGAAGTATTCAGCCAGATCTCCCGAAATTGTATCGCCCAAATAACGATTGGTCTCTACAGGGATCAAGTCTCGGTACAGATGAACCAGTTGGTTCTCGTGCTCTTTTCCGTTGCCCTTCCAATATACGTAATATCGTCTGCACCCTTTGCCTTCCAACCATTCGGCCAATGATGTGCCGGTAAACGCCGGATATTTATCTCCAGTCAGCGCAGCATCTCTTACGACAACATCGGATAAGACCTTCCCACAGTCATGGCACAAAGCTCCCAGAACTGTTGCCAGAAGCCACTTTCTTTGGTTTTCTGCCTTATTGGGATTCGCAGGATCGTCGGAGAAATAAGCTCTCTTGCCGTTTTGCGCGGCTTTCCAAGCAACCTCGAGACTATGTTCAAGAAGTCCTCCGCATTCCTTGTGATGGTAGCCTCCTGAGGCCGGAAGCAAGTGAACCATCGCAGCTACCCTTCGGATAGTCGGCAACAGGTACCGATCAAGTTCTTCCTGAGATAGGCCCACAGCCGCAAAAAGCGCTCTTACAGCTCCTGCGTTGTATGCAATCACTGCATCGAGGGAAACATTGGGATAGCCTGTTTCGGAACAGTCGGATAATCTTGCGTCCCGAATTAGCCGGGTTTTATGGCAAAGCGAAGTAAGCGTTTCTGAAGTTTCCGGATTAAAACAAAGCTGCTGGGCCGAACACCCGATATCCAACTTCAAATAATATTCATAGCGATATTCTCGATTGAATTTCAGATTGAACTCGTGCTTCAGCTTATCGGTGTAGGCTTTCCTGAGATATAAGCCGTCGTCAATCGTTTTGGACGTAAGCCGTATCCATTTAACCTCCAACAAAAGTTCAACCAGTTTTTTCAGGGCGAATCGGAGCCACCTTTTCTCTTGTGCCATGTTTACGACAATTGAGGCGAAAGTCCTTTCTCCTACATTGGAGCAAGGACTGAAAAAAGATTACTTAGCTAGGTTGACTTCTACAACGCGGTTGCTTACGCCTTGAAGTGCTTTAGCAGCTTTATGTGTGGTGTCCTGAGTTGTAGGAACACCGGCCGGTTTCTCACACAATGTCCGATAAAGATTGCAGTCAATTTTCGGTGTGGTCTTTTTCGCAGCTTTTCGGGTTCGATAAATGCTCTTATTCGTGCCTGCAGCCGCCCTTGCCTTTGATTTTATCTTTGTTGTCTTCTTAACGACCTGTTTGGGTTTTTGAATTACCTGCTTTACTTGCTGGGACTCGCAGGGTTCGCAAGGTCTAATGTCTTCAAAAGGCACCTGAGAATCGTTCAGTGTGTATTCAAAAGAGTTTAAACGCCAAGCGGCTCCTCCCATTTGCAATTTCTCATAGGCGCTCTTCGGATAACGGACGTAAACATTTGACTGGATGACCGCTTCCGGTTCTAAAACGATAACCTTGGTCTTCGGCTCCGTACTGCAACCTGTCAGAACAATTGTTGCCGTACAAGCGACCGACGCTAACAACTTTGTGGTCTTTTTCACTTATTTTCTCCACGAGACAAAGAAGGATTCAGGTGTTCTCGACACAGGGCAGCACGCACGAGTGTCCGTTCTTCCATGTTAGAGAAGAGGATTGCGAGCCTCTGCTTATAAAACCCTGTCAAAGGGTGCCTTTAAATCAATGAAAAAAAAATGAACTATGAGAAAAAGACCACAACTTAATCTTTTACCGGTTCGATCACACCTTTTCAGAAGGTCAGCATCCTATACAGGAAAACAGTGGCTTCCTTTCATTTTGCTTAAAACGACCTTCTTTCTGTGTATGGGAAAGAGCGAAGCGACAAACTGAGCTTTTTGCCGCGTGACGGTTTTGGAGTTATCAACAATTTTGTCGGCCTTATACATGCTTCTAAATATGATTAATATATGTATATATATGGGAATAATTTTTTAGATAGATAACATGTTGTTTCTAAATTGAAATAATTTGATTTTCAACATAACTCTATCCGCGATTGTTCATAGTTTTATCCGCGATTGTTCATCAATAAGTACCTAACTTCTTATTTAAAAAACAATAACTTTATCCGCGATTGTTCATAGTTTTATCCGCGATTGTCTGTTAATAACTTCTCTTTTCCACCGACTTATTAACAACAAAAAACGTAGCACTACGCCTTTAAGTCTGCTTTCGGAAATTCTTCTTAATCTTTCGACCTAAATTTTGGAGAGTGGCGAAAACTTCAAAACCAGCCTCTATTCATGACAAAGCAAATTTTTTCTTGTGCAAGACTCGTTTTTGATGACGAATGGAATAGCTAGTTGCCGGAATGATGGAAAAGAAAAAGACAAAGAGGAGCGAGTTGGGTACATTGAAGCCCACACCCCGACATGAAGCACTAATCCATAATCTTTGTTTACCCTCTTCTTATGCTGAGCAATACGAATCAAAAGGTATTAGTTTTATGAACCCTTTTTTCGCTCAAATTTATTTTCCACACGTAACTCAAAAGGATTCTTTTTATCTCGTTCATCGGCAAGGTTTCACTTATGAGTTATGGGGAGGTAAGTTGGGCCTTCCAACCGGAAGCTATCCAAGGTTGATCCTCCTTGATCTCTTCAGAAGATCCGTCATACAAAAATCAAGGGTCATAAATCTGGGATCGACTGTCAAAGAATATTTAACTTCCCTCGGACTTGGTTACAACGGACGTATAGCGACAGAAGTTCACTTGACTCTAATGCAGATGATGCAGACAGGCATCACCCTTACACAATCAAAAAATGAAAAACAAACATTCAACCTTAATGCCGCAACAGGAGTATGTGTAGCTGAACGCGAAAATTTCGTCTTTATTGAAAATCTGGATGTATGGCGCGTAGGTGAGCAAAAACCACTCTATTGGACAAGAACAATTTCGCTTTCTCCGAGGTTTTACGAGTACATCCAAGTTCAATCGAAAATGCCTTTTGACTTTCGACTTTTTACGCTTCTGGCAAAAACGAAAAATACTTTGGCTTTTGACCTTTTGCTCTGGCTCCCTTACAGAGTTAACTTATTAAACTTGAACTCAGCGCCGATAGCGACAATCACAATTCAACAACTTCACGATCAATTCGACCCATATTCTCCGGCCCCACTCTATAAATTCAAAGATCGCTTAAGAAAAAGTTTGCAGTTGGTTTGTGCAATTGTCCCAGGGCTTTCCGACCTTCTCTCTTTCTCTAATGACGGAAGATCCTTGTTGGTAAAAAACAAACCACTTAAATTTTTGAAATGAGATATGAAAGAGAAAACTTTCAAATCAAAAGTCATTTACGCTTTGACTGGGCGCCCCTGTGAAAATTTTTTGCAAGAGGCGGAAATGGCTCAAATAGCACAAGAGCACGAATATTTGGGCAACGAGAAACAAGAAAAACCTGATCTTTTCTACCTTCCGGATATTTTCGTAGGCTCCCTTTTTCCACACACTCAAATTGAAAGCAACATTTGGGTTGCAGACAGACCTCTTCACACTCTGCGAATTTCTTCCCCTTACGGTGTTCCTTACGGCAGCTTGCCGAGACTCTTACTTGCCTACATTATCAACACTCCATCAGCGTTTGCTTTCCTGGGAAACAGTAGAAGGATATTTAAGAATATCCTCGGATGTGAAATGACAGACCGAGAGTTTGATCGCCAAATACGGAATTTATTTTTCCATACGTTAATTGATATTGAAGTCGTGTGGGGAGGAAGCAGCTTTGTAGGAACTGATTCTCGTTTGCTGATTATTGGAGCTAGGGATCCGAGTTGGCGAAATTACCAAGACCTCACAAGCACAAAATGGAGAAAGGAATTGCAGATACATCCTCTTTTCTTCGACTTTGTGAATAATGCAAAACAGGTTGTCTTTAATTTTCGGACGTACCTAAGCCTCTCGGAATCCCCTTTGGCAATGGATCTGTATATTTGGCTCTCCCGCGAGTGGACCGCGCTACAAGAGAAGGGAAAATCTGAAAATTCATATACTTTGCATCTGCTCCAAGAATTTTTCGGATGTGAGGAAAAATCTCATTCTGACTTCAAAGAGGAACTCGTTAATTGCTTTCACAAGGTGTTGCCACACTTTCCAGGCTTTCAAAACAACGTAAAGCTCTTTGAAGACGGAGAACATCTTGTTTTAACAAAGCCGAAAAAAGCTGTTGTGGATGTTCTGAATAAGCTCTGACAGACTGATTTCCCCCAGCCGCAGCAATGCAAATGGAAGTTATAAGGACTTTCCGGAACAAACGTATAGAGATCTGGCAAGTATTCTTAACTTTGACAAATCCGACTAATGAATATCGCAGCTCGGTACTTTTTCAAAACAATGTCCGGTTTGCCGGGAAGTTTCGTGTCATTGAGGCGAAACCTGAATCCCTCACGGTGAAGAGCTTTTCGCAGGAACAATTCCGGTTTCGTATCCTTCGAGCGAATTTTCGACATATTCCTGCTGCGCGCTTCTTTCGATAGCCTGTCCACATTATCTCCGGAAAGAATCTCATTAGATCCGGAGAATTATCGCTAATCCGTAGCGCTTCGTTCCCAATCTCAGTTCCAAATGTGCATTCCGGCTTAACAGAATAGATTTTTCTTATGCGGACTTCTTAGAAATCTCGGTCATTTTCAAGACAATGAAAGGCTTGAGGGCCCTTCAAAATTTCAGAAAAGGAAGTCTGGGTTGACTTCCTTTAGATCGAATCCAGTTAAAGTTTACTGAAACAAAACAAATGAGAGTTGCGAGCTTCTTTGCAGGTGTCGGCGGTATTGATCTGGGATTTTTGCAAGCCGGATTCGATGTCTGGGCTAATGAAATTCTGCAATCGAAGAGCCAGAGCCTCGAATGGAACGCTATCAACTACAACTTTTCTAGGTCGAAATTCCCATACAGCAAAGGATCAACAATATGAATCCAAGAGTTTTCATTGCGCTTGCACTGGCGCTTACTTGCAACCTCTCTTTTTCCGCTGCTCTTGAAGGATGTGTGGTACGTGTGGCTGACGGTGACACGGTAACCATTGAACTCGATAACGGAAAAAGAGAACGGATTCGCTTCGAGGGCATTGATGCTCCGGAGTCGAGCCAAACCTACGGACGCGAGTCTCGAAAAAACCTTATTGATCTTCTGGAAACATACGGCTACTGCGTCACTGTGGAATTTGAAGGGAGAGACAATTATGGACGCATTGTCGGCAAGGTCATCTCCGGCGGAGTCGATCTCAATCTTGAGCAAGTTAAATCCGGCTCTGCATGGGTTTACCGCAACTATCTTAAAAACCTCTCTCTGGCTGATAAAGCCCGCTACATTGCTGCTGAAGTTTCAGCCAGAAATCGCGATGCAGGACTTTGGATTGATCCTGATCCGACCGCTCCGTGGATGTACCGTAGAAACAACAGATAGGTTCGTGCCCTTCAAAAAATCAAACGGGAAAGCATTTCTGCCCACTTCCCCGCTCAATTTTTACTCCGGAAGCAAATTTTGGAGACAATCAGCTTTTTCAACTCGTGCTAAAACGTAGTGCAACGATACAAAAACAGGACTTCAACTCTTTTTGCTTTTAAAGGGTTAAGTATTTCGGAAAGAACAACGGAGGACTTTCATGCAAAACAAAGTTTGGAAAATCGCTTTCTGCAACCTGAAAGGAGGCGTAGGTAAAACAACCCTTTCGGTGCAGTTCGCAAGGTGGCTTGCCTTGCACGGAAAAAAGGTACTTTTGATTGACGCTGATTGTCAGGGAAACGCAAGCTCGACCTTAATTCCCGAATCGACCGGGATTGAAGGTCAAACCTTCGCAACTCTGGGTATCCATTGCACAAAGGCGGCGGAACTCTTTTCCGATAAATGCGGTTCTGTCATCCCGTACAAAACTGAAGCCGGCATTGACATTATCCCGAGCGAAGTTGCTGACGTTGATCTCGTAAGATGCAGTTTTGAGTCAATGGAGGCTTCTTTGAATGTCGCCTCTAACGTCAGCAAAGTTGAAAATGAGTACGACTACGTAATTTTCGACTGCCCTCCGTCTTTGGGAACAGCCGTAGCAGGACCTCTTTTGGCATCGGACAGACTCATCGTTCCTGTAGTTCTCGGCGGAAACTTCCAAGAGTCCATCCGAAGCATCCGCGCAGCAGTTGACGCAATTCGTTCGTCAACGCCGAAACTGAAGCTCTTGGGATACGTCGTGAACAATTTGCCCCGCAATTCGCCGCTTGACGAAAAACTCTTTGAAAACGTCAAGGATTGGCTTGGAGAAGATGTATTTCCAACCTGCATTCACAATCGGCTTACCACTTTGAGAGCAGGACAGTTAAAAAAACCAGTCTTCGGCTTCTTGAATAAGAAAGCCAGCCGGGAATTAACAGATTTTTTCGACTCCATCATGGATCGTCTCGGAGAATCCCGGTTAGGTCTTCCGGAAGTTACAAAAGAGGAGAAATAAATGGCCTCAAGCATGAAAGACTTGTTTGGCTTCATAGCAAAGGATGATTCCCTCAGGACGGAAGGTCAGATTCTGAGACTAAGCCTGGGTCTGATCGAAGTAAAACCTCAAGTGAGAAAACATTTTGACGAGGAAGAATTAAAAGCTTTGGCTGAGTCGATCAAAGCTGTGGGTCTCCAAGAGCCTCTTACAGTTATGGAGGAAGATCCTCATTCTCATAAATACACTCTCGTCAACGGTGAAAGAAGATACCGCGCCTTGAAACTCATTTATGGCGACGACTTCCAAAATACTATGGTCGAGTGCTATGTAAGAGCAAAGCCTGTCGAAGAAAACCACAAGAAACTGCTGCAAATAGTTGATAACGAAGTTCGATCCGGGCTTATGGTATCCGAACTCGTTTCTACCATCCGCTATCTGGAAAGAAACGGCATCAAACGCAAAGAAATAGCAAAAGCTTTAGGAGGAGTTACGTCAGCCAAGATGACCAAGCTGTATGCACTGGCTGATTACGATTGTCCCGCTTTTTTGGAACCTCTGATGTCGATGACGACGAGTTACCAAAATTTGTATTTGCTCAGGAACTTAGCTAAAAAGTATCCTGATGAAGTTAAAAACTTCTGTATCGAGTGTGTCGAAGATGGCGTTTTCTCCGAAACCCAAATGAATGCACTTAGGGCAAAGATTAAAGAAATTGAATCGCCAGACATCATCGCAGAAAAATCCGTCAATCCTGATCGCACGTCTGATACCAGCAAGGAAGAGTCTTCGTCCGTTGAGAAGGAAAATGATCCGACATCGCCGAAAGAAACGAGTGAGGTTGTTTCTCAAGAAGCTGTTCAAAATTCCTGGAAAGCTTCCCAGACCATTTCCTTAGAAGAAACCGTTGCTTCAGATCAGGGATATTCCGGTGATCCTGAAGAAAGTGACGGTTTAAGCGAGGACGGCGAAGAAAGACAAGGTTATTCCGAGACCAACGAAAGAGATGATTACGAGGATCATTCTGTGAATGATGAAGAGGACGAAACCGCTGAGACTCATTTACCTCGTGGCGAGAGTACCTCAAAACCCGAGAAACAAGAAACAAAACCTTCTAAAAAGTTATGCGGTGTCCGCACTATTCTGGCCTTTGATCAAGCTGCCAATAAGCTGATCTGCGTCCTGGACGATTACACCCAGGTCGAAGTAAGTCCAGGTCAATTAAAGGTAAAAATTTAGTTTTCCTATTGATTGTTCTACCGACTTGTGGCATTTCCCCGTCAAGGCCCTAAAAAACGCTTTGGCGGGATTTTTATTTTTGATCCAATTCACACTCAAGTTCGTTTTTCTTTTCGATTGTGGAGCGATTTGCCGACCTTGTCAGGACTTTCCAAAAGAGCACCTCAGGGACCAAAAGTTCAAAGGGACTAGCAACCCAAAAACTTCAAAAGTTTATCGAAGGCTTTTTTGTGACTTAGGAAGGACATTCAAGTTTTCTGGGCCTGTTGAACGTAAAAAAGCTCCCTCCGAAAATGGAGGCTCAGAATACATTCATTATGGTAATCCAGCCACCCTCTGGATTACATTGTGTTTTCGTTCCGATAATGTAAACCGGAACCCCTTCGGATTACATTGTTTTTCCTTCAATAAAGTAATCTGACATCCCTCGGTTTACATTGTTATTAATGCGGCTGATATTTAGTTTACGTTAAGCACACAACTTTTCTTGTGCATACTGGACGTCTTCCGGGAGAAAACATGCTTACACACGCCACGTTTCCCGTTAGCATCGTTCCATAAATGCGCGAGCGCGCTCAAGATTGTCGTCATGCGTGCCGGCAGCCTGAAGACGGAGTTCGGTTTTCAGGTTCCGATTCAGGTATTCATCCGGGTTGAGCGTCGGCGATAAGCAGGAAGGTAAAAAAGCTCTATTTCCTTCTCGTGGGCCTCAATCCAGCGCTGAACGATACGCGCGTGGTGGATCCGCGCGTTGTCGCAAATAACGAACAGTTTTCGTCCGTTGCCCCCGAGATCAAGGATAAGATAGTGCAAAAACCGGATGAAGTGATAGGCATTGACGGCTTTGCGTTGCAATAGAAAGAAGCACTTTCCCTGATTGTTGATGGCCGAGATCATGACGGGGGCGCCGTAGTTCGTTCGGGCGTTTTCAACCAATACGGAGGTTTGCCCTTTCGGGGCGTAGCTCCGTACCCAATTCAAGTCATGCTTTACGGCCGTTTCGTCCTGCCACAGGATCAAAGCGTTTTCAGCCTTTGCTCGCTGCTCAATCTGAGGATATGTTTCCTCAAGCCATTTGCTGACGGCGACAGGATCTTGTTGCAATGCCTTCTTCTTCGGACGTTGCGGCGTAATATTCCAACGCTTCATGTAGGCGCTGATCGTACGAATGGCGACTTCCTTGCCGAACTCTCGGCGAATGAGGTCGCGCACGGCCTTGCGCGTCCAGATCGCCCAAGGAAACTTCAGCTGAGACGGGTTGGAATCAATAATCCACGCCATCAACTTCGCCTCCTCTTGTCGGGAGAGGCGTCGCATCTTGTCGCTGGTTTCGGGCTTGGGGCCACGGCTATGTCCTGCGATTGCAGCCTCTTCTCCGTGCTTTTCGAAGGCACGCAACACTTTCCAGACCCACTGGCGAGACATGCCAAAGGTTTTGGCAATCTGGATGCGCTTTATACCTTTCTTATAGGCCTCGATAACGCGTTGGCGGAGGGCTTTCTGGGCTGAAAGCGAAAGCTTTCGGCCATCAAGGGAGTTAGCCTCAGTCATCGTTGTGGAATCATACCACAAATGTAAACTAAATCAAAGCCTAGTTAATAACTCTGAAAAGATGTTTTTCCATAGCAAATTACGGGTTTGCACCGATCGGGAAATCGCGGGTGGCGAAAAACGATTACGTCTAGATACAATTCTCGAAATTGTCCACCGACGTCGTCCGACCAACGCCGGGCCACATGCGGTCGGCGTGCGACGACGTCTCCACTCATGAGGAGTACCACTATGAAGCATTCTCTCTTGGCGCTCGGTCTGGGTTTGACCCTGGCCGCTACGGCGCAGGCCGCCGACATTCGTCTCGTCATTCACGGCGGCGCCGGCACGATGGCGCGTGAAGACTTCACGCCCGAACGTGCCGCGAAGTACCACGAAGGCCTCCAACAGGCTCTGCAGGCGGGCTATGCCGTGCTCGAACAGGGCGGTACAGCCGTCGACGCCGTCAAGGCCGCCATCAATCAGATGGAACTCAATCCCAACTTCAACGCCGGCCGCGGCGCGGTCTTCACGAGCGAAGGCAAGAACGAACTCGACTCGTCCATCATGGACGGCAAGACGCTCTCCGCCGGCGCCGTTGCGGGCGTAACCAACGTGAAGCACCCCATCAACTGCGCCGACCTCGTCCGCACCAAGTCGCCGCACGTCATGATGGCGACGAAGGGCGCCGAAGAGTTCTGCGCGAAGAACGGCGCCGAAACCGTCGATCCGAAGTGGTTCTTCACGGACTTCCGCTATCAGCAGCTCCAGAAGGCCAAGGAAAAGGAACAGATCATTCTCGACCACGACGGTGATCATCCCAAGACTGCCAATGCCGAACTCTTCATCGACCCGATGATGTACGACTACAAATACGGCACGGTCGGCGCCGTGGCGCTCGACAAGGACGGCAACATTGCCGCGGGCACGTCGACGGGCGGCATGACCAACAAGCGCTTCGGCCGCGTGGGCGACTCGCCCGTCATCGGGGCCGGCACCTACGCCAACAACGAAACGGTGGCCGTTTCCTGCACGGGCTCGGGCGAAATGTTCATCCGTACGTCCGCCGCCTACAACGTGCATGCCCACTACAAGCTCCTCGGCCAGGACGTTCAGAAGGCCGGTGACGCCGCCATCGCCGAGGTCGGCGCCATCAAGGGCACGGGCGGCATGATCATTCTCGACGCCAAGGGCAACTTCGCCTTCCCGATGAACTCCCTCGGCATGTACCGCGGCACCATCGGCAAAGACGGCGTTCCGATGACCGCCATCTTCGCCGACGAAGAACTCAAGAACATCGACGTCAAGAAGCTCCGCGAGTCGAAATAATTCCAACCGTTCAGAGGAGGACGACGCGATGCTCTTTGCGCCGTCCTTCTCCCGCTTTCCTCGGCTTGAGCCGTTGCCGAGGGAATCGTTCGAAAGCCTGCTTTCCCGGCCGCAAGGAACGGAAAGGCGGGCTTTCTTGTCTGACGGGCCGCCAATCAGACCGTCTGCATCGAACAGTTCAAACCGTTCCGGGACGACGCGCGACGGTCTTTTCAGTCCGGTTTCGTGGAAAGATCCGGAGTCCGGGCGCTGACGGGGAGCGACGCGTCGGCACGGCCTGCCAAAATGCGGTCGACTTCCGCGACCACGATGTCCGGCGGCATCGTCTGGAGGCACGTCGCGAGACTCGTGTCGCTCGAGCGCGGACAACGCGTCTTGTGTCCGGGACGGCATTGACGACAGTCGGCGTAGTCGGGATTCTTCTGGACGTCACGGTCTTTGAGCGCTGCAGACTCACGTGGTTTGCGAAGTTGCGCGAACCCGCGGAGGGTGCCGGCCCCCAATGACAGGCCGAAGTAGGTCCGAAGAGAGCAAGAACGGGCACTCCCACTGCGGCCGCGACGTGGGTCGTCGACGTGTCGACGCCGACATAAAGCGCCGCGCGTCGAAGCAGTTCCGCCGTCTGTCCGAACGAAAGAGCGCCCGAGAACTTTCGATAAGAGCCTTTGGGTAGAAAACGCACGACGTCCGCAATCCGTTTTCCTTCTACCTCACCGCCGCCACCCGTAAAGGCAAGACGGAGACCTTTGTTCGTGAGGTGCTGAGCCAATCGATGCCAGACCATCTGAGAAACATCCTTGTCTGAATACTTGCCGCAAAGATGGAGCACCGCGTACGGACCATCGTTGGTCCAGGTGCCGGCATCGTCCGGGAGCGGGGCGGTGGGCACCACGGATTTGAGTAGCGGAAAGTATTTCCGGGTTGCCGGTTTCAATCGCGTTGTTCGGAGACGAAGCGGTCGTGCCCACGCTTCTCTATTTCTTTGCGAACACGACCTACTTCTGGACGATGGGGAACTTCCTCGAAGCCATGGACGGCGTCGAAGCGACGCACGCCATGCGCCCGAAGCTGCTCTCCAAGGAAACGGTGAGGCGCGTCTTCTCTCCGCCGCTCGTCGGCTTTCTCTCCGCCGCTCGTCGGCTTTCTCGCCGCCATCGCCTTTATCCTCGCGGACGTGCTCGTTCCGGGCGCCATTCTCTCGGCCGCACAATACCTCGGCGGCATCACGACGCCGCTCGCCCTGATCTTCATCGGGATTATGATCTACACGATCGGGATCCGCAACGTCCGCTTCGACAAGGACCTCACGCTCGTCTTCCTCGGGCGATTCGTGATTTGCCCGCTCGTGTGTCTCGGGCTCACGCAGGTCTTTGGGCTCTCGCCCCTCTACATGAGCGTCTACGTAATCCAGGCGTCTCTTCCCTGCATCACGCAGATTGCGGTGCTTGCAAAGTTCCATCACGCCGACACGAAGTTCGCCACGACCGCCGTGGCGGGGACGACGCTCGCATCCGTCGTGACTTTGCCGGCGTGGATGATGATTCTGACAGCACTCGTTTGAGTATTGCCAAACAAAATGGGCTAGAAACCGTAATCTGCACGAAGAAAGTCAAATTCTTTCTTTAAGAGAAAAAGGCGGGCGATAACTCTTGTCAAAAGCCCGCTTGTTTATCAGCTGATATCCTTTCGATCTCTTACGGCAGCTTCCCTGCCATTTTCGAATTCGGCACAAATAAATTATGAAGGTGTCACAATCATAGGTCGCTTAACCCCGGGCTCCAAGAAATCCTTACCACCCTCAGTTTACATTATTAGATATTGATGACCTCCGAGCTTTGGATAAGAACCAAACAAAAAGCGGAGCCACACAAGACTCCGCTGAACATTAAACCTGACTACGATTTAATTGCCTTTAATTTTCTTTTCAAGAATTGAAATTTTCTGGGACGTTTCTACCAAGAAAGCAGAAGCCCGTCTGCAACCTGCAAAATGTGCATCGTAGATATTTTGAAGAAACTTCTTGTGCTCACCTGAACCGGTGAAGTCATTAGCCTTTTGCTTGAAGGTTCCCGGATCTATCGTGAGATACTCGCTTTCCGTCAGGTTGCTTACTCCGCCCTTTTTCCATTTAGGTCTAATTCTTTTCCATGGAATAGAGATTCCAACCTCTCTCATCTGAACAAATACAAGAAACGGCAGTGCATCTCTTCTGTCCTTGACTGAGAGTTCTTTATTTCGTTCGCTTATATCTCGTTTATAAGAGCGGAAGGCCACCACCATACGAAGTGCATTAAGAAAAAGCAATCGCTGAAAACAACGCAAAAGTCCTCTCACCGCAGCAAAAATCGCCAACTGTGCTTCTTTACCGTTACTTTCGAACCACAAGTCGATTTTATCTACGGCTCCTCGGTCCTCTCCTTTAGAGGTGTCATCGGGATATCGCTCACCGTAAACATCCAGTTCGTTTAACTCTCTCAAGGACTCCTCTAATTGCTTCAAACTAAAACTTGTTTGCGCCAGAGCATCTTTAATCTCATTCATCCGCCCTTTCTCCCACCCAATTTTGGCGAAAACTTAAATTTTCTTCCAGATTTTCTCTGTAATCCGAAACAAGCCGATTATCCCGCCTGTTATCACACCAAGGACAAACATAAAAGTTGCGGTTGAAATTACCGTCCCTTCCCCTAGTATGAGCGTTCTGCACTAGAATTTCTTTTCCGCACTGACATTCTTCAATAAAGATATCACCCTTTAAAACCCCCAATAGGGTGTAAAAAATCTCTCTTAAATTCGGGATCGAATCCTTGAATTTCTCTGACTCGACGAAGCCGTCCAAGACCATTTGGCGGGCAAAAGCAAGGGATAAAAGATCTATTTGAACAGTTGTTCCCAGACTCTTTTTTTCAGCGTTCGGGCTATTGCTAGGATCAATTTTTAATTTGAACACCGGCCGGTTATTCATTTTTTCGGGCAATTTATCAAGAAGCCCCGTGACCATTTCTGACGACTCAAAATATTTAAACACTGTCGCAAAAATAAAACGTCTTTTGTCGCGATAGACGGTTTCCTGGGAAAACAACCCTTTCGGCTTTTCTCTTGCCAACCGATATTTTGATGTTTGACAATTATCTCGAAGAAATTTGACAGAAATATCAGGAACGGCGTTTTTAATGATCTCGTTGTCATAGCCCAAGGAAAAAAGTTGAAGCGCCTCTGCCATAGACTCAAGAGAATCTGCCCTTTCAACACTCGTATTTCTAACTGCTGTATTGACCAATTTAACTATCCCTGAAAGGTTGCGAAAACGTGTTTTGGATCAAAGTAAGAGCTGCAAAGCCGGAAATAAATCTTCAAAACATCAAGACAACCGGCGACGTTCGCTCGATTATTTACGTTCCTAAGCCTGAACAGATAGGTAGAGAAATTCATGTAGCATTTGAGCGAATACCAGACTTCTTCGATGCTGTAAGAGCCACAGAGAATGTCTTGAACCATCCAATTTTCCAAACCAAATATTGAAGGGACAAACTCTGGGCAGGTGGAAATACTTTCCAAAACGGCAGACCAATACCTGTATTCCAGGCTCGGTTTTATGGTGACTTTGGGTTTGAAAGTTCTAAATTCCCGCACACCGTTATTGAAACTATGCCGATCAATAGGAGCAGGAACGAACCAAGTTTTATACGGATCTGCATAGCGAATCAGATCCTTTAGCCCTTGTTCAGTTAATTTTTCTGAAAAATATTTATAATCACCCTCTGTAATGAAACGGTGATCAATCCAAAATGATTCTTCTGGCCCCTCGTCCTTCCGAATCTTCTTATTCCGACATATATCGAAAAAATCGTGATTGAGACTTTCGACTTGTGTCCGTACCTTTTCCCTAGCTTGTCTTAGTTTTTGAAGATCCATTTTGTCACCCTACCTCTGCCGGGAGAGTTGTTTGTATGTTTTTAGAACTTTCAAGGCATATCGCGCCTGACGGCCTGAATCGGACCAATTGTGGTATCTTCCTATGCCTGTTACTAAGTCGCCTGATGCCGAATCAAGTGCTTTTTTTAAGATTTTTGCACCCGTTCTCAAATTGATTTCCGGGTCAAACATTTCCTTATGGCTAATCTTGCTAGAGTGCCAAAGTAAATTAACCTGCATCAGACCGACATCAACTGATTTAATCCCCATCTTTTTTAGTCTGGCAACTTCCATTTCCGCATCTTTCTTCGACGCAGCAAAAAAAGATCCTTGAGCTGAACAGACGGCCCACGGCCAAGGTTGTTTTACTTTTTTATTGGCGGGTGCAAAACCGCTTTCACTGATTGAGACCGAGTAAAGTAGAAGAGGATCCAGTCCTACTTCATTGGCAATTTTTTCGTAAATGCTTCCGGCGAGAAAATTAGAGGCAAAGCATGAGTTTGACAGAAGGATAAACGTCAAAATCAGCGTTTTTCTCATATCTTTTCTCCTAGGACCGAATCTAACGATTCAATTCGTTACTCTTTCTTTACAAAACTTCGCAAGATTGAGTATATGCCACGGAGTAAAAAAAATATCCGTAAAAATATATGGTTAAATATAAATTTCCCCCTATTTACAACTTTTTGACCCAAGCATCCTATTTTCAACAAAAACATGTCCTGTTGTGTTAATAATGCGACTATTTTTTGTCTCGGTAATTTCACTTACCCTTTTCTTGTTTTTCTTGATGGTGTTGTTTTTATCGCAATTCGAATGAATTTAGATACATTTTTTAATTGAAATTCTTTGCTTTGATCGGATCAAACTTTAGCCTAAAAAAAAGCTTCTTCTCACGAATATCGGAACAAGGTCTCAAAGGAATAACAGAAAGAGAAAATTCCTCTTCAAGCGGTCTGAATATCTCATCCTTGATTGTGCTTAAAGAGCGACCATTAACGTTTTGATAAAACAATTCTTCCAGAATATCGCTTGTGAAGGAAATTTCTAGTTCAGGATGGTCGAAATATGCCTCAAGTGTTTGAAAATTCCTTGCATCAAACAAGGCCATTACGTTATTGACGCCCACCAAATAAAGGAAATGTGACAGGAGAAATTTTGCATTAGCGCTAGTTATTCCTAAAAGATGAAACCATTTCCAAAAATAGAAAAATTGACGGCATTTGTAAAAAAGCGCTGATGACTGTGCAGCATATTTAAAAGATACTTGTCCCCTTTTACTCCTGTCCAATCCGGTTACGCCGTGAAAATGAATTCCATCGGCGAGAACGAGTGGTTTTTCCAAACAAAGAAGGAGTTGCTTCAAAAACGAGAAACTCCCTTGATAGCCTTCCAGGTTCTTGATATCACGCTCTCTGATGACAACCACACCTTTCTCGTCAGGTTGAAATTTCAATAAAAGGAGGCAATATAAAAAGGAGCCGTTGGGATATTCTGCATCTAGTCTTCGGAAAACCATCAAGAGCAATTCGAGCGGGAAGCCTGTCAACTTATTCTCCTCTCAAACAATCTAGAATTAATTTTAAGGATTTATAGCGATCTTCATCCGGATTCCCAATAGCGCGAATTTCGCTCATACACTCCTCTTCAGATATGCTCTGTTTTCCCACCATTCTTCCGTAAACCCTGATAAGCCTTACAGCTTCTTCGTCGGTTAAGCCTCCAAACCCGTCTGCGGATCTTTCCTTCAATTGACCGGAATAATATTCGTTCAAAAGATCAAGGACAAGATACTGAATCCTGTGTTTTTCCGGAACTGGAAATATTTCAAATGAAGGGTACAGAGAGTCTTTACTGTTTCGTCTTATTCTGGCTCTAAAGTTTCCCAGATCGAAACTTCGCGGATTGTTCTCGACGGATTCTTTATTAAATTCACACGATGCCTCCAAAGCTCGGATAATCCAGTCGGGTTTAGACAGATCCTCCCTACTCACCTTCATAAACGAAGCTTGTCTTTGCGGGTGACCGCCCTCCAAATAACAATAAAGAATATGTGCTCCGATATGCGGATAACACAATTTGTCCAACTGAAAGCAATTCAGCATCTCCCTACCGATTCTTGAGGTTTCCGCATAATTTCGAGCAAGTGTTCTCCTAGTTTTTTGAGTCTCAGGATTTTCCGTTTTTTTTTCGCTATTTTTTGTCATACGGTCTATTGCAGACTTAGTGTAAGCAACAACCCAGCATTCATATAAATAAAGCCCTTTTTTATGGATGTTCTGAGAATCTTCCGCAAGTTTTTCGAATACTCTTTTTGCTTGCGATATTTGTCCTTCTGCAAAGCAGTATCGGGCGTAAATACCTTTCCCGGTATTAGTGCTCAACAGTTTTTCTCGATCTGCACGAGTAAGTTTGAATTTGCTGTCTTCCGCAATTTTCTTTTGCAGTCTCAGCGCTGTCTCTACCAACTCGCAGTTCATGTCGTGAATCTCCCGTGCTATTTCATTGCCGAAAATTTTTACGGGGGATTCACTCACCAAACTCAAAAAACCGAGATCCAGGCGTAGCGCTACGTTTTCCATGTCGAAGCTCTTCAATTTAGTATTTGAATCGTGGGAAAAGCTGAGGAACCGGCCGATCCTAGATAGACCGAAAGCCAATTTTTAAAACCTTTAGGCAAAGGCAAAATTACTGTAGGGAAAGAAATCTGTGATCCGGACTCCAACTTTTCCTTCAAATTCAGTGCGATCTCTGTTTCTATCTCGTTCTCGGGAAATACCAAAACGCACTTAACACCTTGCTCAGGATAATATCGGCCCAGATTCTCAGAAGTAAGAAGCGCTCTGGTTGATACGGACCTGAAAACGCTTGCAATTATCAAAGCAGATTCAAGCTTCACTGAAAGACAAACAACTTTTGACGAAGAATTGAACTTTACGAATCCCGAAAAACCATTAGTCGTCTTTGTATGAAGAAAAGTCCAGCCGTTCGCAGCCTTCCCTGTGTACACGCCCTTTGAATTGATGGTCGCACTCAGCACCCCTGTCAGCCGATTGGAATTGTCTTTTACAGCGAAAAGAAGTTGTGTGTCGTCCTTTTCCATCCGATACCTGAAGTTTTCCAATATCGGATCCCCTACACAAAATTCAAGATTCCGCCGATTAAAAAACTTCTTAACCGCCTCTGAATCAATGAGAGAGGGATCGTATTCAAAGGCGTTCTGCCAAACGGACAAAGGAGTCTGAGTGATGGCCATCAACAAATTTAGGCGCGGAGACCTCTGCCTTCAGGCAGGGGAGGAAGCGCCTTCTCCTTTCGAATTTCTGTTATATAAGTTTGTCTCTTTTCCAGCAGATGCAGCTTCTTGTAGCTGATGCCTGCCGAAATGCGGGTTCCGTCAAGTTTTCGAACATCAAAGAACCCGGATGATCGACGGCCGAAAATGAAGCCTTCTTCTCCCTTGCAGGCAACCTTGTCAAAAAGACGGAAGCCATTGACCTCAAAGGGAACTTGATTGCGTTTTCGAAGTCCGTGTTTGAGGACGGAAAGTTTGTGAATCTGCCGGTTGTTCCGACGCGTCTGCTTCTGGAAGAAGAATTCGCCGAGCCTTTTGGCGCCGAGATTGCCGGCGACGCAGAAAGCATCTGCACAATGCGACTTGGCGATGCCGTTCGAGATCCGTGCGTGCTTAGTCCGGTAGCCGTAAGTGTTGTTCACTTCCAGCTCAGAATGCGACGCCTTCAGGCGGTTCAGTACCTCCCAGCGCATAATGCCCATGAAGGCTTCTGCACGGAATGATTGCCCGCGCTTGGCCTTTAGAGTGAGTTCGCCGCGATGAAGCGCCTTATGGCACGTCTCACAAAGCGTAATCAGGTTGCCGGGCGAATCGCCGCCCGTGCGTCTGCTTTCCAAGTGATGAACATTGAGCACCGGGTCTTTCGATCTGCCGTAACAATGCTGACAAACATGCCCGTCTCTGCAAAGAACATACTCGCGGATGTTCCAGAAGCCAAGCTGTTCTCCCTCCTGGTATTCTTTCCCTGAAATGTTGGGATTCTTCAGCAGCTGCAA
>ERZ773217.528-NODE-528-length-36742-cov-4.883937_pt1 | contig 36742 bp, 26 predicted proteins | sample MGYA00580995_ERZ773217 | MGnify/ENA primary metagenome ERZ773217 (study PRJEB29015, sample SAMEA2737772) | human gut metagenome | biome: human gut; feature: human-associated habitat; material: faeces | place: China | collected 2012 ...
GGAAAATGGTGTTCTTACCGAATCCGACAAACGTACCGGCCGCTGGGCATGGAAGCATTTCCACAAAGCTGAGGGTACCACTGATTATATCGAGCTGAAGGGTGATATGGTCCTGGAGGATGTAGACTTTGGTTATAATTCCAACAAGATCGTTCTCCATGACATCAACATGTATGCACAGCCAGGCCAGAAGATCGCTTTTGTAGGCTCTACCGGCGCCGGAAAAACCACCTTCAGCAATCTTCTGAACCGTTTTTACGACATTCAGAAGGGTAAGATCCGTTATGACGGCATCAACATCACCAAGATCAAAAAAGATGATCTCAGACGCTCCATGGGCATCGTTCTTCAGGATACCAACCTGTTCACAGCAACCGTTATGGAAAATATCCGGTACGGAAAACCGGACGCTACAGATGAAGAAGTCATTCGCGCCGCAAAGGCAGCCAATGCCCATGAATTTATCATGAGTTTCCCGGATGGATATGATACGGATATCGGACAGCGAGGAGTGAAATTGTCCGGTGGTCAGAAACAGCGTCTGTCTATTGCCCGTGTGTTTTTGAAAAATCCTCCAATTCTTATTTTTGATGAGGCAACTTCGGCGCTGGATAATGAGAGTGAGAAAGTGGTGCAGCAGTCTTTGGAAATGTTGGCGAAAGACAGAACGACATTTGTAATTGCACACAGACTTTCCACAATCAAAAATGCTGAGAGAATTTTAGTTCTCACGGAAAAAGGAATTGAAGAGCAGGGAAGCCATGAGGAACTTCTTCACCAAAAGGGGATTTATGAGTCTTTATATCATATGCAGTTTCACTAGAAACCAGTAATAGAATGAAGGTGTGGAAATGAAAAATATAGAATTTAAACGTCCTGAGATGGAGGACAGAAAATTATTGGACGGGTACTTTAAACGGTATCCGTCCAGAAGTTGTGAGAGGACATTTATCAATGTATATCTCTGGTCAAGGCATTACAAAGTTAAATATGCAGTGATTGAAAACACGCTCGTATTTAAAAGCGAAGATGAAGATATTGCTTTTACTTATCCTTTGGGAGAGGTGGAAGATATAAAGAGAGCGCTGCGGTTTTTGATGGAATACTGTGAGAAACTCGGCAAAGAATTTGAATTGTACTGTGTGACGGCAGAACAGTTTGAGCAGTTGAATTCGTGGTATCCCGATGAATTTCAAATCACATATGACAGAGACATAGCAGATTATGTGTATGAGTCAGAAAAACTGATAACTTTGTCGGGGAAAAAACTACACGGAAAAAGAAATCATATTAACAAATTCAAGGCGGAGCATGAAAACTGGAGTTATGAAACAATGACGGAAGACAATGTGGAAGAATGCTTCCAGATGGCTCTGCAGTGGAGAAAAGAAAATGGCTGTGACGCAGACGCAGAAAAAAATGCGGAGATGTGTGTGACACTTAATTCTTTGCGTCTTTTCAGAGAGTTGGAAATGACGGGGGGAATTTTGCGTGTGGACGGCAAAATTGTGGCGTTTACAATGGGAGAACCGATTAATGATGACACATTTGTTGTCCATATCGAAAAAGCGTTCTCGGAAGTACAGGGAGCATATCCGATGATTAACCAGCAGTTTGTGGAGCATGAATGTGCAAAATACAAATATATCAACAGAGAAGACGATGCAGGGGTGGAAGGACTGCGCAAGGCAAAATTGTCTTATCGTCCCGCTTTTCTTGTAGAAAAAGGGCGGGTGAAAAGATAGATGATTTCTGAAAAGATGGAAAAAATGGTATCAAACAGTTCTGCAATCCGGCAGATGTTTGAAGAAGGAAATCGCATGGCAAAACTCTATGGAAAAGAGAATGTGTATGATTTCAGTTTAGGCAATCCAAATCTTCCCGCTCCGAAGCGCGTAAAAGAAGCGATTGTTGAAATTTTGAATGAGGAAGATACCCTAACACTTCACGGCTATACAAACAGCAATGCGGGATATATGGAAGTGCGCGATGCGGTGGCATCGTCACTGAATAAAAGATTTAAAACTTCTTTAGCAGGAAACAACATCATAATGACGGTAGGGGCGGCAGGCGGATTAAACGTTGCCTTAAAGGTACTTTTAAATCCAGATGATGAGGTAATTGTCTTTGCACCGTATTTCAGTGAGTACAGAAGTTATGTGAATAACTTCGACGGTGTTTTGGTGGAAATTTCACCGAATACGGAAAACTTTCAGCCGAAGTTAGATGAATTTGAGAGGAAAATTACGAAACGCACAAAAGCGGTAATCGTAAATACACCAAACAATCCGACAGGCGTAGTTTATCCGGAAGAAACGGTTGTACGCATGGCAGAAATATTGGAGAAGAAACAGAAAGAGTATGGAAATGACATTTATCTTCTGTCAGATGAACCGTATCGTGAACTTGTCTATGACGGGGCAGAAGTTCCTTATCTGACAAAATATTATGACAATACAATTGTAGTCTACTCGTACAGTAAATCACTTTCTCTTCCGGGGGAGAGAATAGGGTATGTTGTTGTTCCTGATGAGGTGAGCGAAAGCGGGAGAGTCATCGCAGCGATGAATGTTGCCAACCGTATTTTAGGGTTTGTGAATGCCCCTACATTACAGCAGAAAATCGTGCAGAAATGTCTGGAAGAACAGACAGACATTTCCTATTATAATAGGAACAGAGAAACGCTGTATAAAGGACTGACAGATTGTGGGTTTTCCTGCATCAAACCGGAGGGAGCATTTTATCTGTTTATGAAATCTCCGATTGAAGATGAGAAGGAATTTTGCAGGCAGGCAAAAGAACTGCATATTCTTCTTGTGCCGGGAAGTTCTTTTGGCTGTGGCGGATATGTGCGTATTGCCTACTGTGTTTCTTATGAAACGATAGTAAATGCACTTCCGAAATTTAAAGAGTTGGCAAAGAAATATTTTTAAATATTGAAAAATATAATAAAGTGTGATAGATTTCTGAGAGTAGTCAAAATCAATATTTTGGCGGGAGAAATAGAATAAGAAGAGGTAGAAAAATGATTAAACAAATACTACAGGGTATGGTTGTTGGGATAGCAAATATTATTCCGGGAGTCAGTGGCGGAACAATGATGGTTGCGATGGGGCTATACGACAAACTGATTCATGCCATTACACATTTGAAAAGTGAATTCAAAGAAAGTTTAAAATTATTGCTTCCGATTTTTGCGGGAGCGGGAATTGCGATTGTTGCTTTATCAAGATTGTTTGAATTTCTGTTGGAGACATATCCGATTCCGACGAATTTTGCTTTCTGTGGATTGATTGCAGGAAGTCTTCCGTTTATCTTCAAAAAGGTAAAAGGACACAAAGTAACGGTTGGAAAGATAATTCCATTTTTGATTTTCTTCGGTGTTGTTATTGTTATGGCTCTTTTGGGAGAGACAGGAGGAAACAGTGCTGATGTCAGTTTTGGACTTGTAAATGTAATTAAATTGTTTGGTGTTGGAGTTATCGCCGCTGCAACAATGGTTGTACCGGGGGTGAGTGGTTCAATGATGCTGATGCTGCTCGGTTACTACGATACAATCTTAAAAACAATCAATGATTTTGTCGATGCGTTAGTGAAATTTGATATGGGTGGACTTACAACGGGTGTAGGCGTTTTAGCACCATTTGGTATCGGAGTTGTTATCGGTATCTTCTTAATTGCAAAATTGATTGAATTTATTTTCTCCAAAGCGGAAATTCACGCATATTATGGAATTATCGGTTTGATTCTCGCTTCTCCGATTGCCATTTTAATGAAAACGAACTGGAGCGGAGCATCTGTTCTTATGGTAGGTTGCGGAGTTGTCACATTTGCTTTAGGCTGGTTTGTCGCAAGCAAATTGGGAGGAGAGTAATCGCAAATGATGAATATACGGGAACAATTGGAAAGTCTGGCTGAGCCGGACTTTCAGCAATTTATGGCAAAATTAATTCCGAATGTTAAGCCGGAGAAAATAATAGGGGTAAGAACCCCGATTTTAAGAAAGATTGCAAAACAGATAGCAAAGGAAGACTGGAGATTTTATTTAGAGGAATATCCTGCCGAAAGTTACGAGGAAATTATGTTGCAGGGAATGGTTATCGGCTATATAAAAGAAGATTTTGGAGAAGTCTTAAAACAGGTAGAGAGATTTCTGCCGAAAATAGATAACTGGGGCATTTGTGACAGTTTTTGTGCGGGGTTGAAACAGACAAAAAAAGAGCCGGAAAAGATGTGGGAGTTTATCACCCGATATATACATGATGAGAGAACGTATTTTGTGCGATTCAGTGTAGTTATGATGATTTTTTATTACACGGATAAGGGACATATTGAACAGGCATTTTCCTATTTTGATGAAATCTGTCACGAAGATTATTATGTGAAGATGGCGGTTGCGTGGGCGATTTCGATTTACTTTATTAAAATGCCTGAGCAGACTATGGTGTATTTGAAAAATAATCGTTTAGATGATTTTACTTATCATAAGGCTTTACAGAAAATTCGGGAGTCGCAGAAGGTGGATAAAGAAACAAAAGAGAAAATAAAAGAGATGAAGAGAAAGTAATGAGGCAGACACTTCGTGAGAAGTGTCTGTTTTTGCATAATATTGCAAAGTATATGTGAAAAATTCTATAAAAAGACAAAATCAGCTATCGGTGTTCTTAGCAAGCGTTAATGTGGAAAATTTTGAGTTGCAGTTTGTATGTGGAATACTTAGTCTTATTCCGGTAACATTGTTGTTTTTGTTCTTTCACGATGAATTGGCAGAAGGAATATCCGTTTCCGTTTCAAAATAGGAGAGATGCGTATGAAGAAAAAAATATGGAAATGCAGTATATGGGTAATGCTTTTTCTTCTCCTTTGTACGATAACGTCCTTTTGGGTGGAAGAAAGGCTTATACCAGAAGTAGTTTCTACCGTGCCAACGGCTATGGACGAATTTTCGGAGCAAACAAAAGTTCCCGCTGTCTGTGTACGCGCAAATGAAAAGGGAGAGCAGGGCGTATGGGCTATGCAGGAAGTAGTGGATATTTGGGGTGAAAAGCAATATCAAGTTCGGTTTGAATCCGATGTTGTAAAGGAGATAGTCGGTGAGAGCGCTACTTTAAAAATAAGACCGGAGGCGGTAGTTGTTGATAATCTGTTTCCTTTAGAAGATGAAAAAACAGTCAAAAAAGTGTATGAAAAACGGGGAAATACAAAACCTGAACCAAATCATGTATTGTATGTAACGGATAAGGAAATAGACAGGGCAAAGTTGGAAAAAGATATTGCCGACAGTCAGTCTGTTTTGGACACGGCATACTTCGGTCAGAAAAAATCTGTTTGCAAAGAGGAAGAAGTGGACGTTGCTTACGGTAATAAATCATGGCTTCGGGCGAGAAACATAGGATTATCGGAAGGAGAAACAGAAAGTTTCTTTCAGGGTGAGAGAAAGGCGTTTCTTCATAAACATACGGCGGACAAACTAAAGGTGAAGAAAGGTGATACCATTTCTCTGGACAATACTTCTTATCGGGGAGAAAAAGTATATGATAATCAGGAGAAAACAAAAGGATTTGGTGAAGAAATTTATGTAAATCAAATGCCGAAAGGCGAAGAAATTCCGATTACCTCCGTTATGGTAAAAAGTACGCAGGGAAAAACACTCAGACAGAATACGGCTGCGCTTATGGTGGAAGAATATTTGCATTTATCCGCAAAAGACGGAAAACAATATAATTTGCAGGATATGGATAAAATGGTAACGGAAGTAAAATGGATATGTTCCGTGATTGTCCTGCTGGTTATTCTTATTTTCCTTTTCCGCTATACTGTTTTTTGGTGGACAAAGGCTTATGAGGAGAGAAAGTTCCGATTTGTTTTGGCGGGCGTTTGTCTGAGCGGAAGCGGATTCGGATTTTGGCATACACTGTTAAATCAATGCGGTATTCCACAGACGTTCTTTTCTTCGGAAGGAATTTTAAATATAGGCGCATATGCGGATAGAATCCGTGCGTTTTATGAAAGTATTCAGACGGGAGCAGGGAAAAATTATTTTCTCTGTCAGATTGGGTATCAATCATTGCTTCGTATAGGGAAATATGCCTGTATAGGCGTTTTAGCAGTCACAGTATTTCTTGTTGGGAAAAAATTGTAAAAAAGATTTGCGAAAAGTGTAATTTTTGTTGATATTTAATGCGTTGACAGTCCATGATAAACTTCGTATAATTTAAAGTGTAAACGATGAAGAAGGGAATTGTGGTAAAATGATTATAGCAAAGAATGATGAGGAAAAAAGAAGCAGAATATGGCGAATGGTGATGGCAGGAGCATCGATTATTCTTCTTATAGTGATTGTTTATTTTCTGTTTTCCTTATTTGCAGGTAATCCGCTTGAAGGAACGTGGAAGAGCGAGGAGAGTAATTTGCAGTTGACAATCCGCGGCGGGGATTCCGCTACGGCAAGTTGGTCGGAGATTGCAGAAGCGTCGAACGTTAAAGTGAAGATTAACTATACATTAGATAAAGAGAACAAAACAATTACATTTAAAGTCGATGATGCAGAGATTGCAAAAGCAGTGAAGAACTCTGATGCAGGGCTGACGAAGACGGCGCTGGAGACGGAAATCAGTATGCTGGAGACAACTTTTGACTATAATTTGGAGAAGAGTAAACTGACTTTATCTGAACGCGAATATGGTGAGCAAATCGTTTTTGTGAAAAAGTAAAAATAAACCAAAGCCACATTTTTTTAGGTGGAGGCTTTGGTTATTTTTTGATTATAAAAGATCGGAGAAGGAGAGAAAAGAGATGAAACGTGAAGAAACGAAAGTGGTACATATAGGAAATCGGTCTATTGGCGGAGGCAATCCAATCGCCATTCAGTCGATGACAAATACAAAGACAGAGGACGTACAGGCTACAGTGGAGCAGATATTGGCATTGGAGAAGGCAGGGTGCGAAATTATCCGCTGTGCAGTTCCGACGATGGAGGCTGCGGAAGCGTTGAAAGAGATTAAAAAGCAGATACACATTCCGCTTGTGGCAGACATTCATTTTGATTATCGTTTGGCAATCAAAGCGATTGAAAACGGTGCGGACAAAATCCGTATTAATCCGGGCAATATCGGAGATGTGTCAAGAGTGCAGGCTGTTGTGAATAAGGCGAAAGAATACGGAGTTCCAATCCGTGTAGGGGTAAACAGTGGTTCTTTAGAGAAACATCTTGTTGAAAAGTATGGCGGAGTGACGGCGGAAGGGATTGTGGAGAGCGCTTTAGATAAGGTTCACATAATCGAAAATATGGGATATGATAATTTGGTTGTCAGTATCAAATCTTCTGATGTACTGATGTGTATTAAGGCACATCAGTTGATTTCTGAACAGTGTAATTATCCATTACATATTGGAATTACAGAGTCGGGAACAGTTTTGTCGGGAAACATTAAATCTTCCGTAGGGCTTGGCATTATGCTTTATGAAGGAATTGGAGATACAATCCGCGTATCTTTAACAGGTGATCCGCTGGAAGAAATTAAGACGGCGAAACTGATTCTAAAGACACTTGGATTGAGAAAAGGTGGAATTGAAGTTGTGTCCTGCCCAACTTGTGGGAGAACAAAGATTGATTTGATTGGATTGGCAAATCAGGTGGAAAATATGGTTGCGGATATTCCACTTGATATTAAAGTTGCGGTTATGGGCTGTGTTGTAAACGGACCGGGGGAAGCAAAAGAGGCGGACATCGGAATTGCAGGAGGAATTGGAGAAGGACTTCTGATTAAAAAAGGTGAAATGGTGAAAAAAGTGAAGGAAGAAGAACTTTTGGAAACATTGAGACAGGAACTTTTGAATTGGGGAAAATAAAATGGGAAAACGATTTTTTGATGTATTTCCAACATTGCAGACAGAAAAAGAAATAGAGGGTTTATTTGAGGGAGTGGAAGTGACGAAAGTGACAACCACTTCCTTAAAAGACAGGTTGAAAATATATTTTTTAAGCACACATCTGATTCCAAAAGTATACATTTATCAGATGGAACAGATGATAAGGGAGCAGTTGTTTGCCCGCACGCCGATTTCCATTCAAATCGTGGAGAGGTATCAACTTTCAGAGCAGTACACACCGGAAAATCTGCTGCGAGAGTATCGGGACAGTATTTTGGAAGAATTGAAAGAAAAGAGTGCCGTGGAATATAACATGTTTTTGAACGCTAAGTGTACGTTTGAAAATGAGAGTATTCTTTGTATGACACTGGAAGATACAATTGTGGCGAAGGGAAAGCAGGATTCTATTGTGGAACTGCTTCAGGAAGTGTTTAATGAGCGGTGTAATGTTCCTGTGGAAGTCCGTGTACTCTATGAGGAAGCAAAAGAAAGCAAACATAAAAAGTACAATGAGATACGTTTGCAGCAGGAAATCAGGGCAATTGTAGAGGGAAATGAAAGCCGAAGAAAAGAACATGTCGAGGAGGAGAAGGAAAAGAAGCCTGAGGAGAACAAAGAAAGAACGGTCAAACCGAAAGAGGAGAAGAAACCGTTTCAGAAGAAAGAGTTCTACTCATCGGTTAAACGTTCCGATGACCCGAATGTTATTTACGGCAGAAACTTTGAGGACGATACGATTGAACTTTCACAGGTCGTAGGAGAAATGGGAGAGATTACCATTCGGGGAAAAGTCATTCAGTTTGATACAAGGGAAATTCGCAACGAGAAAACAATCATTATGTTTGCGGTAACGGACTTTACCGACACGATTATGGTAAAAATGTTTACGAGAAATGAACAACTTCCGGAGATTTTAAGCGAGATTAATAAGGGAGCATTTTTGAAAATAAAAGGTGTTACGACTATTGATAAGTTTGACGGTGAGCTGACTATCGGATCGGTGACGGGAATTAAGAAAATTCCTGATTTTACAACGACACGGAAGGATACAAGTCCGGTAAAACGAGTGGAACTTCACTGTCATACAAAAATGAGTGACATGGACGGCGTATCGGAAGTAAAGGCGATTGTAAAGCGGGCGCATGATTGGGGGCATAAGGCGATTGCCATTACCGACCACGGTGTTGTCCAAGCCTTCCCTGATGCAAATCACTATATTGAAACGCTGGACAAAGACGATCCGTTTAAAATCATTTATGGAGTAGAAGGGTATTTGGTTGATGATTTGACGGATATTGCGGTGAATGAGGATAATCAGACGCTTGATGATGCTTTTGTTGTATTCGATATAGAGACAACGGGCTTTAGTTCCGTGAAAGATAAGATTATCGAGATTGGTGCGGTAAAAGTAGAAAATGGGAAAATTGTTTCCCGTTACAGCACATTTGTCAATCCGGAAGTGCCGATTCCCTTTGAGATTACAAAACTGACAAGTATTACGGACGCTATGGTAATTGATGCACCGAAGATAGAGACCGTATTACCTGAATTTATGGAATATGTGGGAGATGCGGTATTAGTGGCACATAATGCCGGATTTGATGTGGGATTTATCGAGGAAAATTGCAGAAGACTCGGCATGGAACGAAAGTTGACATCGGTGGATACGGTTGCTCTTGCCAGAGTATTGCTTCCGACACTTTCGAGATATAAATTGAACATCGTGGCGAAAACTTTGGGGATTTCTCTGGAGAATCATCATCGTGCGGTGGACGATGCGGGCGCTACGGCAGAAATTTTCGTGAAATTTGTGGAGATGTTAAAAGAGCGTGAGATAACTACGCTAAAAGGTGTAAATGAATTTGGGGCGATGAATCCCGATGCTATCCGAAAAATGCCGGCACACCATGTTATTATTTTGGCAAAAAATGATGTAGGGAGAGTAAACTTATATACATTGGTGTCCATGTCCCATTTGAAATATTTTGGCCGTATGCCCCGTATACCGAAAAGTGAGTTGAACCGTTATCGGGAAGGTCTGATTGTGGGAAGCGCCTGTGAGGCAGGAGAACTTTATCAGGCCATCTTAAATGATAAATCAGAAGAACAGATTGCAAAAATTGTCAACTTCTATGATTATTTGGAAATTCAGCCGCTGGGAAATAATGCGTTTATGCTGGAGAGTGAACGTATATCCAATGTAAATACGAAAGAAGATTTAATCCAGATAAATAAAAAGATTGTGAAACTGGGAGAAGAATTTCAAAAAATGGTTGTAGGCACTTGTGATGTTCATTTCTTAGATCCTGATGACGAAGTGTACAGAAGAATTATTATGACGGGAAAAGGTTTCTCCGATGCGGACGATCAGGCGCCGTTGTATTTGCGCACAACGGAGGAGATGATGTCGGAATTTTCTTATCTCGGTTCAGCGAAAGCGGAGGAAATTGTTATTACCAATCCGAATAGGATCGCGGATATGATTGACCCGATTTCTCCGGTGCGTCCGGATAAGTGTCCTCCCGTTATCCAAAATTCGGATCAGGAACTGCGTGACATCTGTTATGAGAAAGCTCACAGTATGTATGGAGAAAACCTTCCGGATATGGTTGTGGAACGTCTGGAAAGAGAACTAAACTCAATTATTTCTAACGGGTTTGCGGTTATGTATATCATTGCGCAGAAACTTGTGTGGAAATCCGTGGAGGACGGATACCTTGTAGGTTCCCGAGGTTCGGTTGGTTCTTCTTTCGTGGCGACCATGGCGGGGATTACGGAAGTAAATCCGTTAAGTCCTCATTATTATTGTAAAAAATGTCATTACAGTGATTTTACATCGGACGAAGTGAGGGCGTATTCCGGCTTGTCGGGCTGGGATATGCCGGATAAAAAATGTCCGGTATGTGGGGAACCCCTTGCAAAAGACGGGTTTGATATTCCGTTTGAGACGTTTCTTGGATTTAAGGGGAATAAAGAGCCGGATATCGACTTGAATTTCTCGGGCGATTATCAGAGTAATGCTCATAAATATACGGAAGTGATTTTCGGAACAGGCCAGACTTTCCGTGCGGGAACAATCGGTACTCTTGCAGATAAGACGGCATATGGTTTTGTGAAAAATTATTATGAGGAGAGAGACAGCCGAAAGCGAAAATGTGAGATTGAGAGAATTGTGGAAGGGTGTACGGGAATCAGAAGAAGTACGGGACAGCACCCGGGAGGGATTATCGTTCTTCCTCACGGCGAAAATATTAATTCCTTTACCCCTGTGCAGCACCCTGCAAATGATATGACAACGGATATAATCACAACACATTTCGATTATCACTCTATTGACCATAACTTGTTGAAACTGGATATTCTAGGCCATGATGATCCTACCATTATCCGTATGTTGGAGGATTTGATTACAGATATTACCGGAGAGAAGTTTGATGCAACAAAGATTCCGTTAGATGATCCTGATGTCATGGCGCTTTTTGCGGGGACGGAGGTTCTTGGAATTAAGCCGGAAGATATTGGTGGTTGTCCGGTAGGCTGTCTTGGTATTCCGGAGTTTGGAACGGATTTTGTTATTCAGATGGTTGTGGATACGAAGCCGAAGACGATTTCGGACTTGATTCGTATTTCCGGTCTTTCCCACGGGACGGACGTATGGCTTAACAATGCACAGACGCTGATTCAGGAAGGAAAGGCAACGATTTCTACGGCAATTTGTACACGAGATGATATTATGACGTACCTGATTAATAAAGGGTTGGATAGTGAGAAATCCTTTACAATTATGGAGCGTGTCCGTAAAGGACTTGTCGCAAAAGGAAAATGTAAAGAGTGGCCGGAGTATAAGAAAGATATGCTGGAACACGGGGTGCCGGAATGGTATATCGGTTCTTGTGAGAAGATTAAATATATGTTCCCGAAAGCCCATGCGGCAGCCTATGTTATGATGGCATATCGTATTGCGTATTGTAAGGTGAATTATCCTTTGGCATATTATGCGGCGTATTTCAGTATCCGTGCGTCGGCATTTTCTTATGAAATTATGTGTCAGGGAAAAGATAAATTGGAGTTTTATCTCAGAGATTACAAGAAACGTTCGGATTCTTTAAGTAAAAAGGAGCAGGACGTATTAAAAGATATGAAAATTGTGCAGGAAATGTATGCAAGAGGATTTGAATTTCTTCCACTTGATATTTATACTGCGAAGGCAGATAAGTTCCAAATTATAGACGGAAAATTGATGCCTCCGCTCAACAGTATTGAGGGAATGGGTGATAAAGCGGCTGAAGCGGTAGAATTGGCTTCAAAAGACGGTCCATATTTATCGCGAGATGATTTCCGACAGAGAACAAAAGTGAGTAAGACGGTTATCGATCTTATGGCAGATTTGGGTATGTTCGGAAATCTTCCGGAGTCAAACCAGTTGTCCCTATTTGATTTTTAAGAAGGTGATAAAAATGATTACGTTTAAAGAAATAGACAGAAGCAATTACATGGAATGTATTTCTTTGAGAATAAAGGAAGAACAAAAAGGTTTTGTTGCGGACAATGCACAATCTTTAGTGGAGGCCAAGTTTGAGGAAGGGTTGTACACCCGTGCGATTTATTCAGACGACACTATGGTAGGATTTGTATTGTTTGATTATGATGCTGAGATTCCCGGCTGGTCAATGAGCAGATTTATGATAGGAGAGCAGTATCAGGGACAGGGCTTAGGAAAAGATGCCGTTAAGCAGTTTTTTAAGTACATGAAAGAAGAAATGAAAATACAGGAACTCTATATTTCCGTTGAAGTGGAAAATACGGTTGCCTGCGAATTGTATGAAAAAATAGGATTTCATTTCTTAAAATCGGTTGAATATGAATTTAACGGGGTTGTGTATAAAGAAAAACAGATGAAAATAGAATTGTGAATAAATGGCTAAATATATTGCTGTGTTTATAAAAGCATGGTATACTAACATATCAATGCAAATTTTATAATTGAATAATGAAAACATTGTGCGGTTACTTTTTGTAATGAAAAGTATTAAAAGGGAATTCGGTGCAAGTCCGAAACAGCTCACTTTACTGTAAGGAATGACGAAATCCATAAAGCCACTGTGGAGACAACTGGTCTGCATGGGAAGGAGGAAAGTAGGGTTTAGTTCTAAGTCAGGAGACCTGCCGATACATATTGTGAAATCTTTCGGTGAGGATAAGATGATACATAGAAGTTAAATCAGACTTTCATATACAGAGTCTTAGTTTTTGTGTGTTTAAAAGCAGCCGACAGGCTGCTTTTTTAATGTGAGAATGCGCAGTGGCGCAATGACTTTTAATGAGGAAAAGGGGGAAGGTATGAAATTTAGTGATTTTCACCCGATTGTGAATGCTGTCTATTTTGCAGTGGTTATCGGGGTTACCATATTTTCTATGTCACCATATTTTTTATTGCTTTCTCTGTCGGGGGCATTTATATATTCTCTTGTATTGAAGGGGAAAAAGGCAATGAAACAAAACATTTCTATAGTATTTATTACCCTTGTCATTATGACAGGGATAAATGCGCTGTTTACCCATAACGGAGAAACGGTTTTGTTTTATATACGTCATAACCGAATTACGATGGAGGCTGTATTTTTTGGGATTGCATCATCGGTAATGTTGTCTTCCGTCATCATTCTGTTTGACTGTTTTCATGTGATTATGTCTGAAGAAAAATTGATTTATTTATTTGGAAGGATAGCTCCGGTATTCGGATTAATGGTGTCAATGATATTTCGGTTTGTTCCGCTTTTGCGCTGCAGATTTAAGGAAATACAGATGGGGCAGGCATGTATGGGAAGAAATGCACAGACGGGAGTGATTTGGAAAATAAGACAGTTGTTGAAAGAACTTTCTATTTTGATTGCATGGTCGCTGGAGGCTTCCATTGAAAGTGCGGATTCTATGGCTGCCAGAGGGTATGGACTGCCGGGAAGAAGCAGTTTTCATCTGTTTAAAATCACTGTTCAAGACGTGATACTGCTTATCATTGTCGGAGTGTGTGGCGGAATTACTGTGGCGGGCTGTATTTTTGGCCGGACAACAATGCAGTATTATCCGAAACTGCTCGTGCCGGCGATGGCATGGAAAGATATAATCTGCATAAGTTCCTTTGGTATATTAGTGTTTATGCCATCGGTAATTGAATATATTGGAGGACATAAGTGGGAAAGATAAAGTTTGAACAGGTAACATTTACATATCCGCTTGCAGAGCAGGCAGCGCTTAAAGACGTTACTTTTGAAATAGAGGAATCACAATTTATTGTGATTTGCGGAAAGTCGGGCTGTGGGAAAAGTACACTGCTCAGGCAAATGAAAAAAAATATGATGCCGTATGGCGAATTAAAAGGTGAAATTTTATATGATGGAACTTCCATAAAAGAATTGGAAGAGAGGAAGAGTGTATCTGAGATAGGGTATGTACAGCAAAATCCCGATAACCAGATTGTTACGGATAAGGTTTGGCATGAACTGGCATTTGGGTTGGAGAGCCTTGGATACGACAATCAGACTATTAAGCGCCGCGTGGCAGAAATGGCGGATTATTTCGGCATAGAAAACTGGTTTCATAAGGAGACAAATACATTGTCGGGCGGTCAGAAACAGTTGTTAAATTTGGCGTCCGTCATGGTAATGCAGCCAAAAGTATTGATTTTGGATGAACCTACGGCACAACTGGATCCCATTGCAGCATCGGAATTTTTGCAGACGGTTTATAAAATTAATCGGGATTTAGGCGTCACGGTTATTATGTCGGAACATCGGTTAGAGGAAGTTTTTCCAATAGCGGACAGAGTGCTGGTTTTAGATACAGGGAAAATAGTTGCGATAGATATTCCTGAGCGGATTGGAGAGTATCTTTCCGGCAGTGAAACAGGCGGAGCACACCCCATGTTTTACGGGCTGCCGGCGGTAGTTAGGATTTTTCAAAACTTCCGCATGGGAGAATCACCGCTTACAATCCGCGAGGGAAGAAAAAAGATGGAACAATTACTGAAAGGAAAAGAAGTAGTTGGAAGTTCCTTTGATGCGGTAGAAAAATCTAAGGAGACAGTCATACAACTGAAAAATGTATGGTTTCATTATGAAAAAGGGCATCACGATGTATTGAAGGGCGTATCTTTTTCCGTGGAGAAAGGACGTTGGTCCTGTGTTTTGGGAGGAAACGGAAGTGGCAAAAGCACAATGCTTAAAGTGATCTGCGGCATTTTAAAACAGCAGAAAGGGAAAGTTTTTATCAATGGTGCACAGACAGGAAAAAAATGTTCTGAGAAAGTTGTGATGCTGCCACAGAATCCGCAGGCAGTCTTTACAGAGATTACGGTGGAGGAAGAATTATTTGAGGGTGTGGCATTTATGGACATGGAAGACCGGGAAAAAATTGAAAAAGTAGAAATGATGCTGGAGAAAATGGAGATAACACATTTGCGAAAGGCAAATCCATATGACTTATCGGGAGGTGAGCAGCAGAGGCTGGCGCTCGGAAAAATTTTACTGTTGGAGCCGACAATTCTTCTTCTAGATGAACCGACAAAAAGTCTCGATCCGTTTTTTAAAAGGACATTGGCAAAGATTTTAAAAGATTTGCAGAGAAACGGAATGACTATTTTTATGGTAAGTCATGATGTAGAGTTCTGCGCATCGTATACCGACTACTGTGCCATGTTTTTTGATGGTGAAATTGTATCGGAAGACTGTACGAGAAAGTTTTTTTCAGGAAACAGTTTCTATACGACAACGGCAAACAGGATAGCGAGAAAATGGTGTAATGAATTGATTACTTGTGAGGAGGTTCAGGAATGGCTTCAGAAAAACGTCAATTAACACAGCAGGAAAAAGCGGCAAAACAGAGACTTCATGTGGCGGCGGAACTGATATTAATAGGTATTCCGATTGCCCTTATAGTAGGAATAAAGTTTTTGCCGAGAGAGTGGTATATGCTGCTTAGCCTGAGTGTTCTTGCGATGACGATAGCGCCGTTTTTCATGGTTTTTGAATCGAGAAAGCCAAAAGCAAGGGAAATTGTTCTGCTTGCCATGATGAGCGCTCTTGTTGTGGCGTCGCATTTGTTTTTCCATATTGTATTTCCGATACAGATAGGGACGGCGCTGATTATCATTAGCGGCATTTCTCTCGGACCGGAGGCAGGTTTTTTCATCGGGGCATTAAGCAGATTGGTGTGTAACTTTTATATGGGACAGGGACCGTGGACTCCGTGGCAGATGGTTTGTTGGGGGATACTCGGATTTTTGGCAGGGTTTGCGTTTAACTGCGGCAATACGGAAACATTAAAATCAAGAAATTTTAAAATGATTGCAGGCCCGGTGCTGACAATACTGTTTTCGCTTTTGCTGGCATATCTTAGTTTTTTGCTTTATCCCGGGCAGGACAGTGCCGTGGGCTGGAGATTTTATCTGTTTGGGGCAGTCGGCTTGATTTTAGGGGTGGCTGTTCAGAAAAAGCGGCTTCCGGCAGATAATATTACGCTTTCACTATTTACCTTTTTCACAACGTTTATTGTGTATGGTGGAATTATGAATCTCAGCAGTGCATTGTTATCTGCAAACGGTGCTTCGGGGAAAGGAATCAGTCTTGAGGGACTGCGTATACTGTATGTTACCGGTGTGCCGTATGACTTTTTTCATGCGCTGACCGCTGCGGTTTGCGTATATTTCATTGGCGGGAATGTTATTCAGAAATTGGAACGAATAAAGATTAAATACGGAATTTATAAATAGAAAAATTGAGGGTGGAGATGTGGACAAAGATTTTGAAAAACTGATACGAAATAAAAGAAAACGAAAAATTTCAGTATGTATTGTAATTTTGTTTATTGTACTGACAACTCTATTTTCTTTCAAAACAGAAAATGGAAAAGAAAAAAAGAAAAGTGAGGTTACGCTGAAAATTCGCTGTGATGAACTGATTGACAATCCGGAAAAAATGACAAAACCGGAATTGTGGCAGTATATACCGGAAAACGGAATCATATTGGAAGAGACAAAGTGTACCATAGAAACAGGGGAGACGGTTTTTGATGTTTTAAACAGAGTGTGTAAGGAGAAAGACATTCAGATAGAATACAGTTATACAGCCGGATATGATTCATATTATGTGGAGGGAATCCAGTATTTATATGAATTTGACGCGGGAAAGAGAAGCGGCTGGATATACCTTGTTGATGGAAAAAATACAAACTATGGCTGTTCACAGTATAAATTAAAAGGCGGAGAAAAAATCGTGTGGGAATATGTCTGTGATTATAAGTAAGGCAGGGGAAAGGAAAAAGAATGAAAGAAAAAATTTTGAAATTAAAAAAAGAAATTGGAAAAGTAATTGTAGGAAAAGAGGAAGTAGTTGAGAAAGTTCTGATGGCGATCATAGCGGGAGGACATATTCTTCTGGAGGATATTCCGGGTGTGGGAAAAACAACACTTGCATTAGCCTTCAGCAAAGCGATGGGCTTGGAGTTTAGGCGTATACAGTTTACTCCGGACGTTGTCCCTTCAGACATTACGGGATTTATGATATATGACAAGCAAAAAAATAGTTTTACATATCGGGAAGGCGCCGTAATGTGCAATTTCTTTCTCGCAGATGAAATTAACCGCACGTCAAGTAAAACACAGTCGGCACTTCTGGAAGTAATGCAGGAAGCGAAAGTGACGGTGGACGGGGAGACACACCGGATTCCTCAGCCGTTTATCGTTATGGCCACGCAGAATCCTATAGGTACTGCGGGAACACAGATGCTGCCGGAAGCCCAGCTTGACCGTTTTATGATAAAGTTATCTATGGGATATCCGGAATTTAACGCACAGATAGAAATTTTAAAGAACAGGGAAAAAGAAGATCCTCTTGATGCCGTGAAAGAAATTCTCTCAATTGAAGAAGTGATTGAGATGAAGAAGGAAGCAAAAGAGATTTATGTGGACGATAAAATATATGAGTACGTTACAATACTTGTGGAAGCAACAAGAAAACATGATTATGTCAGACTCGGAATAAGTCCGCGAGGGGCTTTGGCGCTGTGCGGTATAGCCAAAGCGAGAGCATATATTTCAGGTAGAAATTATGTGACACCGGAAGATGTAAGCGAGTGCTTTTTAGATGTATGCAGACACCGTCTTATTCTTAAGCCGAAGGCGAATTTAACTTCTATGGATACGGACAGTATACTTCAGCAGATTTTAGATGAAAATAAAGCACCAAAGTTGTAGGAAGAGTGATGGTATTGAAAAAAGAAAAAATAGTATTCGGTCTTTTGTTTCTTGCCGGAACGGTACTTTACTTTTTTACGGAGATTTCATATGCACCGCTGTTTTTGACGGGAATATGTGTTTATGGAATTGTAGGATTTATCGTATCCGGAATATCGGGGAAAAAAACGGATTTGCATTTTGACGGGGAAAAGCAATGTGAAAAAGGAAGTCAGCTGGAAGTCACTCTGCATATGAAAAATAACAGTAAGATTCCAATCTGGAACGGGGAGATACTTTTGCGGGTGAAAAACAAGTTGACGGGTGAACAGACGGAAGTCAAAAAAACAATGTCTCTTCTGCCGTTACAGAGCAAAAAGGCGCACTTCTATTTAGAAGCGCATTTCTGTGGCTGCATTGAAGTGACTGTAGAGAAAATGAAAATTTCAGATCCGTTTGGCATATTTACCAAAGAGAGAAATTTCCATATGGAAAACAGATATTACGTTTTTCCCAAATTGATGGAAGTTGATTTTACAAGCGAACAGTTGAATCAATATGATATGGAAAGTTATAAATATTCCGCTTTAAAAAGCGGGGAAGATACAAGTGAGACTTTCGGGATAAGAGAGTATAAAGAAGGGGACAGCCTGAAATCCATTCATTGGAAACTGACTGGGAAAATGGAAAATCTCATCGTACGGGAGGCGGGACTTCCGGTAGAAAACAGTGTAATGATACTGCTTGACAAAAGAGAGAGAGAAGAAATTTCGGCGGACAAGAAAGATAAACTGACGGAAATGTTTTTGTCGCTGTCAAATACAATTATAAAAAACGGTATACAGCATTCCATTGGCTGGTACAATTATGAAATAGAAAAATTTGAACAATATCGCATTCAATCCACGGAGGACATCTATGTGATTATCGGGGAACTTCTTTCCAATCCCCATTGTAAAGATGAAATAAGCACGGTGGATAGGTTTATAGAGTCGGACGCAGGGAAGGAATATAGTAACTATCTGTATGTGACAGAGAGTGATACAGCAGAGAGAGAGACGGAGAAATTAATGAATTATGGAAACGTTGAAATTTATCGAACGAGAGAATTTAGTTAGAAAAAAAGATATTATAAAGGAAATTTTGCTTTCTCTATTTTTAGGTATCTCCACTTTTTTGTGTTTTCGGGATATGTTTCAGTTTACTTTATGTTTTTCAGGATCATATTTAGGTGGAATGAGAAGCGGATTAGTGTATACATGGAACCGTATCGCAGATGTGTTGGGGAATGAAAAGTATATTCTGCTTCCTAAGTTTGCCGGAGCGGGAGAGGGAAATACATTATTTTTAATTACGGCGCTAATTCTTTTCGTAATTCTGTATTTCTTTTTTGTACACAGTAAAAACAGTTGGGCAATTTTTTTGATTTTTCTTTTGACTGTTATTTTAAGCGGAGCGACAAATTTGCAAATTTCCATGGGAACAGCAATGCTTTTTACCGTCTCCGTAATTGCCGGAAAACTGTACGCCCGTGACAGGAATGGCTTGTGTAATAAGTTATGCCTATTTATTTTGACGGCAATCTTGTGCGCAGCCGTATTTTCTTCACCGCTGGGCAGAAAGATAAATGCCAAATCAGAAACAATTTATAAAATACAGAATGTGGTAAAAACGAAGGCGAAAGAGAAATACTATGGCTCTAATCCGTTAAAAAATGGTGATTTGAAACAGAGAAAACGGGAGAAAGTTGAAGGAGACGCACTTGAAATTACGATGACAACCCCTCAGTCAATATACCTCAGAGGTTTTGTCGGGGAAAGTTATCAGGATAACCGGTGGGAAACGTTGCCAAATTACAATTACTATAAAGAAAAAGATTTATTTTACTGGCTGAGAAAGGAAGAATTTCAAACGTTTGGACAGTTGGGACAGGCGGAGGAATTGTTTCATGAAGAAAAATCAGAAAGAGAGAATCAGGTTACCATTCAGGTCAAAGAAGCCGACAGCCGTTATGCCTATATCCCTTATGAGATGAAAGGGGAAATTTCCGAAGGAAAAGCATGGGGCGGCAGTTTTATCACACCGTCGGGTTTAAACAGACTAAAAAAGTATAGTTATAACACGGGTAACAATGCCGTTAAAACATGGACGGATACGGCGTCAAAAGTGTTTTTGAGAGCGGATACGGAACAGGCAAAAGACTATTTACGGAAAGAAAGTAATTATAATACATATGTATATGAAAACTTTACATATCTCTCCAAAAAAGAAAAAAGTATTTTGAACCGGTATATCGGTAAAGCGGGAGATCAGTCCCGTGGGCATATTGATTACAAACCGGCTATTGCGGGAATTCAAAAGTATCTGGAGGATAATTTTATATATACGGAAAATCTGGGGGAAAAGGCGGAGCAAAGTCAAAGTATGCTGGAGGAATTTCTTGTATCTAAAAAGGGATACGATGTGCAGTTTGCCACCGCTGCAACACTTATGTTTCGCTATTATGGGATTCCTGCAAGATATGTGGAAGGATATTTAATCACGCCGAAAGATGCAAAAAAAATGGAAAGCGGAAAGCCGGAAATCATTCCAAAAACAAATGCACACGCATGGGTGGAAATATATGTTGACGGGACGGGATTTGTTCCGATAGAAGTATCGCCCCCTTATCGAAAAATCATGGAAGAAGCGGATATGGAAGTCGGTATATCCAACAATACACTATTGCGACCATTTGATAATGAGGGGGGAGCAAATAATAAGGCGCAGGAAACGGAGATGTCAGGCGACGATAATAAGCACATTACTTTTCCTGTAATAATTATTATCTGTGGGATTATCGGTCTGATTCTTCTGGCAATAGTGATCAGGCTGTTTTGGAAATATGTTATCTGTTTTAAAAAATTCCTGAACAGACGGAAACTTTTTAATAAGGCGGCGCCGAAACAGGCGGTCAGTGCAATGTATTCGTACATGGAAGAGCAAAAGTATCCGATAAAAGAGGGCGTCAGAGCGCTGGGGAATAAGGCCGCTTACAGTCAGGAAGAGTTGAGCGACAAAGAACGCAAAGAAATGTTAATGGCGCTGAAAAGTGCGGCAAAGGAGAAAAAGAAAAATGAAAAGAAAAATAAAAGGAATGCTGGTCGGCGCGCTTGCGGCCGCCATGCTATTGTGCGGCTGCGGGGCAAAAAATCTGGCAGATAATATAGATGAGCAGACCAAAAAGACTGCGGAATATGTGAAAGAAAATGTCCCAAATCCGCAAGTGTCGCCAATAGGCGGAGAATGGGCGGTAAAAGGAATTGCGGAAAGCGGTATCGAACCGGACGACAGTTATTTTGAAGTATATTACGATACGGTGAGAGCGAAAGTTAAGTCGGAAAAGGGCGCAATTCACGAGGAATATTATTCGGATTATGCCAGAGTGATTATTGCCTTAAACGCGATAGGGAAAGATCCGACCAATGTGGAAGGGTACGATATGACAAAGCCGTTGGAAGAGTATGAGGAATTGACACAGCAGGGAGTGAATGCGGTTGCATACACACTTGTGGCGGCGAATGAGAGCGGTATTTCTCTGGAACATGAACAGGCGTATGTGGAATTTCTTGTGAAGGAAATGGAAGCCATGTTATCTGAACGGAAAGACACATATACAGATTATATTTCAATGGGGCTTTTGGGATTATCTTTTTATCAGGACGATGATTCGGTAAAGAAGGTGACGGAAGACGGCATAAAATATTTATCGGATATGCAGCAGGATAACGGAACAATGGGAAACTGTGAGTCCACTTCCGAGGCTGTCATTGCATTGACACAATTGGGAGTAGACGTATTTTCGGACAAACGATTCGTAAAAAATGAAGGAAGTCTCGGAGAAAGTTTAATGAATTATCAGGCGGAAAACGGGGCGTTTCTTCATACGGAAGACGGGGAAAAAGCAAATGAAATGGCTACGGAGAAAGCATTGCTGGCTCTGTGCAGTATGAAAAAAATGGAGAAAGGAGGGCTTTATGACGGGCAAAAATAGTTTGCGGCACTTTTGGAGGAAATACAGGCTGTCTCTTTTAGGTGTCGCAGTAATACTGGGATTTATTTTTCTCTCGGGAACATTTTTATCAACTCAGGAGCAGGTACACGGAAAAAATCCATTGGAAACAGAGAATAAGGAATCTTCACGCATAGCGGTGACAGGAAAAAATTATACTTTGAATTATAAGCAGGAAGAAGAATATAAGCGTGAACAGGCAAAACGGGAAGAAAAAATAAAACAACAGCCCGCCGAACCGATAGAGGAGATAAAAAGTGAAACAGAATCCGGCAAAAAGAAGACATCATCGATTCTCTCGGAAAATTCTTCACAGGCACAGACAGGAGATAAAAATTCCGTCGGCAACGGAGATAAGACGGAAGAAGGACAGGGAAAACCGGAAACAGGCGGAGGAAACGAAGAGGGAAACGGCGAAGGTGAAAGCGGTGAGAATACAGGGGGCGATGAGGAAGTATCCAAACTTCCTGAGATTATATGCAGCCTGACGGAAGGGCAGGTGGTAAGCGGAGGCTTTCTGGGATTCACGGTGCAGGCAACCACATATAAAAAGGAACCGTTAAGTTCTTTTTATGTAACGGTAAAGGTAAACGGCAGGAAGTTGTACAGTTCGGGAACACAGCATAATGTGATAAGTTACAGAACTTCTCAGGAGTTGCAAGATGGAAATAATGAAATTTCCGTTACGGCAACAGATAAAGAGGGGAATACAGCCACTAAAAATTATCACGTCACAGTCAAAAAAGAGGACGCGCAGATAGAGGGAGGAACAATGCGCGTCAAATTGCAGGCGGACGTACTTGGATTGGGAACAATTTTTGACGAAACGGTTGTGTTCTATGAGGGAGAGAACCTTCCTTATGTAGTGGACCGTGCGTTTAAGAAAGCGGGAATAAAATATAAGTATACGGGAACATTTGACTATGGATTCTATTTGCAGAGAATATATAAACCGGGCATCACAAACGGATATAAAATTCCCGCACCGATTTTACAAAAACTGGAAGAAGAAAACTGTTCATGGGTTGGCTATGAGACGGATTCCCTTGGGGAGAAAGATTTTTATTACTGGTCGGGGTGGCTCTACAGGTTAGACGGATATTTTCCGGACGGGTTATCAACAATACCGGCGGAAGACGGTTCGGAGGTAGAACTTCTATTTACGCTGAACAATGGAGCAGAATATAACGGAACATGGTTTTCAGGAAACTGGTAATATTGAAAGGGGTGATGCGAAAAAGAAGGTTGAAACATGTAATGCAGTGCGAAAGGAAAGGAAGAAGAAAGATGAAAAAGTTAAAACAAATGGCAGCAACAATTCTTGCGGTGTCTTTAATGATAACAATGCTTCCGGCAAATGTGTTTGCCAAGGAGGCAGTTCGTGAGAATGTAGATACAGAATGGTACAATTTCCGAAACAATCCGGAAAATAACGGGGTGACAGACAGACCTACTCCGATTGAGGCGGAGGAAACAGTACAAAAGTGGGCAGAAAAGTATGGAACAGGCTGGTCGGCAGCACCGACTCCGCCTCTGATTTTAGATGGAAAATTATATATCGGTGTTGCAAACCGGATTCTTGAAATCGACAAAGAGACAGGTAAAGAAATTCGCAGAAGTGATGAAATGATTGGAAATGTCGGGTATGCGATGAATCCTCTCACATATGCGGACGGGAAATTGTTTGTACAGGTCGGAAACGGTGCAATTCAGGCTGTTGACTATAAGACATTAAAATGTGTGTGGTATAGTGAGAAAATAGGCGGACAGACGGTTTCTCCGATCAGTTATGCGAAGATTGACGGGAAAGGTTACATCTATAGCGGTACATGGAACAGTGAAAAACGAGATGGAAGTTATATCTGTATGACAACAGATGACGAGGGAACAACGGAAGTAGAGGGGCAGACAAAAGGTGGAGGAAAAGAAAAAAAATTAACATGGCAGTTTACTCCTTCAACAGATGATCCGCAGGTAAAGAATAAAAGAGGTTTTTACTGGGCCGGTGCATACGCTACAGAAAATTATATAGCGGTAGGCTCAGATGACGGTTCTAATGAGGGTGACTATACGGCAGACGCCATATTCTATACATTAGACTCACGTACGGGAAAAATCATTGACTCCATTTCCGGAATTAAGGGTGATATCCGTACAACGACAGTGTACGACAACGGATATTTGTATTTTGCCACAAAAGGCGGGGTTCTCTACAAGACAAAAGTAGACAGCAAAGGGAAACTGAGTGAGACAAGTTCGATTGACATAGGAGCGGTAACAAATGAAAAATTAATGGCGACAGCAGCGCCGTTAGTATATGGAAATAAGATTTATATGGGAGTTTCGGGTTCGGGAGGACAGTTTGATCCTGACGCAGGACACGGATTCCGTATTATCGATAACAGAGGTCCGCTTACACAGGATTCTATCATGTATAATCTTCCGATTGCCGGATATCCGCAGGCGGCAGCGTTAGCATCAACAGCATATGCGGACAAAGATTTTGACGGAGACGGAGAGGCAGACGGCAGAGTGTATTTGTATTTCACATACAATGCAATGCCGGGAGGAATCTATTACTGTTACGATACAAAGGATCAGACAGAAGCAAAGCCTGAACAGTACGGGGAATTATTTGTGCCGCAAAAGGAACAGCAGCAGTATTGTATCAGTACTCTTTGTGCGGACAGAGATGGAACACTATATTATAAGAATGACAGCTGCTATTTAATGGCAGTAGAAAACAATCTGGCATACTTAAAAAATGTAACGGTAAAAGGCGGAGAAAACGAAAGTATTTCATGGAATAAAGCATTTGATTCGGCAAATGCGGAATATGAGTTAAAAATTCCTGATACAATGAAAACGGCAAATATCACATTGGAAATGAATGAGGGAATGACTGCTACAATCAACGGCAGCGCATATACCGGTAAAAATGAAGTGACACTTGAAGAAGGTGACACAAAAGTACAGATTGAAGTCAGCAAAACAGAAGGAGAAAAAACATATAAAAGAACATATACATTAAACTTTGCGAGGGTAAAGGCAATCTCCACTCTTGAGAGTATGAAGGTAGGAAATTCAAACTCCTTCACCGGATTTTTGCAGATGACACCTGAATTTACATCAGAAGTAACGGATTATAAAGTGGATACAACAAGACAGGAAAGTTTTTGGAGAGTGTGGTTAAAACCGACAGATGTAAACTCAAAAATAACCGTAACTCCTGTAGAAAATGTAGACAGAATAACAACATCAAATGGGAATACTTCAACTCAGGGGCATGACAGATGGAATGTGTATAAGAAAGATCAGACAAAAACGGCTAAGATTAGAGTCGACGTGTTGTCTGAAAACGGAAAGAAAACGACAAGTTATAATCTGACTTTAGAAGTTCCTGTAAAAGTAACCGGAATTGCGCTTGATAAACAGGAAGCGGAACTGGATATGACAGAGAAATTACAGTTGAATGCAAAAATCATGCCGGAAAATGCAACGATTCAGACGGTTAAATGGTATTCGTCTGATGAAGAGACAGCAACTGTAGACGAAAAAGGTCTTGTAACACCGAAAAAAGCAGGAAATGCAGAGATTACGGTTATATCTGATGATGGAGCGAGCATAACGGACAAATGTCATGTTACGATTACGGATAAGGCAAAAGAAGTAGACGATTTAATTGATGCAATCGGAACGGTTACTTTGGAAAGCAAGGCTAAAATTGATATTGCCAGAGATGCTTATAACACTTTGACTGCTGAGCAAAAAGAGAGAGTAACGAAGTTAAACGTATTAGAAGAGTCAGAAAAAGAATATGACCGTTTAAAAGGAGAGGCCGATAAAGAAGAAGCAGACAAGGCTGCTGCAAAGGCGGTAGACGATTTGATTGAAAAAATCGGGGAAGTTACAATTGACAGTGGAAAACAGATTCAGCAGGCAAGGGAAGCGTTTGAAAAACTGACTCCTGAGCAGAAAGAAAAAGTGGAAAAGGAAGAAATCCTCAAAGTAGCAGAAGAAAAATATGCCGAATTATTGTTGGTCGAAGAAAAAGAAAATGCAAAGAATCTTTTAGACAACTACAAAAATTTAACGGAATACAGACAGGAACAGCAGGAAGAATTAAAAAGAATTATCCGTGAAGGAAAAACGCAGATAGAAAATGCGACGGATAAAGACGGTATAGACAAGGTCGTAAAAGCGGCAAAAGAAAAAATGGACGCCGTAAAAACCGATGCGGAACTGACAGCCCAAGAAAATATGGAGAAAGCGGCAGAGTATGTGGAAAAGCAAATTGCCAATATAGGAGAAGTTCGTTTTACTTCAAAATCAAGAGATGCGATTTTATTTGCAAGAGTTTCTTATGACAAATTAGAAAAAACGGCACAGGAAAAAGTAGATAATTACAGTGTTCTGTCAGCTGCGGAAGCAAAATGGAAAGAATTGGAATCAAATGCAAAAGTAATCACTTTAGTTGATGAAAAGAGCAAAATAGCAGTCAGCGGAAAATTCATGGAAGATTTTGAACTCCATGTAGAGAAAGCGGATAAAGAAGCGGAAGCTGTTCTGCAAAAAGAATTTGTATCATTGGGTGATAAACTTGAAAATCTTTTTGTTCCGTATACAATTTCGTATGAAGGCGGATATGTGGGAGAAATCACAGTGAAAATTCCTGTTGATGCAGTTTACAACGGAAGAAATGTGATTGTAAAACAATTGTGTGGGGACAACTCCATAGTATCTTATGAGACAACTGTCAAAGAAAACAGTGTGTCAGTGAAAACAAACACATTGGGAACATTTATGGCAGGTGTTGAAAAAGTGAAAAATCTAAATGGAAGTGCGCCTAAGACGGCAGACACTTCAGACATGATACTCTGGATTGGAATTTGTGTGCTCAGTATGGTTACATTGGCGGTGCGCAGACGTTTAAAACACAACTAATTATTTGTAAAGAAAGTAACTCTTAACAGGGGTTACTTTCTTTTTGTCTGTCCTACAAATACATTTGCTTATGTCCGTGAAACAAATACGGTTTTGGAAAAATGTTCGCCTGTAGCGGATAGAATTTGCTTGATATTTTCGTAAAAATGGGATATGATATTTTTAAAGAAACGGGAAAAATTACCTGAAAGAATAGGAGAAGAAAACGATGAATGATAACAAAATGTGGGCATTGGTAAAAGAAGAAGCAGCGCCGGGATTAGCCCTTAAGAGAGTTCCGATTCCGGAAGTAGGCACAAACGATGTGAAAATTAAAATTCACAAAACAGCAATCTGTGGAACAGACGTGCATATTTATCAGTGGAATGAATGGGCACAACACACAATTGCAGTTGGACAGACAGCAGGTCACGAATATGTAGGTGAGATTGTAGAGATGGGTTCAGGCGTGCGCGGATATAAAATAGGAGACCTTGTATCAGGAGAAGGCCACATTGTATGCGGTAAATGCCGTAACTGTCTGGAAGGCCATAAAGAAAACTGTAAAGATGCAAAAGGTGTAGGGGTAAACCGAGACGGTGCTTTCGCAGAATATCTTGTTATTCCAGCAGAGAACGTATGGCCTACGAACCCTGCAATTCCGGAAGAAATGTATGCGATTTTTGATCCATTTGGAAATGCGACACACACAGCGCTTTCTTATGAAGTATTAGGGGAAGACGTATTGATTACAGGTGCCGGTCCGATTGGTATTATGGCAGCGGCCATCGCAAAATTTGCGGGGGCAAGACACGTTGTTGTCACGGACTTTAATCAGTATCGTTTGGATCTTGCAAAGAAACTGGGAGCGACAAGAACAGTTAACCTTGCAAATGAAAAACTGGAAGATGTGATGAAAGAAATCGGAATGACGGAAGGTTTTGACGTAGGTATGGAAATGTCAGGAGCGGCTGCAGGATTCCGTGATATGATTGAAAACATGAAACATGGCGGTAAAATCGCAGTTCTCGGTTTACAGAGACCGGACGCACAGATTAACTGGGAGACAGTTATCTGGAACGGATTGAACATTCGCGGTATTTACGGACGTAAAGTATGGGACACATGGTATAAGATGACAACAATGCTTCAGGCAGGACTTGACATTTCAGATATTATTACACACAGAATGAACATCAAAGATTACAAAGCAGGATTTGATGCAATGATCTCAGGACAGTCAGGAAAAGTTATCCTGAACTGGGAAGAGTTAGACAAATTAGAACCACAATCACAGGAAGTTTAAAATAAGAGAGAAAGGATTGATAGAAATGGCACGTAAAAATGATATTTTAAGTATCTACACAAAAGAAGTGGAAGATATTAAGGCAGCAGGATTATTTAAAGGTGAAGCACCGATTGCCTCTGCACAGGGCGCAAGAGTAAAATTGGAAGACGGCAGAGAAGTTATCAATATGTGTGCGAACAACTACTTAGGTTTGGGAGACAACCAGAGATTAATTGATGCGGCAAAGAGAACTTATGATGAAAGAGGATACGGAGTTGCATCTGTACGTTTTATTTGCGGAACACAGGACATTCACAAACAGTTGGAAAAGAAAATCTCTGATTTCTTAGGAATGGACGATACAATTCTTTACTCTTCATGTTTTGATGCAAACGGCGGGTTGTTTGAAACAATTTTGACTGCAGACGATGCGGTTATCAGCGATGAGTTAAACCATGCTTCAATTATTGACGGTGTCCGCTTATGTAAAGCAAAACGTTTCCGTTACAAAAACAATGATATGGAAGATTTGGAAGCAAAATTAAAAGAAGCAGATGAAGCAGGTGCAAGAATTAAACTGATTGCAACAGACGGTGTATTTTCTATGGACGGAATTATCTGTAACTTAAAAGGAGTTTGTGATCTGGCTGATAAATACAACGCTTTAGTTATGGTAGATGACAGCCATGCCGTTGGATTTGTGGGAGCACACGGACGCGGAACCGCAGAACACTGTGGAGTGGAAGGCCGTGTAGATATTATTACGGGTACTTTAGGAAAAGCGCTCGGCGGAGCGTCAGGCGGATACACATCTGCCCGCAAGGAAATCGTTGATTTACTTCGTCAGAGAAGCCGTCCGTACTTATTCTCTAACTCACTGGCTCCGGCGATTGCAGGTGCAAGTATCGAATTGTTCGATATGTTAAGTGAAAGCACAGAACTTAGAGACCATTTGGAAGAGACAACTGCTTACTACCGTAAATTGCTTGTAGATAACGGATTTGACATTATTATGGGAACACACCCATGTGTACCTGTTATGTTATACGATGAAGTGACGGCAGCAGAATTTGCAAAACGTATGATGGAGAAAGGGGTTTATGTAGTGGCATTCTCTTATCCTGTTGTTCCAAAAGGAAAAGCAAGAATTCGTACACAGGTTTGTGCAAGTCACACAAAAGAAGATATTGATTTCATTGTAAAATGCTTTATTGAAGTAAGACAAGAAATGGGATTAAATAAATAGCAATTTTGAAAAAGAAGAGTGGAAAATCTGCTCTTCTTTTGTTATACTGTTGAGAAAAAGTGAAAGAGAGGAAAGTGAATGGAAAAAAGAAAAATCATTCAGGTAGAAGAAAAAGTACCGTTTAAGTTATTGGTGCCTCTTAGCATTCAGCATATGTTTGCGATGTTTGGAGCATCTGTACTCGTGCCGTTTGTGTTTGGAATCAATCCGGCGATTGTGTTATTTATGAATGGGGTGGGAACTCTTTTGTTTATTTTGATTACAAAAGGGAAAGCACCTGCGTATTTAGGTTCAAGTTTTGCGTTCCTTGCACCGGCGGGAGTTGTCATCAGTAAATTTGGCTACGAATACGCTCTGGGAGGATTTGTGGCAGTTGGATTTTGTGGCTGTATATTAGCGTTTATAATTTACAAATTCGGTTCAGACTGGATAGACATTGTTCTCCCTCCGGCGGCTATGGGACCGGTTGTTGCTCTGATTGGTTTGGAGTTAGCGGGAACTGCCGCAAATAATGCGGGACTGCTGGATAAACACATCAAGCCGGAAAATGCCATTGTATTTTTAGTTACGTTAGGAATGGCTGTTTTCGGGTCGGTTGTATTTAAAGGATTTTTGTCGGTTATCCCGATTTTAATTGCGGTAATCGCCGGATATATTTCTGCCATTGCCTGCGGCATCGTTGATTTTACGGCAGTATCAAAGGCGTCCTTGTTTGCTATGCCGAATTTTTCGTCACCGAAATTTAATTTGGAAGCGATTCTGATTATTCTTCCGGTTATTCTTGTTATTACATCAGAGCATATCGGGCATCAGATTGTAACGGGGAAAATTGTGGGAAGAAATCTGTTAAAAGATCCGGGATTACACCGTTCATTATTTGGAGATAATTTTTCTACGATGTTGTCAGGATTTATAGGCTCTGTTCCTACAACAACTTATGGGGAAAATATCGGAGTTATGGCGGTAACAAGAGTATACAGTGTGTATGTTATTGCGGGAGCGGCAGTTCTTTCCATTGTCTGTTCGTTCATCGGAAAACTGACCGTTTTAATCCAGACAATTCCGGGAGCGGTAATCGGAGGAATTTCTTTCCTGCTGTACGGTATGATAGGCACATCGGGAATCAGAATTTTAGTTGATTCAAAAGTAGATTATGGAAAATCAAGAAATTTAGCGTTGACATCAGTTATTTTCGTGACGGGACTGTCAGGAATTACAGTGAAATTTGGAAATGTAGAATTGAAAGGAATGGTATTAGCCTGTGTAGTTGGAATGGCTTTGAGTTTGATTTTTTACATATTGGATAAATTTCATTTAACAAATGATGCAGAAGAGTAGAATAGACAGAGGAGGCGGTTCGCGTAGAGCCGCCTCCTCTGCTATATAAAAGATTTTACAGTTTGTTTTGTAATTTTGAACGTCTCCAAATATAAAGCCCTGAAAGGATAACCAATAGCCCTCCGCCAATCATTTCAATCTCATAAACGATATTGTCTTTTACCGTATCCATTACCGGATATGCAGAGCAGATGATGGCGATAATACAGATAACCAGTTCAAAAATGGCAATGCCCACGGCAAGTTTTTTGTTTTTGGTCATCACATAAGTATCTTTGTCAACAGTTTTCTGTCTCTTTTTGATTTTGATGTAAGCGAGAAACAGAAGTACATATGGGAACAAAGAAGTCAATGCCGTCATTGTTACCAATACATTGTAAATCGTATCCACACCGGGTAAAAGTGAAGTGGCTGCGAGAAGAACGGTGACGATGATTGCCTGTAAATATACTGCTTTCACAGGGATACCGTGTTCGTTTGCCTCTGTCAGTTTCTCGGGAAACAGACCTTTCTCCACACTTCCAAAAAGCATTTTAATCGGCGAAGCGATGTAAAGAACTAAAGCACCGATAATGGAGAGAGAGATTCCTGCTGCCAGAAGTTGGATAAATACAGTGGGAATACCAAGTAACTCACAACCTCTTGAAAGTGAATCTAAAATACCTGTAGAGGAACTGATCTCTTCAGGAGAAAGTAGCATACTGATGGAAATGGAACCGAGAATATAAAGGACACAAACAACTGCGGCGGATACGATAATCGCCCTCGGGAAATTCTTTTTCGGCTGATCCATTTCCGTAATAAAGTTTGCCGTAATTTCAGCACCTGTGTAGGCAAAGATAATACCTGAAATGGCGACAAGTGAATCCGGATTCAGTTTCGGCATCAGAGTCGAAACGGTATAAGTCGATGCACTCGGTGCTTTATCCAAAAGGACAATGGCAATAAAAGCCATGGAAATCAATAAAATTGTCGGAATGGTCGAACCGAAAGATCCTATGCTGGTGAAAAATTTTCCGAAGGACATTCCCTTTGTGCTGATCCACGACAAAATCCAAAAAAGAGCAACCGATAATACGAGCACCAAAATCTTATTCTCTGATAAACTTGGTTCTCCAAGCATATAGGCGAAATTTACCGCAAAAAATGTGAGGAATGAGGCATACCAGAAAATTTTGGCAGTCCAGTTCAGCCACGATACCATAAAGGCATATTTTGTTCCAAATGCTTCGCGTACCCAAGTATAAAGCCCTCCATCGGACTGGTAAGTGGAAGCAAGTTCCGCACACATAAAAGCCTGCGGGATAAAGAAAAGTACCATGAAAACCGCCCATGACGGAATGGCGCCTAAGCCAAGTCCGAAACTGGCAGAGGTGGATTTGGCAATCCAGCGGATACCATAAAGGGCAGAAATATTCATAAATACAAGTTCTTTAAAACTGATTTTTGATTTAGTCATCTTAAAACCCCCCTTTTGTATTTAAGATTTTAATGTAGACAACAGATAAGTAATGTAACGCATCATTTTCTGTTGGCAAATCTGATGAGAATATTCTTCTTTGTTGGAAACTCGATATTCTAATAAAAGATGATAGGCAGAAATCATCAGTTCATTTGTAATATCCAAATTTTCTTCTGAAACAGTAGGATCAGAATATATTTTAGTTAAGATGGCTTTATTTCGATTGTATAAATTAAAGTCCGTTAAAATCGAATGCCATTCGTTGGCGTCATCAACTTTCTCTTCTGAAAACAGTTCATAATAACTGTTGCATATGGCAGCGAGCGAATCGCTGTGCTTGTTAAAGAAGATCTGTAAAAACGCATCAGGATATGTAAAGGAAATATCCGAAAATTCTTCCCATGTCAGCAGAAGAACATCGTACCAGTCTTTTCCTGCGAAGGACTCCTGAATAATCTTCTGATTATAAGATGTCAGATGATTTAAAGAAGCGTACAAAAGTAACTGATCCAAATCCTGAAAATAATTGTATAAAGTGGCACTGTTAAAACCTGCAATCTCAGCCACTTTACGGATAGTGACGGCTTCCATGCCTTCTTTCTGAATAATTAACTGGGTAGCCTCTATAAAATATTTTAAAACTCTCTGATGGTGTCGTTCTCTGTTTGCCATATTTTTCCCTCCTTTTTTCATAGTTGTAATTATATCTTTTTTTTGAAATAAGTGCAATTATATTTGATTTTTTTGATAAAATCATCATAATGTACAAAAAACTTAATCGTGATTAGTATATAATCACGATTGACAAAATAAAGACGAATGATATAATCGTGATTAGAAATAAAGATTGAGAGGTACATACAGTGAAAGAAAAGACAGGTATTAAGAAGAATTTTTTTATGATTTGTCTGCTGGCGTTTGCAGGAACGATTATTTACGGACTTCCGTATTTCCGTTCATATTACTATGATACTTATCAGAACCTGTATCATTTGACAAACACCCAGATGGGGCTTCTTGGAAGTGCATACGGAATGCTGGGCGTTTTCTCCTATATGTTCGGAGGAGTTTTGGCAGACAGATTCAAAGCGAAGAAGTTGTTGATTTTGTCAATGATCGCAACGGGACTCGGAGGATTTCTCCACTTGTTTGTGACAGATTTCAGAGCATTGATGGCTATTTATGCATTATGGGGATTTACTTCCCTTTTGACATTCTGGCCGGCGCTTATGAAGATTGTAAGAACGCAGGGAAACGAAGATGAACAAAGCCGCGCCTATGGAATTTTTGAGGGAGGCCGCGGTGTGTTCAATGCACTTCAGTTGGCGATTGCAACAGCAATTTTTGGTTTCTTCCAGGCGAAGATGATGCCGGAACTGGGGATTAAATGGATTGTTATTTTTTATTCGGCAGCGCCGATTCTCTGTGGAATTATTTTCATTTTTGTTTTGAAAGAACCGGGTGAAACGAAAGTGAAAGAGAAGGCGTCAGAGCCGGAGAAAGAAGAGCCGAAAGAGAAATTTTCATGGAGCAATATCGGACTTGTATTGAAGATGCCGGCTGTGTGGCTCACTATATTGATGATGTTCTGCAGTTACACATTTAATATGTCCATTTATTATTTTACACCATATGCCAGCAACGTACTGAAGACAACAGCGGTAGTGGCAGCGGTATTGACTGTACTTCAGCAGTATTGCCGTCCGTTCGCATCACCGATTGGCGGATTTTTGGCGGATAAGATTGGAAGAGGTCAGGTTATGGCAGGCGGATTTCTTCTGATGGGAGTGGGAACGCTCGTCCTTATACTTTCAAGCGGAGCAGGCGGAGCGCAGATGGTTTTTGTTGTGGCAGCATGTATTATTGTTTATGTGGGAATGTATTCTAACTTTGGAATTTACTTTTCACTTCTTACGGAAGGCGGAGTTCCGTTAAAAGTTTCAGGTCTTGCAATCGGTATCGCATCAACATTGGGATACCTTCCGGAAGTAATCGCACCGATTGTGGCAGGAAATATTTTAGATACGTTTGCCGGAGCGAAAGGATACCACATTTATTTTGGAATTATGATTGCAATGGCAGTGATTGGATTTATCGCAAGTATTGTTTGGGCAAATACTTACGGAAAACGTTATAAAGAGCAAATGAAAAAACAAAAAAATAAATAAATTACTTTAAAAGTAGGAGGTATAAACATGAGCGTAGAAGTAAAAGAAAAGAAAGTATTGAAAAAAGAAGATTTTCCATACGACTGGACAGTTGAGGAAAATCACTGGATTCCGTTATCAGACGGAACAAAATTATCAAGCCGTATATGGTATCCAAAGACAGATGAACCTGTACCGGCAGTTTTAGAATATATCCCGTATCGTAAAAGAGACGGAATGAGAGGAAGAGATGAACCGATGCACGGTTTCTTCGCAGGAAACGGATATGTAGTTGTCCGTGTAGATATGCGTGGAACAGGAGAGTCGGACGGCTTATTAAAAGACGAGTACTTAAAACAGGAACAGGACGATGCGTTGGAGGTTATCGACTGGATTAGTAAACAGCCGTGGTGTGACGGAAATGTAGGTATGATGGGTAAATCATGGGGAGGATTTAACTCTCTTCAGGTAGCAGCGAGAAGACCACCGGCACTTCGTGCAGTTATCTGTGTAGGATTTACAGATGATAGATATAATCAGGATATTCACTATAAAGGAGGCTGTCTGTTAAACGACAACTTCTGGTGGGGAGCAATCATGCTCGCTTATCAGTGCCGTGCAATCGATTGTGAAATCAAACCGGAAACATGGAGAGAAGAATGGCTGGAACGTTTAGAAGATATGCCATTGTGGGCGGAGAACTGGTTACAACATCAGACGAGAGACGAATACTGGAAACACGGTTCTGTTTGTGAAGATTACGCAGATATTCAGGTTCCTGTATTCGCAATTGACGGCTGGTCAGATTCTTACACAAACACCGTATTAACATTGATGAACGGTTTGGACGTTCCTAGAAAAGCGGTTATCGGACCTTGGGCTCATGTATTTGCGCATGACGGTTATCCGGCTCCTGCAATGAACTTCTTAGGGGAAGCGACAAAATGGTGGGATAAATGGTTAAAAGGAAAAGACAATGACACGCTGGACGGACCTATGGTAGACGTATGGGTAGAGGACAGTATGCTTCCTGAAGCAATTCACGACGTAAGTGAAGGAAGATGGGTAGGATTAGAAAATTGGCCTTCAAAAGATGTGAATGATAAAGTATTCTCATTGACATATGGTAAACTGACGGAAGAGGAAAATACTAAAGAAGAGGTTGTTGATTTATGCACACCGTTAAATCACGGACTTCTTGCGGGAGAATGGATGGGAGCAGGTGTTCCGGGAGAAAATGCGTGTGATCAGCAGTTAGATGACGGATTATCAATGGTATTTGATTCGGACGTACTGGAAGAAGACTTTGATATTGTCGGATATCCGAAAGTGGAAGTGGAACTGACAAGCGATAAGGCAAATGCGATGTTATTTGCACAGTTGTCAGATGTACACCCTAACGGACAGGTGACAAGAGTATCTTACGGTGTAATGAACTTAACTCACTTGCAGGGACACGATAAAGTTGTTCCGTTAGTGCCGGGTGAAAAAGTAAAAGCATTTGTCGGCTTGGACGTATGCGGACATAAATTCCCGAAAGGACACCGTGTTCGTATTTCACTGGCGACATCACACTGGCCGATGTTCTGGGTAATGCCTGAGATTGCAACATTGAAATTAGACCTTTCAACAGCGAAGGTGACACTTCCGATCTTTACGGGACAGGATAGTGAAGGACCGGATATGAATCCGATGTGTGCACCGCTTACACCGATGACAACATTGTCAGAAGGACATGTGGACAGAAGCGTTTCCTATGATATTTTGAAAGATACATGGACTTGTATTACAGACGGAGTAGGAGGCGTATTCGGAGAAGGCGTATATCGTTTCGACGATATCGGAACAGTTGTGGAACATAACCTGAAACGAGAACTGACACTTTCAAATAAAGATCCGTTATCAGCGAAATACACGATTTATCAGAAGATGAAAAACGGCAGAGACGGCTGGTTAATGGATACGGATATTGTTGTTACACAGACAGCGGACGAAGAATATTTCTACCTGACAGGTTACATGACAGCGAAGATGAATGACGAGGAAGTATTCCATAGAGATTACGATAGAAAAGTAAAGAGAAACGGTTTATAAAATCAAAAGGGGCTGTTGCAAAAGTAGATGAATAATCTACTGGAGCAACAGTTCCATTTTTATGTCCTAAAAACAGAAAACGGACTCCGAAGA